>TARA_R110000824_G_scaffold283693_4_pt1 | contig 13170 bp, 24 predicted proteins | sample TARA_R110000824 | Tara Oceans TARA_R110000824 (sample SAMEA4397747) | marine metagenome | biome: Polar Biome; feature: [MES] marine water layer (ENVO:01000295) within the mesopelagic zone...; material: water (ENVO:00002006), including particulate matter (ENVO:01000060) such... | reverse complement strand
AAAGGTTTACCGAATAATAATCAGAAAAGTCATATCCCGGAGGATTGATGGTATAATGGTATTCTACAACCATGAACTGATTTCCTAACTAAAGGGCGTGATACCCAAGTTGGTCAAAGGGGAGAGGCTTAAGACCTCTTGCGTAGTGCTTCGTAGGTTCAAATCCTACTCACGCCACCAAATCAATAAGAGGAATAAAAATGAAATGTAAAGATTGCGATATGATAATAATAAAACAAACAGGAGAAGCGGAATTTGATGAAATTCCATGCATATGTTCACAACCACAATGGTTTAAAGTGATAAAGAGGGAAAAATAATGTATACACCAATGACAGAAGAAAAGAAAGTGGTGGAGTATAGACTCATAGACGATGAGAATATGCCACCAATTGTAATAACAATGAGTGAAGAAGATAACGTAAAAATTGTGATTAATCGTCACTACGCTATTTGGTTGAGCATACACCGTAAAACAATAGGTGGGTGTGCTGAACCAGTCTATGAGAAAATAGATGAATTGCTTGAAGCCCATTTAAAAGAACAAAGGGCTTATGAGAAACTAGATTATGGAGGAGAATAATATGATAGATATGGATTTAATTAAGGCAGCAATAAAGATTGGACGAATTGACGAGGATATGGCTAAAATCATAGACATGTTAATTGTTTATAATATAACAAAGAATGACCAAAACATAGAAGATATGGTTTATTCTTTGGCTTATTATGCTATGAATGATGAGGATGAGGAAGAATGAATTGTTATTTCTGCGGTATGAGTACTAATGTAGGAGGTGCATGGGTTTCAATTAAAAACCCTTGTCATTTCTCTGATAGACAAACTACTATTCGGGTTAGAAAGGGCGACCTTGAAGGACACGCTCTTTGTAAGTTATTAGAACAGAAAGGATATGCCTATGTTGATGGTAAATTAATAAAAATGGGAGTGGAAACTTATGGGAAAAATGAATGAAGAACATTTACAAAATGAATATAATAGAAAAATAGTTGAAATTCAACAGTTAATTGAACAGAATTGTATGGATGATACTTTTATAGATTATGTATATAATTTCTTAATGGAATGGAAGATATTTGGAGAGGAATAAAAATGGAAGATATAGAAATAGATGTAAAGAGAGCATTAGGTAATGGACGATGGGATAAAGCATTAAAGCGGAATCTTGTTAATTTATCTGTTGCAGATAATTATGATGAAGCAAAACACGAATGGGTAGCAACAGGTGATGTATGGTATCGTTCGTTAAGAGATGATATACCAGAATGGTGTGCAGGACATGAAGATAAATGTTTATGTGGTCATCCTGTAGTGTATCACTTTGAGATTCTTAATACTGAAACCAATCATAGAGATTGTGTAGGTTCAGACCACATTAACTCCTATTTGATTCTAAGAGAGATTGAAGAAAGGACTGGATTATCTCCACAAGATATTACTGATGATATGATTGACGAATGGATTCAAGTTAAGGTTAAGACTATGATTAAGAATGCATGGTGGGATAACAATGGCGACCATTTCGTAAAATTGTTCGATGATATTAAGGACTTTGACCTAAGAGTGAATGTAAGAAAAACAGGCGCTTATTGGAGTCCTAAATACAAAATGAGTATTCCTAAAACAAGCATTAGAAAAGCAGGTAGTGGAAGCCCCGGAACTGTTGGATATAAAATGGCTAGTATTGTTTGGAGATGGAATCATCCTGATAACCCAAAGAATCAAAGAGAAACACGAGGCTATCCTACGGAGAAACTATATCAAGACCTTGTAATCTTCAATTTTAGGCTTAAGGAAGTCAAGGAAAGAATAGCAAGAGAGGAAAAGAGGCTTAAGGATAGGCTAACCGAAGTGAAAACTCAAGAAGAAAATGAAAAGGTTGCTCAAGCAGCAAATCTAGAACAGCGAAAACTTATTGTGCAAGGGCTAGAGGATAAACAAAACGACCCTATCTTTGCGGAAGTCTGTGAATACTATGGGATTAGGCCCTTCTTTATTGAGGAAGCCCGAAGTGCTTGGGAAACTAAATTCCTTACTGATATGAAAAGTAAAATGGTAGAAAAGAAACCATTGTCTGAAAAACAATATGATAAACTGTTATCGGTCTTAACCGGAGATAACAGTTGGAATGACATTCCAGCCACCGATAAACAGGTTGCTTACATTATTAAACTAGGCTACGAAGGGGAAACCGCCGGACTTAATAAGGGGGAAGCGAGTGAGTTGATTGGTAGCCTCAAGCGCGGTGACTTGGAATGAACAAGGTGAAAAAAATGAGTGATGAAAAGAAGTCAGAAACAAAAGAAGAACTGAAAAATAAGGTTGATGAATTAAATACTGCATTAACCGGAGCGAATGAGCAGTTACAGCAATTGAGTGTTGGTTTTCAACAGGCTGTAAATAGAGCAAACAGTCTGAATGCATTAGCATCTCAGTATGAGCAGACTATTAATGCTTTAACTGCTAGGTTGTTAGAAGTCCAAGCGGCTCAACAATCTGCTACTGAACAAGGCGAAACAACAAAATAAGGAAGTGAAAAAAAATGTTATTAAGAATAATGAATGAAACAGGCCACACAGAACTACAGGTTACTGAAAGCGAAGTAATTGAACAGATTACCGACCACCCGACATATTGGGTGTTTGTTGATGGTGAAATTACTAGCCGCGAGGAAATTAGCGCAGTAAACTGGGATAGCGTAGAAGAAGTAACGCTATCACCCGCAGTTGTTGGCGGTTCTAACTGAATAGGTTGGAATCTCCTACAATTGAAATATTGGTAATTTGGGTGTCCGGCCAACGGCATCCATTTTACCTCTCATTCAAATGGAGAGAGAAATGTGTCACTATTAGATAATGATTCGTTTATACAAAAAAATATAGTTAGAGATGTAATGAGAACCTTTGGTTGGACATTAAATGACTATATTGGTTATCAAGAGTTTGCTTTAATGAGAGCAGATTTTTATCCTACTGGTTTTGTGTTAGCAACCAGTAAAAGAGCCATAATTACTTGTGATGGAGAATCACAAATATCATATAATGGAAATATCTTTAGAGATATTGAAGAACTATATGCTATCTATGGAAAAGAAAGCATAAAGGAGTTTAATGACTGGGATTTTCTAGTCGTTAAAGAATGGGTTATCAAGAAAAACTCAGGAGAGTTTCTTACAACCTTTACTACATTAAAAGAAATGCCGTTTGAAAAGACGTGTTTCCAAAGAAAAAGAATAGTTAAGGAGGAAAAAGAATGACAAAAGCAAATCAAATTTTATCAGATGTTACCATTAATACTAAATATGCTAAGTGGATAAAGGAAGAATCTAGGAGAGAAACCTGGGAAGAAATATGTGAAAGAAACATGAATATGCATATAAAATCATTCTCCGGAGCCCGCTTTGAAGGCAGCGATATTGGAGATGAAATCATAGAGGCATATAAAAATTATGTGATTCCCAAGAAGGTATTGCCTTCAATGCGTTCAATGCAATTTGCAGGAAAACCCGTTGAGATTTCACCAAATAGAATGTATAATTGTGCATATATGCCAATTGATTCTATTGAGTGTTTTAATGAGGCTATGTTTTTGTTATTAGGTGGTACAGGAGTAGGATATTCCGTTCAAACTCACCATATTAAATATCTGCCTCCAGTTTCCCACCCAAATGTTAAGACTAGAAAATATGTATTAGAAGATTCTATTCAAGGATGGGCAGAAGCCGTTAGAATTTTGATGGAATGTTATACCGGCTCTCGTAAGAATACACCAAGATTTGACTACAGCCAAATAAGACCCAAAGGAGAGTTATTAAAAACCAGTGGTGGAAAAGCACCCGGTCCTGCACCATTAAGAGAGTGTTTAGTTAAGATTGAAGGTATGCTCCAAAATATGGAAAATGACCACCAAATGAATTCAATAGAATGTCACGATATATTGTGTCATGTCGCAAATGCAGTATTATCAGGAGGCATTCGTAGGTCTGCTTTAATTAGTTTATTTAGTGCAGATGATACTAAAATGATTGGTTGTAAATCAGGAAATTGGTTTGACGATAATCCACAAAGAGGTCGGGCGAATAATTCAGCAGTAATTCTTAGACATAGAATCAAAAGACCAGTATTTAGAGAATTATGGGAGAGAATTAGGGCTAGTGGTTCTGGAGAACCCGGAATATATTTTTCACACGATAAAGATTGGGGAACAAATCCTTGTTGCGAGATTGCTCTTAGACCCTATCAATTCTGTAATCTCACTGAAATAGATGGTAATTCAATTAAGAATCAAAAAGACCTTGAAGAAAGGGTTAAGGTAGCCGCTTTCTTAGGTACACTTCAAGCAGCATATACTGATTTCCATTACTTAAGACCAATTTGGCAAACAACCACCGAAAGAGAGGCACTATTAGGTGTATCTATGACTGGAATTGCTAGTAATACCTGTAGCCATTTAGATATTGAACACGCTGCTGGATTAGCAGTAGCAGAAAATGAACGAGTAAGCAAACTAATTGGTGTAAATCCTGCGTCAAGGGTAACTTGTATTAAACCATCAGGAACAACCAGTTGTGTTGTTAATTCCTCATCAGGCATTCATGCTTGGTTTGCTCCTTATTATATTAGGAGAATGGTTGTTAATAAGAATGAGCCTATTTATTCATATCTAAAAGAAACTATACCAGAACTTGTGGAAGACGATTACTACAAGCCTGATGAAGAAGCGAAGATTTCTATTCCACAAAAGGCTCCTAAAGGCGCTACTGTAGCAAACTATGAATCTGCACTGAGTTTCCTTGAGAGAGTTAAGCGTTGGTCAATTAGATGGGTTAGGCCCGGACATATTGATGGATTAAATTCACACAATGTATCTGCAACAGTTTATATTAAAGAGGATGAATGGGGTGCTGTTGGAGAATGGATGTGGATGAACCGACATTATTATAACGGATTGGCCGTTCTTCCGTATGACGGCCACACCTATCCTCAAACTCCCTTTGAAGAAATAGACAAAAAGGAATATTATCGTCTTTTAGAGTATGCAAAGAAAATTGATTTAACTAAGGTAATAGAAACTGATGATTATACTGATTTACAAGGTGAAATAGCGTGTGCCGGTGGAGCCTGTGAAATCTAAATCTGATGCTATTATTGCTCACCCTCTAATAATTCAAGACTTTCTAACCGAAAGTAAAAAGGCAAAAGTCCAAGAAGCCTATAATAATTATATTAATGGAACCTATACATTAGCACGATATAGAAGAACTGTCACGAGAAACCTCTTTCTTGAGGGTATAACTCATGACTCCGCTTCTTCTAGAAAATATCTGGAAACTGTAGTAAGACACGCTAGATATTTAGAAACCAATAAAGATGAGGAATAAATATGGAAGATTTAAAATATAAATATTCATTACATCTAAGTATTTCTGCGCCAAATGATAGTAGGCAAACCTATAATCAGATAATTCCATTAACTTCATCATATCCGATTTCAAATCGTAGTGGTGCAATAATGGTAGAAGTAGGAAGAACTAGAGCCGGGTATACCGGAAAGGGAGAGCCTATAATTAACTCATTATCTACTGTGTTAACAAGAAAGTTTGCGTGGGGAAGAAGACAAACAAGCAGATATACAAGAACCTTTGACCCTGCTCCTGATGATTTCGATATTATGTTTGAGTTAGGAACAGAAGAAAAAGGTTATGTTTTAGTTTCTAGAGAAAAACCTCATTATAAATTGATGGGACTCCGTACTGAAAAGAAGAACATGACTACTGCTCTTTCTAGAGTATTATATCGGTCCTGTTTTGAAGATAATGGTAAGATATTGGGTAACTATTTAATGAATATGGTTACCTTGCCTGAAAATGTATCATATGCATTAGAGAATAGAGCGCCTTATGACTTCTTCCATGAAGGAGAAAGAGTAGAATCTAGGTTAAATGTAAAGAGAATAAGTGACCAAGAATGTGCTATGGAGATTTCAGATGGTGTTTGGGGGCCAATTACTGTTAAAGAATTAGATAGATATATGAATTCCTACCATCTTGGGCATACCCGTTCAAAGCGTTGGAAAATGATTAGTCCTAAGAAATTATGGATGGAATTGTTAGAGACTCCACCTACTGAAAACCAATTGAAATTAATGTATGGTTTCCTTTCTCAAAATAGAACTGACTCTATTGTTGAAGAACGGGCAAGAAAACTAATGGAAGATATTCAAAAGAAGTATTCTTCTAGGATAAAAATTGTCAAAGAAGTTTCTTCTGATAAACAGGATAAAGAAAAGACCATTACTAAGATGTATGTTAAAGGTAAGATTGCCGATTGGTTAATTATTGATAAGTCATGGAAAACAAATGTTCAAAAGGTAAAAACCTTCGTCTTTAGAAATTTAGAAAACTCAAAAGATGATGGAACTAGATATAGAAGAAACCAAAAGTTAGAGGATTATCAAAATGGCTGGTGGTCTGGACCAATTTGTATTGATAACATTCATAATAACTCTAGTGTTGGTGACCAGTTTGTTGCTAGGGCTATGGCTTTATTAAATGATGAACAAACAGTTAAGTTGGTTAATACCATATCATCCTATCTAGATAAACATATGATTGATGGTACCATCCCACAAAGGATAAGTTGGGATGCTATTGGTAAAGAAGAAGAATTATTCTGGACGGAATTAGATTATTTGGAAATGTTAGGGGTGATGTAAATGGAATGTATTGAATGTAAAAATAAAGAAACAACTTATGATAAAACGTTAGGAGAGATAATCTGTGATGCTTGTGGATATGTTTTAGTGGATAATATGCCCGAAGAAACTTCTGCATCACTTCCTTCTTCTTGGCAGGGTAATTATATGGATGTTGGTAGAGTTTCAGATAGAGGAACATTAGGTTCTATCTTTACTTTTTCTGATATGAAGAATCAAAAGAATCAGACATTAATGAGAAATCTATATCGAACAGCAAAATTCTCTAGAGCCGATGAGAGCCTCAATAAAGGGATAGTAGTATGTAATATGGTTTTATCATATCACCACCCCACTGATACTCTTAAAGATAGAGTAGCACACAACTATAAAAAAATATATCGTAGTGGGCAAATGAGAGGAATAGACTTAGATATTAGAGCCGTTGCTATTGTATTCTATTCTCTTAGAGAACTAGGAGTATCAGTATTACTTAGAGATATTGCTGACCGAAATCAGATTCCTGTTAAGAGAGCCTCAAAGGTTGCAAAAAGAATAGCCAATATTTTAGGTAAACCCTGGATATTACACCAAATAAATACTGATGGGTGGATAGAGATTACTTGTCAAAAACTAAACGCCAATAATAGTTTTATTGGGGAAGCAAAAAAGGTTGCTACTTATATGAAGATGTATATGGATAGACGAGATTTAACCTTTACTAGAGTTAATTTGGCTACCGCAATATATATTGTTAGTATATTTAGACGCCAAATTGGACTTAGCAATTATAGTCAAATGGAAATAGCCAAAGTTTCTGGGGTTGTTGATACCTCTATTAGACTTGGTATGAGAAACTTTTTAAGAATGAATGGTATATCAAAAGTAGAATTATTACAGATGCCAATGGATTCCTTTTTGGGAGGAATAAGATATGAATAAAAGAAAAATATTAATAATAGGAGTAGGAGGAATAGGGAGTTATTTGGCTCCCTTATTAGCGCAAACAGGGTTATATGATATAACTATCTCAGACCCAGATATAGTAGAAAAGAAAAACTATCTATATCAAAACTTTAGTGAAGCAAAGGTTATGGCTTCAAGTAAGAAGAAGAAAGTGGAAGCATTAGAGTTATTAGGTAGAATAGTTAGAAATCCATACCCAATCTTAACTGATAAACAAATTACAGGCTATCAATTAGTAGTTTGTTGTGCTGACAATTTAGATGCAAGGCGGTTATTATATAAGCAGGGATTCGGTGAGTCATGTGTGGACAAATGGCTTGACCTGCGAGCGCAAGGAAGAAATGCTGCTTTAATTAGTTATTTAGCAGATAAGAAGTATTCTGATACTTTTCTAGCGGGACCAGAAGGTTCCTTTTCTTGTCAGGGTGAGAGTTTTAACGAGTCAAATGACCCAACTGATATTCACTTTATGCACACCGCTATTGCTGGTTATGCAGCCCAATGGGTTCAGCGTTGGTTTAATGGTGATGATGTAATAGATAAAATGTTTATTAATGGATAGTGATTAAAATGAATAAAAGAAATTGGACAGAAGAAGAAGAAAAGCACTTGTTAGACTTGAATGAAGTAAAAGGTTTAAAGATAGAAGAAGTAACCTATTTGCTTAATGATAGACATGACAATGCTAGAACAACAAGAGCCGTTAATTCAAAGTTGATTAGAATAGAGGACGACATTCTTGCTAAAAAGAGAAATACTCATCATAAGCATGGTTCTCTTTGGACTCAAGAAGAATATGATTTGTTAAGGGTTCGCTTCACAAGAAATAAGGCGAAATTACAACTATTATCTGAAGAAATGGGAAGAACAACTCATTCAATTAAGACTAAGTATTATGAACTTGAAAGGATTAATACACCATATAATCCAACACACCACACTACTAATTACAAAAAGCCGAAAGTCTCTAAGATATTGCCTCAGAAGGTTGATACTAAAAGATATAATACTACTGTTTTTGAAGAGAAAGCAAAGGTTATTACTACCAATATATCTCATTTATTAGTAGGTATCACACCTAATGACTATACTAGATTTGATAGATTTTATCATTGGGTTAAGACCAGACGGGCGGCGAAAATAATGAAACAACGAGATATAGAAATGTCAAAATTAGAAGTAGTAAAATTAGAGAAACAAATCTCTGAATTAAGAGAAGAAATTAAACAGGTGAACAAAAATGTCTAAAAAATGGATAGAAGAAGAAATAGAATTAATGTTGAATTGTGCATCTTTAGGTTTTACTCCTAAAGAAACATCGGATTACTTGGATAAGAATGGTTTTAGTAGGACAGCAACCGCTATTCCATTAAAGTTTGCCCATGTAACCGGAAAGGCTTGGGGCGAAGACATTGTAACCCAAGTAGTTAAACAGGAAAAAGAAATGATTGTCTTGGGTACAAAACCAGAACTTGATTGGGTAATTATTACTGTAGTAACTATTGGAATAGTTATATTTGGTTATTGGTGGTCCCAGTGATGGAGAAATTGGATATTACTGAAAACGACCCGTTATGGAGAGATAACATAGCGATGGAATTAATCAATGTATTTGGGGATTATTCCAATAAACATTTCATAGACTTGATATGGGAAATTTCACAACATGGTTTCGATATGCCAAGAGAGATTCAAGTAATTATTGATTGTAATGATACTGTTTTCTGTAGTGTAGGAAGCCCAGGCTTTGTATCGTTTGAAGGACAAGAGGATGAATTAACTGAGGGAAAAAGACTAAAACTCCCTATGAAGTGTTGGATTCATACCCATCCTTTTGGTGAGGCTTATTTCAGTGGAACAGACCAAAAGACAATCAATACTTGGAGAATGTTCTTAGAGGACGCAATTGTTATTGGTTTTATGCAGACCGCTAGGGTTAATATCAAAGAAGGATATACACAAATTACTCACTATACTAATTTAGGAGATGAAGAAGAATGAAGAATACTATGACAAAAGAAAACAGCAGACAGGCAACGTTAGAAGAATGGGGGCTTTACTTTGAGTAAAAGAAAACAAATAATGGTTTTAATAGTGATTGCTAGTTTTGTGGCTGGCTGTACAGTTCCCGGACCGGATGAATATTTTAACGGCGACGATGATGATGTAATTGTTCCTGTTGGATGGTTAAATTTAACAGGTGAATTTACTGTAATGTTTAACACTGGTAATGAAACTAATCCAGATTTGAATGCAACAACAGCACCAATAGTTATGGTGGGTTCTAACAGTACTTGGTTAGAAGTTAGCAGTTACAATTATACTGCAACACATCTTAGTTTTGATATTATAAATAATACTGTGATATTCAATAACTTTACTTTTGATAACCCTGGATATTTACTTCAGGATGGTATTATGCTAAGTAGTGGATATGCGCCTAACTATGGTGAAGCAGAATTGTATTTTCCAGACTTCCCCTATGATGTAACAATTAACTATACTGTAATTTATAGGGAATGGAATGGGCGATGATAGAAGAAAATCTAGTCATAGTCTTACTCATACTTACAGTTTTTAACCTTATTTTGAACTTGACTGTAATCCATGCTTTTGGAAAACTGATACTGCAAATGTCGGGTCGTTTCAATGAAATGTTTTTAATGATAGCAGGCATAAAAACTATGGATGACCTTATTACTGGTCTTAAATCTAAGCCAAAAGAAGAAGTATTATTTGAGGACATGGGGAGCGAATGAATAATACCGCAGTAAATGTACGGTTCCCTGCACCATTACCTGCTGAAATTCCATGCCCTGTTTGTAGGGTAGAACAAGGTAAAAGGGGCGGGGGCTGTATAGCCTGTGACTTTTCAGGTAAATTACATATTACTGTTGATGCTAAGATTCCTATTCAAAGAGGGCATATCATCAAATATGTCGCAGACAATATGAAAATTGTTTCAGTTGAATTAACCAAGAAATATGGTTTGGTTCCTGAAATAGAGACCGTTGAAGTTTTTGAATGTGAGAATGGTCAATTTGAGGTTGTTCAAATAAGTAGTATTGGTGGGGCCTGTTGGGTAGTCAATAGATTAGATGACTTTGAATCCCCGAAGTATTTTACTTCAACCAAACAGTTAAGAGATTTTAAGAAGGGAGTGACAGAATAATGAAAGAAGAAGTAGTAATAGCAAGAATACCTCGTAATGTAAATGAGGAATTAGTAATAAGAACGGCGAAAACATGGAATATTAATATAATAGATATTCGATGGTATAAAAATGGGAATCCCACACAGAAAGGGGTCAGAATTAATGAGGGGGAATTTCCTCTTTTAATGAAGGCTTTAGAAACAATAACAAGGAGAAATAAAAATGACAACATCAATACGGGAAATGAAAGCGAAGATTAAGGAAAAACTAGTCTGGGGAACTCATGTTAATCCTGAAGTTTATGATTTAATGATTAAATATTCTGCAAAGCAGTTAGATAATTTAGCCAATAGTATTATATTAGCCTATGATTCTGATACTAGTTCTAAGAGAATAACGGAGAAACATTTCAATACCGCGATAGTTAATATGTTAATGGGAGATGAAGACGAATGAAAATACATAAGAAAAAGAAAATAGAACCAATAACAAAATTAACTCAAAAACAAAGAATCTTAAACCATAAAGAGAGACACCCTAATGATAATAATGAAAGAGATTTCAATAAGGGTGTACATTATGGTGACATAGAAGAAGAATCTACTTCTGAACCTACTATGGATGCAATAAAGAAGGCTATGATAATAATTGAATCAGCGAAGCATTCATCTTTAGATATAGGTGATGCCTGTCCTAAGTGTAAGGGTAAAATAATTTGGAAGGGTTCATCTAAATATAGGGCAACCCACTGTAGATGTAATATGGGGTGTTTAATATGACCTTAGCAAGATTAGCAAGAATGTGTGATATTATTGAGTTTCAAACTCCTACTGAAAAGATTGAGATTATATCAAATTCTATGAGTTCATTCTCATGTAAGGAAACCTTAATTAATATTCTTAGTATGGAATATCCCACTAATAATATAGGAAAGAAAAGAGCAATCAAATGGGTTTCTAATGCTATGGGTCTATTTGAGGATGAAGTAGAAAACCACGTTTCTATATGGGGAGACATTGGTGAAGGAGTTTATCAATTAGATGAGGATAACGAAATAGATTCTGAGATTACTATCAAACAAATGTTAGGTCTATTGAAGATGGACTGTTCCTCTATGGGTGGAAATTCGTATGTTCTTTTCGATGAACACTTGAATATGATGAGCGCGAGAGAGAAGAAATGGTTCCTTAGATATTGGCTACAAAAGCCCAGGAATGGTGTTAATAACAAGGTTCCTTTGAAAGCCATGAAGAAGCATTATACCGATAACAAGATAGAGAAATACTTTCAGTATAATACTGCAACTGAAATCTGCGGAAGTCTAGAAGCAGGGAATGAGCCAGAATGTGTATTAAGACATGGACACTTTATTAATCCTATGTTGGCTAAGGCTCGCAAAGGTAAAGAAAGACCAACGAATTACATTGTTGATATTAAGTATGATGGTAACAGGTATCAAATTCACAAAGAAATAGAGTCAGTAATAATATTCAATAGAAAGGGTAAGATTGTAACAGACCAATATCCCGATGTTGTTGATATAGTTAAGGAATTTGAAGTAAATAACATTATTCTTGATACTGAAATCTATCCTGTGAATCCTGATGGTTCTCCTGCACCCCACAAAATACTAGGTAAGAGAGTGCATTCAAAGGATAAGGCTAAAGCAGTTAGAGAATGTCCTGTGAAGATGGTAGCATTTGATTGTTTATCTATTCAAGAGGTTCCAACTATAGAAAGTAATCTAAGAATTAGACTAACACATCTGTCTTATATTCCTCATGAATACCGAGCAGAAACCTTTGATGACCACACTATTCAGTCAGCCTATAATATAGCAATAGATAGAGGCTTTGAAGGTATTATGATTAAGGATGCTGATATGACCTATCAACCCGGAAAAAGAAGCAAAGGATGGTTAAAGTATAAACCACCACGATTTAACTTCGATGTTGTAATCACTTCTGCTAAGTATGGAGAAGGTAAAAGGGCTAATGTCTTTGGAACCTATGGAATATCGGTAAAGGATGGTTCTGATTTCGTATCTGTTGGTAAAGTTGGAACAGGCTTTAGTGATAATCAACTCTCTATCTTAACAAGAGAACTTAGAAAACATATAGAGAGTCATGAAGGTGATACCTATTATATGTTACCTAGAATTGTTTTAGAGGTAACTTGTGATTTAGTTACTAAAGATGCCGAAGATAATGTGGGGCTACGATTTCCTCGCTGTATCAGGATAAGAGATGATAAGTATGCTATTGATGTTGATACTATTCAAAGCGTTATGGGGTTCATGTAGATGATTAAAGAAGGCATGTTCACCATTATAGAC
>TARA_R110000824_G_scaffold41446_4_pt1 | contig 13177 bp, 13 predicted proteins | sample TARA_R110000824 | Tara Oceans TARA_R110000824 (sample SAMEA4397747) | marine metagenome | biome: Polar Biome; feature: [MES] marine water layer (ENVO:01000295) within the mesopelagic zone...; material: water (ENVO:00002006), including particulate matter (ENVO:01000060) such as...... | reverse complement strand
AAAGAGCTTCGGGAAGTAAAGCGGTACAACCCGATATTTGGTGGCCAGCTACTCGTCTGGCACGACACTGAGGACGACAAAACCTATGTCGTGAATGGGCACCACCGACTAGAGCTTGCCAAGCGGTCCCCGCACACGACAACTGGCGATGATATCGGTGGCGGTCGGATTGCCGAGGCGTTTCAGGCGTGGTCAGGCGAGATGACCGTGCTGTACCTGAATGTCAATTCGCCCGCGAAAGCTCGCTCGCTCGGCGCTCTGGCCAACATCGCAGAGGGGCGAGGGACAGCGACGGACGCCGCTGAGTATTTGCGGGGTGGCGATTACTCGATAGAAGATGCCGCAGCGATGGGTGTCTCGTTCAAGGGCAAGGTGGCACGCAAGGCGAGCTGGATGGCGTCGTTACCAGATGCCGCTTTCACGCTGGTCAAGCAGGGGCGGCTCGATGAAGACGCGGCAGTTGAAATCGGGCGATACATACCAGAGGGAACTGACGGGCGAGACAGAAAAATATCCACGCTAATTGACACACTCAGGAATCGCGAAGAACGGACAGGCGAGACACTAGCACCGAATGTCGTCCGAGAGATGGCCAAGCGGAAGGCACTAGCCCCCACCGTTCGGTCGCATGTCAAGGATCTATTCGGTGACAGGTACGAGGAAGATGACCTGTCGGTTGAGATCGCCCAACTGGGAAGCAAGCTGCTGTTCGATATCAAGAGGATTAAAAACACGAGCAAGACGGCAGGCAAAGACCTCACGAAAAAGATACTAGAGGGCGAAGGCGTGAACGTCATCGACGTGAAACATAACCGGCAGAAGGCCGAGGAAATGATAGCTGTCGAGGACTATCTGAAATCACAGATGTACCTCAAGGGACCGCTCGCCAATAAAATTAACGCAGCAGCAGAGGAGCTGAAAAATGCCGCAACCAAACCAGAAAAAGACAGAATCCACAAGCAGCTCGGACTCGACATCGCCGACCACATCCACAGCGAGCTGGGGTATGGACAAGAGGAAGTGGGTGACGAAAGAGGAATTCAAGGATATAGCCGTCGAGGTGGCGCGGCTACAGGAACAGGGTTTGCTCGACGACATAGCGGAGGACTAGACATGCTAGACAGGGAAGATTACGCCAGTGCAAAAAATTTATTCTCCATCGAATTCCTGTCCCGTGGATTCGGAAAGCAGGCGCTTTATCGGAAGGATGAGGACTTCCCCGAACCGGTGATGGAAGTCCCCACGGAAAACGAGCTGCTGGACAGCTTGAACAAGGAATTCAATTCCCGCTGGGAAGAAGGCGACGACACATTGGTCGAGCGGTACGACGATGAAGAAGGGTGCCCAAAAGCCGAGGCGTACCGCAAGGCAAGGGCTACCCGAAAACAGTCAGAGCAGTACGGGTGGCGAAGCACGGCACTAAAAATCGGGGCCGCTGGTGCGCTCACAGGATATCTAATGGGCAAGAAGTCCCGCGACGAACGCCGAGAACGGATCAGGCGAGGCGGCGAATTTAATCCGATCGTCGGGCCGGGGTCCGGTAAGCAGTACGGAGCGTTTGAAGAATCGAAAATATCCCGCGACGAGGGCGGCCAGTTTAGCTCTGGCGGTGGCGGGGGTGGTGGCGAGTCTGACATTGATGCGGAAGAACGCCGGATTCAGGAATTAGAAGCCGAGGGCATGACACGAAGCGATGCGCAAGGGGTGTATGACGCCGAGCAGTTGTCGATCCACGCTGACGATGAATGGACCGATGAGGAAGCGGCTGCCCTCCGAGCCAAAGAGGATCGGGATTTCGGCACGGTAGAGCAGGCGTTCCAGAACAAGCATGTCGCAGAAAGCTGGGCAGAATCACCGGACGATTTCCTTGACGACCTGATCGCGAAAGGCGGTCTAGGCGTAGAGCATGAGCGAAGTGCCCACATGGCCTCTTTCGAGAAGGAAAGGCGGAGGCTCGCCAGCGACAACCCCGGAGGGAAGAAAGCCATGACGCACACGCTCACTGGCAAGGAGCATGAGAGAGCCATGCGCGCGGGCGGTCATACCGGCACCCCCAACATCTCGACAATCCTGAACCCCGACGAACTTTTTGCGGCGATCGAACACCAGCGAGAGAAGGCTGCACAGGAAAAGGCTGCGAGAGACGAGAAACGGGAACAGTCTGAGCAGAGATTCGCGCACATGGACAGCGAGGGTCGGTTAAAAAAAAAGTCAACTGAGCACTATGCCCAAGAAACAAAGTGGGTAAGTTTTCAGGGTCCACAGGGCGGCAAGGGCTGGAAAAACACTCGGTCTGGCGAGGTGCTCTATCAGGAAGAAATGCCGGGCGAGCAGGAAGGTGCCCAGCAGGAACCAGTCCCGCAGCAATCTGTAGGCGAGTACGGCGACCTGATGCCCCAGCGGATGGAGGGTGAGGACGACAAGGGATATCGGACGCGGGCAGCGGAAGAACTCCCGACACCAAAAGAATTGCCGGAAGATCACGGGCGATATTTCAATACCGACAAAGCAGACGGCACAGTCCCGGTCGACCAGCTCAAGCACACGCGGGCGCGACCCTCTGGTATCGCGAATGGTGCCAAGTTTATGCGAATGGCGTTTGAGGGTTTGAACTCAAAGCGCGACCCGATCAGCGTCCGAAAAGAGGCCGACGGCTCGTTCACGGTACTGGATGGGAATTCGACGTACGCGGTCGCCAAGGCGGCAGGGTGGTCATCTCTCCCGGTCAACGTGGTTGAAGGTGGCGAGGAAGCCCGCGAGGGTCATTCAACCGGTGAAGCATACGCACAGCAGTTGGGCGTGGAAAAAGTTTTTCACCCGTCGCTGGACGGGATGTTTAGCGACGAGGAACTCCACCTCGGTGACTCCTACTTTGGGCCAGCGCAATCGTGGGAAGAAGCCAAGTCGCAAGGTGTCGAAGTTCTTGAAGCGTACAACTCCGTTCTCGATCTCGGTCGCGGTGTCAGTACAGACTTCGAGGGGAGCACTGTATTTCAGCCAAAATCCGCCGAAGAATTTCAGGCTGCGATAGACGAGATTGGGAGCGGAAAAAAAGGCGTGGCAATCCTGCTGGCACCGCTAAAAGGCGAAAAGCGTGCGCGCCATAAGGTCGAAGGAACCTACACCTACACACTTAAAGACGGCACCGCGCGAGAAGGAATTCGGATGCGCGACGAAGGCGGCACGCTGCACCTCGTCAACCCCAAGGATATGGACGACGAGTTTACGCTATCTCGCGACGACATCACGGGCGCGTGGCATAACAAAGGGAAATACAATGGCGACTGGGGCGAGTTGGCTGATGTCGTTCGGGGCACGATCGCAGTCGACACCATAGAGGGCATACCGGCTGTCATGGACTCCGTTAGAAAACACATGGAGGCGCAGGGATTTACCCTCTCGGAGACACCGAAGGATCGCTTTTCTATCCCCACTCGCGAGGGATACCGAGACATCTCGATGAAGATGAAATCTCCGAGTGGGATGGCGGTGGAACTCCAGATCAACACGAAAGCGATGGTGGCGATGAAAGAGGGGCCGGGTCACAAATTATTTGAACAGGCTCGCGAGATCAAAGAGGGGCCGGACTCCCCGAATAAACAGAAGCGGATGGATAACATTGCTGCGAAATCAAGGGAAGTATATGACATCGGCGCAAAGTATTCAGTCGAGGGAATTCCAGAAGGAGGGATGTAGATATGGCACAGCTCGTTGATCCGACGAAATACGATTACCTGATAACCAGCGAAAATAATATCCTCCGTCAAGTGAAGGGCGGAAGCCGGTACGAGGCAGAATGGTTTACTCCCGACGGATGGGAAAACTACCCATTCTTTGAATCCCTGATGCTGGATTCGAGTAACGCTACGCCAGAGCGCGCTAAAAAGCGGCTGGACTTCAAGGTGTCTCGGTTCCAGCAGAGAGCGGAGCAGAAAAACCAGAAGTGATAGCACTCCACTGATAGCACTATCGCATTTTGATCTGGTCAAATTTCCCTTGTCCCCGGAAAGTATAATAGGGGCGAAGGGAAAATATCATGACTCAAGAAAAGCGGTCAGTCGTTGGACGGCTAAAACTGGAACCGCCAGCGCTCGATGGCAGGCCACACTCATTTACCTACCTCACGCCCGAATCGCGGGAGGAGCTAGATGAGATTAAAAGAATGTGGCAGACCGAGGAGCTGGCGCACCTGTCCGTCCAGCGCGTGTTCACCATCTGCAAAGAGGATATCGGTATCCTCTGCTCGTACTCAACTTTCCGTAAATGGCTAAATGAGTAAGAACAAAAAAGCGATCGACAAGCTCAAAAACGAAAGCCCCCCCAGCGATGACGACATTCGCCAAATTCGTCATTTGGAATCAGAACGTGACCGGTTCAAAACCGATCTTTCGATCGAAAAAACAAAACGTGAGCAAGCCGAAAGCGACCTGAAGCTCTCGCAGAGGCGTTCTGCCGTGCTATCGTCCACTGATGGTATGGTTGACCCTAAATCCATCCGCAAGTCGTCACGGAAGCCGTCAGGTAGCGCCACGGCTATTCTGTGCTGCAACGACTGGCACGCCGAGGAGGTTGTAGACCCAGAGACAGTGAACGGTCTGAATGCCTTCGATCTGGATATCGCCGACAAGCGCCTCGAAAACTTATGGGATCGCTTCGTTTACCTGCTGGAGATCGCGCGGCAGTCCGCGAACATTCGGGACGCGGTGCTGTGGCTGGGTGGGGATCTCATCACCGGGTACATTCACGAGGAACTGGTCGAGGGGAATATGTGCAGCCCCACCGAGGCCGTCTTGTGGATTCAGGACCATGTTTCCACCGGGATCAACCACATCCTCAAGCACACGGACCTGAAGGATATTCAGGTCGTCACTTCGATCGGAAACCACGGTCGAACCACAAAAAAATCCCGCATCGCAACCGCTTACGCCAACTCGTACGAATGGATGGCTTACAAGCAGTTGGAAAAGTGGTTCGCGGGTGAGCCGCGCCTGCGCTGGAACGTCAGCAAAAGCTATCATTCATTGATTGACGTGCAGGGCTGGCGCGTACGCTTCCACCACGGGGACGGCATGAGATTCTGGGGCGGGGTGGGTGGCCTCTCCATCCCGGTAAATAAATCGCTGGCTCAGTGGAACAAGTCGGACCTGCTCCGTGCCGACTACGACATATTCGGTCACTTCCACCAGTTCATCCAACAGTGGAAGTGGGTATCGTGCGGATGCCTCATCGGCATGAGCGCGTTTGCCATCAGGATCAAGGCGGATTTTCAGCCCCCCACCCAGACGTTCATTGTGATTGATAAAGAACGAGGCAAGACGATGGCCCTGCCAGTTTTCGTAACTTAGTTGGAGGGAACCAACCATGTTGGAGAAAATGGGTGACTTCTTTCGCGCGATGTTTTTTCTGACCGGAACCGTTTTCTTCATCCTGAACATCTGGCAACTCGCCATCTGGTTCAACTGGCTATGGAGAATGCGTAGCCTGATGAGCGGACAAGGGCCAGTCACATGATGTCGTGGTCATCGACGCCGAAAGTGATCCTCCTGCTGTTCATCGTAACGATCCTCGTTTGGGATATCGTCGCGAACGTCGCGGGACATCCAGAGGCGACTGTGTCAGCGGGCCTGCTTCAATTAGTGGTTGAGCATCCTGTGGTCGCGTTCGTGCTGGGATTCCTGCTCGGTCACGCGATTTGGCCAAATAAGTAGCTACGGCCTGCCGTTACCCTCAGAGGTCGGGATGTGTTCCGGCTCCACGCCGATGTCGGATCGCTCAATGTCCGAGAGCAGGGTGGCGATAGGACTAACGAACACGCCTTCGTTAATGCGGTAGACCTCGATCGCGGTGGAGTGCTCCAGAAATAATATTCTGTGCCACCAGCCAGAAGGTATTTCGCAGGATTCCATCGGGGTCAGGTCCGCCAGCACCTCCTCGTGTCCGAGGGGTCCAGCGTGGATCGACATGCGACCGCTCAGAACCCAGAAGTAGCTAGACTTATGGTGGTGCCGGTGACAGCTCGACGCGCCACCCTTCCACCCGTGCAGGTACTCCACCTGTGTGGCACCATCGCACAGCAGCAGCTTACTCCGTCCCCACTTGTGATTCCTCGTCGACATGGCTTTGCTCCATGAGTGCCTCGCATTGATCTCGCAGCAGACGAACAGCCTCGTAAAAATCGACGTGCGGAAACTTCTCCATCGACAAGACAAGGTCTATTTCGGCGTCACTCGGCTTAGACCAGATCGCGACCATCCAGCGGTCATGCTGCATCGCTTCCGCTGCATCCGTCATTACCTTCTCTATCGGTATGCTCGTACCAGCCATCAGTATCTAGCTCCTGATCTATGTCCAGAGTTTCGCGATTTACCGCATCGCGAATTCGCATGAACGGAAAAGTTTTCAAGTCGCTGCCCGGCGTGACGTTGTACACCTCGAACCCAACCTCAGCAAAGCGAGGGGCGAGCATATCGAACATGAGCTGCATGTTTTTGTATGCGTTGTTGTTCGATTCGCACCCGCCCGCGTGCTTTGCCTGCTTGAAGCCATAAGGTTGCCACGGCTGCATCTTGAAGTCGCAGCCTACCAGATACACCCGGTGGAAGCCGAGATAAAAGGCCAGCCGAAGGGCCGCAAACATCGTGTTGATCGTGTGCGGGAGCCGGTTCTTCGCCGCATCTTTTTTCGAGTTGCCACGGTTAATAGTCGGCTCATAGAGCCATGTGTCAGGGTTGAACGTCGTGTTCCGGTTGAAAAACAGGGTGCCGGGCATGTCGGCGGGAGTAACGTCCAGCTCCTCGAACACCCCGTCTCGCCGCCTGTGTAACTTCCTGCCCTTCTCGGCTGTCGGAATTATTTTTAGGATCGCCGGGTCCATCCAGATAGACGTGTGGAATTTGCACGCCTTGTCCGTGTGCAGCCAGATCGTCGGCTTCATCAGGGGCGGCAGGACCGCTGGACAATTATTCACGCTCATCGTGGCTATCCCACGGGCCTTCAGCAGCCCCAGAGGCAGCTCCACGGCGGATGCGCCTCCTAGTACCAGAAACACGCCCGCCCCCCTGTAGAGGTCCGCTACGCCAGCCTCAGCGCCATTCCTGTCAACCACTACCCCGGCAGGATGTCTATCCCGCTCCGTGACGTGCCTCTGTCGCGCAGAAAAAAAATGTCGGCAGTCCAGACAGGTTTTCCAGTTCGCCTCTTTCACGATTTTGCAAGCGAACGTCGGTCGCGATATCCGGTCCGTCACTGTTGCACCGAGCGACCTCCCCTGTTGGATGCACCACTGTTCCATTACCACTTCCCTTTCGGGCAGCTCTCGGTCGCCATCTTGATTTTATTCACCAGACCCGTCTTGCGCTTGATATTGCAGCCACAAAACAGGCAGCGCCCGCTTTCCTCATTTCCCTTGTAGTATCGGCAGGGGCGGCAGACTTCAGTAAATATCCTATCCACTTCCTCCGCCGACCTGACAGGCATCCCGGCCTTGAACCAGTTGGCCGACGCTTTCGCAAAGGTAGTCGCCATCTCTTTCGCGCTTGGTGGCGGCACGTTAAGGACGCCTGTGTTAGCGTGGGTCGTGGCCCCGACGAGGTCAAAAAACTCTACGGTGAATAGATCGCCACGCTTGCTCGCTCGCATTTCGCAAAACTCACCGACGACCTCCATGATGGTTTTATCTTGCTCTTGCATCTTCTTGTGGTCGATGTCTGACCCGTAACCGTGCTGGTCATATACGACCCACTTTCCCTCGATGGACTTGATCTCAAACGCCATCCGGTCGCCGTCGGTAAACGTAATTGTTCCTCTTGCTATTGTCCTCATGCTGCCTTTCTGCGCGCTACGGCACCACACAATCGTTCTGCGCAGGCTCGCCCTCGTATGTTCCGGGTGCCGTCGGGGCGACGCATCCACATCCCGATCCGGTGCAGTTACTCGTAGATACGACCCACGACATCGACATACTGCTCCACACCCAGAAGCATTGGCCGTTACAACCACCCGCGCTAGTTGAGCTACTGGCACTACTGGCACTACTCTGCGAAGAACTGCTCGATTCATCAATAGCCGACTGGCTACTAGACGAACTGCTGGAACTGCCGGAACTGGCACTGGAAGCGCTGCTCGCCGAGCTACTGGAACTCTCGTTACAACATTTCTCGCAGATCAGCGACTCGATATCGAGAGTCGTATCGTACGCCGATCCCGTCAGAATCCTCACGCCAGATGTGGTGGGGAAGCAGATTCTACTGCGGTCAATCAACAGATTGCACCCGGCAGTATTCGTCACGTCGACCACGACATTAATACACGTCTGGTCGGTCAGCGAACTGCTGGATGAAAAACTGCTGCTGCTAGACGAATTCAGGCTGCTGCTGCTAGACGAATTCAGGCTGCTGGAACTACTGACACTGGAACTGGACGACTGGCTGGACGAACTGGTCGACGAGCTATTTGACGAACTACTCGAAGAACTGCTGGACGAACTGCTGGACGAACTCGACGAGCTATAAGACTCGGCGGACTGGCTACTGTCGCTACTCGACTGGCTGGAGCTACTGCTGTGAGACGACTCCTCTGGTGCCCCATAGGTCAGCTCAGACCATGTAAACGCTGCCGGGAGACTCTGTTCACGGATAGAGAAACGATGCGTGAGCGTGAAGTCGCGGGATGGCTCGTTGACATCCAAAGCGTGTTCGCCCTGCACTGACATCGGGATGTCAGGGGTGCGGTGCCAGATATTCTGGTATCCCAGCGAGAACGTCACGCGGTCGTGCCAGCTCGTAAAAAACGGTGGTGCCGGTTGATAGTTCACCCATTGAGCGACGAAATCGAACCCACAAAATTTCTGGTCAACGTAGTCCTTGGTGATCTGCTGCGCGAGGGCTGTCATTTCCGTCTCGTTGAGCGGCGTCGAGCCACTCAGGGTGTACCTCGCCGGGTAGCTGACGAAAATACTTTTGGTCGTTTGGAGCGAAGGGTCGTCCTGCGGTGTAGGTATGTTGCTTGGCCCAATGCCATCTTTCAGGAAATCACCGTCAACAAAATTCGACGTAGTGCTGTCAACTGTCGTCGTGACTGTGTAGTGATCCCCAACCGGATCGGGCGCAGATCCATAAGAGTCGGCCCAGCCGCCAGATGTCCCTGTGTACCGGTATTTCGGAAAATGCACACTAACTTGCCGTGGCAAGGCGCGGTGGTGTGGACCGAACCAGTTTCTCTGATAGTCACCGCCCATCAGGAGGTTGAAGCCAGCTTCCCTTCCGAGTCTGCGCGTCAACTCGCCAGCCTCAGCGGTTGTGTATGACTCGACACGATTTCGGCTGGACTTAAAATCTCCGATCTCCCATTCACACCGTTGGGAAAAACTTGAACCATCCTCTAAGTCACATCTCTCCCATGCGTCGTTTACGCTGTTAGAAAATGGCCTGCCGACCGTGGGGGCTTCGCCCGTTTTTTCTATTTCTTGATCGGCGACAATTTTCGGCGCGATGCGCAGGCCAGTACAAAACAGTGCGTGGTCGAGAAGGGCCGCACATGATTCGTTCTGCCGATTCATCTCTATCGCGTCAATGCCAACATCGTTAGCGCTCGTGTAGGCTGACGCTATGGACCCTGCACCCGTGCTCTCGAACGCCTTCGTAAACTGATCCCCGAATTCCGTGGTAAGGTGAGCGGTGATGCCGTCAAGATAATCCACAAACGAACCGCCGTCCGCTATCGTTGGCCGGTGCCCACCCTCCCGCGCCCACAGAAAGCGCGTGTCCGTGAAGCACACGAGGAATAGATTCTTCCCATTTTGGCCACCCCTGCCCACGGTCCAGTTGGACAAGTCCCGACCAGTATCGGGGTCAGTTCCTTCGAGGCTCCAATTAGGTGCCATACTCGATATGTCTGCCCCTGTGCCCATGACATCAAAATACTGTTCGGGATTCGCCTGCATGTTGGGATCGTAAAATCTCTTATCTGCCCATCCGTATGGCGCGGAGTTCGACTGAAAATAACTGGTGTACTCGCCGAAAAGTGGCACAACACCAGCAATGAGTAGTGACGTGCTGAGAGATTGTGTCCGAAAGCCCGCCGGGTCAATCCACTGGATACGGAACTCTCTAAGTCGCTGGCGGTAGAGGTCGGGTTTTTGCCACCACTCAGTCCACTCCAGCGGGCCAGCATCATACTCTTGATTGAAAAAACTAGCGTCTAGCCCCCCTCTGGCGTTCCGCGAGTTCGCCAGCCTACCGAGAAAATCCGAATCGCATAAAAAATACCCTTCGGACCACCGGCTCGCCCCGGTTGGGATCGTCAGTGTGTTAATTTTCGGCGCGGGGCTTTGGGGCCATGTTGGGCTGCACAGGCCAACCCGGAATTTTTCACTCTGCCACCCGCCACCGACGTTATGGGCCTGAAAGCGAGACTCATTCCTGTCCCCAAGCTCCCAGTTTCGAGGTCGCCGCCGACCACTTGCATCCGTGTCCGCAGCGCATTTCAGTATATTGATATCGCTAATGTCCATCGTTCTTTCGATCAATGCCATTAGCTCAAAGTTCTGGTCCGGGGCGAGCAGAGGTTCACCCCCAAATAATACCTCTTGTTGGACAGCAATCGTGGGTTCGTCACCCGCCTCGTTTGGCCGTGTTGATGAATCCGACATTATGTGATATCCCAGTCCCAACTGAGCGCGAAGTCCACGCTGATCCACCCAATCTGCTTGTCGTAGTCATAGTTCGGCGCAGTCGCCGTTGTGGCCCGCAACAGCTCGCGCAGGAATTCTTCTGCCGGGACCGACGTGTCCTGTAGATCCTGCCCCACCAGCGCCTTGAGAATATTTTTTTTCAGGGTCAGTAGCCCACGGGTCGTGTCCCGAAACAGATACTTGTCGCTCTTGGACTGGTCGAGGCGGATGCGGCTGTATCCGGTTACTGTCAGCGTGGCGTCCTCGGTAATATTACCGGCCACCTGCTCCCCCTCAGAGAAGCTGCTGGACCCTAGCGACACGGTGACGAAATAATCACCGCCCGTGGGAATGACGGGAGGGGCGAGAGGCTCGACGGTTTCGTAGCACTGATTATCACCCAGTGAGAGCGCAGACTTTAACTCGGTCACGACGGAAGCCAATACGTCGAGCAAGGTTTTGTCGGCGCGTACCATAACCATCCCTCAGAATAAAAACACCCTGCGCGACCTCGATCGGAGTGCTTCACCCAAGGTCGCGGGGTCGCGCAGGGAGGTGAAGATCAAGTTATTCGTCGCCCTTCTTTTTCTTCACGGGGGCTACTGCGGGTGCCGCTGCGCCGGGTCCGCCAATGTCTTTCCAGTCGTCGCCTGTCCAGACCTGCAATTTGCCAGCTTCGGTATTCCAGTAGACGAATCCGATGTCAGCATTGTTCGGTCGCTCGTCGCCTGTACCGGCACTGTTGCGACCATTGAGAATTTGTACGCCGTGTGTCATAGCCCTGTTCCTCCGAGAAAATTATCCGATTACTGAATCGGGTATTAAGGTGGTTCCTGTGGTTGGCAGGTATTTATTCATCCCCGCCATGTCAAACATCCTGTCAAAATACGTTTGCAGCTCACCAGCTCGATTGTTAGTCGTCGTCAAGGTCCAGTTGTCGTCCTCTGCCGGGTTTGTTTTCCCCTGCATGACGGCAACATACGGGCCACCCACATACAGTTGACGCCCTGAGATAATAGATAACTGGTCAATGAAGATCGACGCCGTACTCGTGATCGCCGAACTGACATACAGTTTAACGTACACGGCTCCGATTTCCGTGGTCTTGGTGGAAAACCGCATAAACTCAAAATCCCAGCTTCCCGTACTGATACCGGACGCTGTTACCGTTTTCGTTAAACTGGTGCCTGCTGTGTCGGTCAGAACGCTCCCGCCGACGCCATCCACGAGATCAACTTTGATAGCCCCCCCGCTTGCCGCCCCTGTCCTTCGCACGCGGAATGAGAGGAAGTAGCAGGTATCTGCTGCCAGCGAGCCGAGCTGGGAATAGAGCGTGGTCAACTCCGCCCCGTTGCTGTCGAGTTCCAAGGATGACCCCAGAAAACTTCCATCCACTCCCTGCGTAGTAGTCGCGTGCGCTATCGCAGGACTTCCGCCGGTCATGTAACTGGCGGAGGTGAGTTGATTGATATTGCCCGGTGCCCCGGTAAACGTGATCGTGTGGGTGAAATTCGGCGTTGTCCCAGTCGTCACCACGGTGGCGCTACCGAGTCCGGGGAATGAGGTAATGGCACCAGCCACAGTGCCGCCCGAAGCATTGTAAGCCAACTGGTCAGACGCTCGCAGCTTGCCATCCTGATCCGTCCACTTCAGGATATAAAACCCGCCCGTAGGCGTGCCCGAAATCACCACCGTCTGGATTTCCGGGTCGGTGAGTTTTAGTGTCGTCCCGACCGTGGCGGTGTCGAGAATCCAGTCATCGGGCGTGTCGGTGTAGGTTGAGTTGGTAAATGACCCATTGGGCACCCCGCCCGCGCCACTGGTGCCGAGGTTCGTGACAACACCACTCCCCTTCGGCCATTCACCGGCCAGCGGATGAACGCGCTCTGTGGTTTCCGTGAGGATGGTGGCGGAAGTCCCCGCCGCTCCCGTAACCTTCATGTTGATAGCTTCGGCGAACTGGTGCTGGAGGTCGTAACCCTTCTGGTCCTTCGACGAATAGCAGATTCCTAGATCGCCGACATTCGACCCCCCTGTGGCCAGCGATATACCGACCACGTTCGGATCAACCTTGTGGGTCGTCGCGGTTTCCATCTGGTCAATCAGGTAGTCAATGCTATTCTCGGTCGACCGTTCTGGCTGATCTGCGTCTGCCTCGACAAACTCGTGGAGAAGCATCCGAATACTACGGGATGCACCGCTCGCAGAACCAAGAATGCGCAACCTCTCCGATCGACCACTTGCACTCGCAAACTTAGCGGCTGCGTGGAATTCGTCAGTTAGGTCGCTCTTGTTATTGAGCGTCTGAATATAATTATCCAGCGCCGTCTTGAGCGTTGACGACTGGTAGCTGGTGCCCTGCTTAATGATCTGGAAAAGTTTTCCCAGAATATCGAACAGCCCATCACTGTTTGCTGCATCATATAGCTCGATCGCCATTTCCTAATCCCCCTGTGGAGCGGACTGCTGATCTTTCATTCTCGGACTTATTATGTGGGCGTTATCGCC
>TARA_R110000824_G_scaffold193230_1_pt1 | contig 13178 bp, 27 predicted proteins | sample TARA_R110000824 | Tara Oceans TARA_R110000824 (sample SAMEA4397747) | marine metagenome | biome: Polar Biome; feature: [MES] marine water layer (ENVO:01000295) within the mesopelagic zone...; material: water (ENVO:00002006), including particulate matter (ENVO:01000060) such... | reverse complement strand
GATATCTTGGCAGAGCATAACATTGAAGCACCCAGAATGTATAAGCTAGGCTTTCACAACAACAATTGTTTTGGAAAATCTAATACATCAATTGGCGGATGTGTACAGGGTGGCATTGGATATTGGCAGAAAATACAAAGGGAATATCCTGAAAAATTTCAGAAAATGGCAGAGATGGAACATAAGCTAACAGATATGAAAGGAGAGCCTGTAACGATGCTTAAAGACCAGAGTGCTGAAGCCTCAACTTCGGGCAATAAGCTTGTATTCTTAAAGCCTCACCCTAAATACCCTCATATTAAAGATTTAAGCATGATGGAGGGCAGAGAGCCAAAGCCTTTAATGGAGTGTAACGGGTTCTGCACATCAAATGATTTAGAAGAAAGAAATCCTACTGAAGACGAAATTAATTACAATCAATTATCAATGTTTTAAAATAAATTGTTTAATTTTACATATGCAAAATACAATTAAGATAGACAAGCTTGTGAGTGTAATGGCTTTTGCAAAGATGAAAGCGGTAAGCAGGCAGACAGTATATAATTGGATAAAGGCTAAACAAATTATGTCTATAATGATAGGAGGCAAAACTTTTGTAATGCCGTAAATTTTTTTATTATGAATTTGACATTTGACAAACTGTAAATAAATGGATGGATGGATAAGCTTACATCGTAAATTCCTGACATGGGAGTGGTATGATGACATAAATACAAAATGCCTTTTTATACATTTGTTGCTGATGTCAAACCACAAAGAGCAGAAATGGCGAGGGCATACAATCAAACGAGGACAGAGGTTTACGAGCATTAAAAACCTTGCTTTTGAATTGAAGCTCACAGAAAAACAAATTAGAAACAGTTTGAAAAAATTAAAAAAAACAGGAGAAATTGACATTCAAGGGGCGAGCAATGGTACTATGCTAACTGTTTGTAACTATGGGAGTTATCAAGATATTGAAAATACAAAGGGCGAGCAAAAGGGCAAACGGAGGGCGAACAAAGGGCAAGCAAAGGGCGAACAAAGGGCGACAAACAATAATGATAATAAAGATAATAATGAAAACAATGATAATAATAACACAGGCTTACGCCTTTTCAAAAATGACAAATTGTATAATTTTGATAATTTTAAAAAAAGTTTTATAAATTCAAAATATGAAAATGCTGACCTTGAATTTTATCACGAAGCTGTTATGAATTGGGCAGATAGTAATGGAACAAAAAAGAAAGATTGGGCAGCAACGGCAAGAAATTTTATGTTACGGGATTTAAAGGAAAATAAATTAAAACTGAAAAATGGAGTCAAACAAATTACAGAAGAAGACAGAGAGTTCAACAGATGGGTGGAAGATAACCTCAACAATTAAGTACATTGCCAAGCTCAACGGCATTAAAGACTTAAAAACTGAAGATTTGAAATTTGCGTCAGGTTGGCTTAAAAATAATATGTGGGGTATATCTATTGATGAAGTGCTTAAAGCGTCAGAGATGGCTTTAAAAGGGCATATAACGTTAAAAAATGAACTGTTTGGAACTGTATCGCCAAAGTATTTAGCTGAATTGATACAAAAATACAAGTTTTACAAGTCAGAAAGAGAAAAATATAATGCTCCAGCTTTGCCTGAAAAGACAATAACGGAAGCAGAGAAAACATCAATTATTAGAAACAACTTAATAACAACATTTGAAAAATATAAAGATAGTGGGGTGATGCCATTGGCAGCTTATGACGTATTATTTAGCTTTGGCTGGCACAAAATTACTAAATATCCCGATGAAATAATAAATAAAATAAAACTAGAGGCTGAAGATTATTACAAACAGGAATATGAGCTAGAGAAAACAAAAGTTATCAACGTGCTGGAATTGAGGTTACTTATCGATAGGTTCAAAGATATCAACACCAAGAACGTTTTTAAATCAAAATGTAAAGAATTATATTTGATAAGATATTTTAATGACCTGATTGATATGAACGAACACATTAAAAACCACATTTAAATTATATTATTATGAAACAAAAAACTTTATTTGATTTAAGAGAAGAAAATAATACTAAATATACCAAAAGCATTGGTTCACCTATTTATGAGCCAAAAAACAAAAAGCCTAATATTTTAGAATTATGTAATAAATCAAAAACACATAGACTTATAAAAAAAATAGATGCTTCTAAAGTAACATATGAAGAAAAAAGATTTTTATTAGATGCAGCGAGAAGACACAATGTATTTAATTATGAATTAATAGCCGATTATTATGCTCATGCATCTAAAGAAATGCAAACCCTTATGGAAGATTCTGCTCTTATAATAATAGATTTTGAAAAAGCTATCGAGTTAGGTTATGTTAAAATGTCTAAAGAAATAAATAAACAATATTTAGAAGATTATGGATAATAAAAAAGAAGATTTTGCTGTATTTATATTAACTCATGGTAGACCAAACAATGTAATAACTAAAAAAACATTAGATAGATGTGGCTATACAGGAAAAATATTTTATGTAATTGATAATGAGGACAAAACAATAGATGAATATATTAAAAACTTTGGAATAGAGAATGTAAAAATATTTGATAAAAAAACAATGGCAGATAAAATTGATGAAGGAAATAACTTTGATGAAAGGAGAACGATTACCCATGCTAGAAATGCTTGTTTTGAAATTGCAAAAGAATTAGATATTAAGTATTTTATTGAATTGGATGATGATTATTATTATTTTGGATATAGAGGGGAAAAAGGGGCAGTTAAAATTTCTAATATTAATAAAGTCTTTAAAACATTCGTTGAATTTTTAAAAAATAGCAAATGCAAAACCATAGCGTTTTCACAAGGTGGCGACCATATTGGAGGGTTTTCTGGACTTAAATTAAAAAGGAAAGCAATGAATAGTTTTATATGTTCAACAGATAATGATTTTAGATTTATTGGTTCGATGAATGAAGATGTTAATACATATACAACATTATCTAGTAGAGGATTTTTGTTTTTTACTTTTACTGGTGTTCAATTAGACCAAAAAGACACACAGTCACAAAATTCAGGAATTACTGATATGTATTTATTATATGGTACATATTGTAAATCTTTTACAACTGTTATGATGATGCCCTCAAGTGTTAAAGTTTCAATGATGAATAGTAGAACATCACCTAGATTACACCATTCAATTAAATGGAAAAACACAACACCAATGATTATAGATGATAGATATAAAAAATGAATGAACACATAAAAGATTATATATGAAAGATGATGAAGTAGCATTATTGTTTGATGAAAGCACAGATACTTTCAATATCAGACATCAAAAAATAGAGATAGATATAAAGCAAAAGGATTTCAAAGATGGTTGCCTTAAATTTATTAAAGAAAAATATAAAGGGAAATCAGTTACTGATGATATATTCGATGCCGAAATAAAATCATATGTTGAGAAATTAATAAAAGATGAAAACACAAGACCAAGTATTTAGGGTGCTGATGAAAAGACCAGAGGCAAGGGATAATGACAATTATCTAATCTGGTTGGTATGGCAGAACTTCAACAGGGCATCAATGACTGATATGGAAACGTTCAGGGATGATTTCATTAACAACAAAATACCAAGTGCAGACAGCATAACGAGATACAGGAGAAAGATACAGGAAGAACATATTGAGTTGAGGGGTAAGAAATATGATGAAAGGCAGAACAAGACAAAGAAAGTTAAAACAGAATTAGGATATTAAAAAGTGGCATAAAATAGCCCAAATATAGGGGTATTGATAACCGTAAAATATAAAATTATGAAAGAAGTAAAAATAAGACATCCAAGAAGATACATCTTACACAATGGCAAAGCGGAGTTTGTTGAAACGTGCCAGATAACAAACAAGGAATACAAGGTCACTATCCCTTATGATGATTTAAGGCGATGGAGGGAAGATAAAGAGCTGGCGCATAATGTATTTGATTACCTTGATGCCGATGAAAGGGAATTTATTATTAGTGGTTGGACACCTGAAGAATTTAAACATATAACATCATGAAAGAAAGAGAACTATTTGCAGCACTAGCCATGCAGGAACTATTGAGATGGGAGCTTGAAGGCACGAAAGAAAATAAAATAAATATCGTAGCTTTGTCAAAGAACGCTTACCTATTGGCTGATGAGATGATAAAGGTAGGTGACAAGGTGAAACTACCAGCAGACATTGAAAATATAGCATAATGGCAACGAGAGTACTATACAACTTAAAGAGAAGAAAAGACCTTATTGATGATGGGTATTTTGAGATAAAAAAGCAAGCATCAGGCATTAAAGATATTGAGCTGGCACGATTATACAAAGATAATACATTGACAAAAGAAAGGTTTTTTAAAAGCGTAAAATCTCATAACAATGATTTTAATATTGAAGAAGATTTAATTTATTTTTATACAACAGAATTTCGCCCTGCAATGATAGACCATGATTTCTAAAATTGAGGGAATATTTATTAACTAAAAACAAACGATATGAATAAAGTAATATTATGCGGTAACTTGGGCAAAGATGTGGAGGTTATCGGTAACGCATTAAAGCTATCAGTAGCAACAACATCAAACATCAAGAAAGGTGATGAATGGGAAAAGAAAACAGAATGGCATAATGTAGTTATCACTAAAAGAAGTGAATGGCTGGAGGAAAACCTGACCAAAGGAGTAAAGGTGCTTATTGATGGTAAGTTGACATACTCTAAAAAAGATGATAAGTACTATACTAATATCATTGGCAATGTAACAGTAATAGGTGCTGAAGCGAAGAAAGCAGTAAAAGAAACCCAGAAAGATTTTGCTGAAGATGGCTTACCGTTCTAACGAATATGATTTACAAAGGGCGGTAACGCAGTATCTTAAATACAAATATCCTCATGTTCTTTTTAGGAGTGATTTGGGAGGTATTAAGTTGAGTAAGGGAATGGCTATTAAGTATGCAAGACTGCAACATAGTAGCGGTTTCCCTGACCTGATGATATATTACCAATCAAAGGGCAAGGGAGGTCTGGCAATAGAGCTTAAAACAAAACCCGTATATAAAATCAATGGTGAGCTGTACAAAGATTCACATCTGGAGAAACAATCCAGAATATTAGAATATCTTCGGGAGCAAAACTTTGAAGCGGATTTTTGCGTAGGAATAGACCAAGCGATGTTAAAAATTGATAATTACCTATGCTGAACCACAAAACCCTGTCTTTGATGTATGTCAAAGCTTACAAGCTATTTACCCTCTGGCTTAAAGAGAAGAAGAACCATGATTATGATATTGATATTGATTACATAAACAGTTTGAACGGCTCATACCTTAAATATCACATGAGAGATTTGTACGACTTCTTTGATGACCACAATATCCATATCGAAATATATAAGACCCATTACCTTGATGAGAATAATACATCTGTGAAATGGGGTTTTGATTGTAATTTAGTAATGAGCAAAGGTTATGATACTCGGTTGTTCGCAGAGTGGGCAGCATTTAAAACAGGGTTTAAAGAACTAGAAAAGAAATTATGATGTCACCATATGTGTTTGTAGGATTGGTAAGTAAAGATAATAAGGTATATAATGAACGCAAATTGATGGGTTCACTATTGGCACTAACGGCAGATATATATGAGCTAACACAGGAAGAAGTGATGGCGAAGAAAAGAACGAGATTATTCGTTCAGGCAAGGACAGCGATAGCATCAATATTAAGATTAAAATACAATATGAGCCTGACAAACATAGGGAGGGCAATGAAGAAAGACCATACCACAGTAATACATATGCTTAAAAACCATCACCAAGATATTGAGTGGGATAATGCATATAGAAAGAGATACATTCAAATAGAAAAATTACATACATGCTAGAATTTAAAACACTTTATTACCCCTTTTCATTCGATGAGCCAGAAGCAATAAAAACAATAGTGGAGGTTCATAAGGATGGCGATTGTATCGAAACTGAAGAATTTACGTATATACTAGAAGAAAAGGAGCTTGATGCATACAAACAATTTAAAAGAGAATACCATGAATCCTGCTGATGAAATCAATAAGCTTTTATTTAAAGAAACTGATTTCAGTAGTGAAGCGAAATTCAATAAAACGATAACGGTAAAGGTAACAGAGGAGACTTATAACAGATGGAAAGAGCTGAACGAGAAGATAAGTAAAATCATGGAGTACGAGAATGAAAGTAAAGTCTTTGAGTTCGCAGTAATAGAAACATTAAACTTACCTATATTTTGAAGATGATACTACAGGAGCAATGGGATGGAGTAATACAGGCGATAAGTAGCGGACTAACAAAGAAAGATGCTATAGAAATAGTAGGTATTAGTGAAACTGCATTCTTTGATAAACAGAAAGGAGATACGGACTTTTCGGAGTTAGTTAAAAAAGCAGAGCTGGCATTTAAGTTAAGGCACATCAAGAACATAGAAGAAAAGAGTGATGATAATTGGCAATGCTCGGCATGGCTACTCGAAAGGAAGTTTAAAGGGGAGTTCGGTAAAGAGCAGAAAGTGGAACATACCTTTAATCCAATAAAAGAAATTAATATTACAGAGAATGGCAGACCTAGACTTGAACACGACAACGATATTCAAGAAGAACAGAACGGCACAGAGTGATATTGTAATCAATAGAGGGGGTACAAGGTCATCAAAAACCTATTCTCTTTGTCAGTTGATGTGCTTTAAGGTTGTTACAGAGCCAAATAAAAAGATAATTATAGCCAGAAAGACATTCCCTGCACTACGGCATTCAGTATATAAAGATATGATTGATATGCTCAAGGAATATAAGATATATGAGCTGGGTACTCATAACAAATCAGAGCATACCTTTACTTACCATTACACCAAGAGCCAGATAGTATTCCTTTCAGTTGATGATGCCCATAAAGTCAGGGGGTTGGAATCTAATTACGTATGGCTTAATGAGGCTGATTCATTCACTTATGAGGACTTCAACCAATTATATATAAGGCTATCAAGGAAGTCAGAAGATGGTAAGCCTAATAAGATGTTTTTAGACTTCAATCCCTCTGATATGTATTCATGGTTAAAGACAGAGCTGGAGGACAAAGGCAGAGCAGAGGTTATTAAATCAAATTACCTAGACAATTCATTCCTTGATAAAGAAACAGTAAGAAGAATAGAATACATGAGGGAGAATGACCCGAACTTCTGGCGCATCTTTGGGCTTGGTGAATGGGGAGAGATTAAAGGGCTTATCTATAACAATTGGAAAGCTACAAGTGAAATGACAGAGAGCTATGATTGGCGGTTCTTTGGATTGGATTTTGGCTTTACAAATGACCCATCAGCATTAGTTGAGATTAGGAAGTCAGGGCAACATATCTACGTACAGGAACATATATACAAGACAGGATTAACGAACTATGATTTAGCTGATACGATGATAGCACAGGGCATAAGGGATGCAATAATATATGCTGATAGTGCCGAACCGAAGTCAATAGCAGAGATAAACAGATACGAGGAGGCAAGGCTTAATAGGATTAGGCTAGTGCCATGTACCAAAGGCAGGGATTCAGTAAAGCATGGCATCAATCTGGTACAACAGCAGAACCTATTAATTCATCAGGACAGCCACAACATAATGAAAGAGATTAGAAACTATAAGTGGCAAGAGAAGAATGGTGAAATGATTAATGCACCCATCAATGCAAAGGGTGACCATGCTCTTGATGCCTTAAGATATGCCATCACAGGAGCAATAGGGATGAGGAAAACAGTAAGAGCATTTGGATAAGATATATAATAAAGATTATAATTGGGATATTGATTTAGCTTTTGGCGAAGTAGGAGAGCAGAACCTATATAAGATATTAAAGGATAGTAAGATAGAAGTTAAGAGGGATAGGATAGCACTTAAAACAGGCAATCTTGCAATAGAATATGAACAGAATAATAGACCAAGTGGAATAGCTACAAGTAAGGCAGATTATTGGTGTTATATATTCACTAAAGACAATGAAGATAAAGTATTAATAATACTGCCCATTGAAAGATTAAAGGCAATAGCTAGGAAATATTATCTATTAGGAAACATTAAAGACTGTGGCGATAATTATAACAAAATCATATTAATTCCCGTACAAGATATCTTTGATGGTAACACTTGATGAGATAGAGAGGCGGTTCAATGACATGGACATTCCAGAAACACCGATAGCGATACGGGGTGGTATTATCAACAACCCTAGAATGTTTATATTATCACATATTTCGTATATTCGTAACAATCCAAAGAACAAGACATTCAGACCTTACTATGACAGGCTTTTATACTTATTAGATTACTTTGATGAAAAACAAAAGTAAGCTTTACTCCATATACCAAATGATATCAGAATCAAGGGAGCATAAATGTACGGGGTGCGGTAGGTATTCTGGTCAGGTGGCGTTATCACATAGCCATATCATCAGCAGGGCTAACAGACCAGACCTGATTTGTGAGTATGACAATATTTCTTACTATTGCTTAAGTATCGGAGAACATACAGGATGTCACAATATTTGGGAGAATGGCACAGCAGATGAGAAGAAAAAGCTTTTTGACTATGAAAAAAATATGTCGTATATTCGGGCAGTTGATGAAAGCCTATACAACAAGCTACGAATCAAAGAAATTGACAATTGAATTTCAGTCAGTATGCAGGGGGATGTTAGAAATACACAAGAGGGGGAACAAAGTGATATACCAATGGATATGGCGGTGACAGTAGAAACTACAATCGGAACGATAAGATTATTATGAGAGATAAAAATATAATATTTAAAGATTTAGATGAGTGGGATAAGTTCGTAAAGCCTAAATATTCCCAATATGAGGAGATGTATAAGACAATGAAAGATAATGGATGGAAAGAGGGTTGGTTAGGTGCAAAGGAAGATATAGATTACCCTGAAGCATTGATGTTTCACATGAAATTTATACAAACAAAAAGTGCATCAGCCACAGAATTATTAAACAGGAAATTTCGTTATGATGTTTATAATATAAATGACAACCATCCATTCATCATTACATCTAAATGGGGTAGGAAGAAACATAAAAAAGAACCATTATTTAAAATAACACCAGAGGTATTAATTTATCTAATGAAAAGGATGAAAATAAAAGAGTTATTAAAAACAAATACAATCACTAATTAAATCATTATGGCAAAGAGTAAAAAAACAAAAGTAGAAGAAGCAGTAGAAGAAATTAAAGAAGACCTTACAACATCATACCACGAAATGTGTTCAGAGCTGGGCAAGAAAGCCACAGTATTCCAAAGGGAGAGCAAGGTATCAAGTGCAAAGCATCTACGTAATGCTATACGTGCTATCAGGTTCGTCATTGAGGAACTAGAGAAGTAATGTACAAATACATCAGAGAGGACACTAATGAGAAGATAAACATTCCTTTCGATTGGTGCGATGTTACCCTAGAGAAGTATATCGGCTTCTATGATATCATCAAAGACCTAGACCCTGAAGATATAAAAGAGCAGTTGTTTAATGACCTTGATTTATTCCACAACATCATTGAGTATTGGACAGGCATAAAGGGTGACAAAATGTCTTATCAAGTAAAAATAGATATGTTCACTAAATTGGCTTTTCTTTTTAGCCCTATTGAATATACCAAGCTTATGGGCTTCCAGCATGAGGGCGTTGTTTATCACTTGCCTGAATCAAAGATAGACTATTACGGCAATGAAGCACCATTAGCATCAGCGACATTCAGCGAGGTAGTGGAGTGCTTTGAGCTTGAAAAGAATAAACTGTTTGTGCCATCACTTCCTTATATCCTTGCTATATTGTGTAAGCCATTCGGTGAGCAGTATGATGACCAGAATGTAAATGAAAGGTCAGAGAGCTTTAAAACCCTGCCGATGAATATCGTCTGGAGTATAGCTTTTTTTTTGAACAGTTTAAAGAATATATACAAACGAATTTCAAACCACTATTTAAGGGAACTAATGAGAGAAGCAGGCTTGACAAGTACGGCTGGTATAATGCCCTCGTTGCTGTAGGTGGTAATGATTTGGATAAAATGAAAGGCATTGAGCAACAACCGATATATAGTGTTTTACAGCTACTGACATACATGACAGAGCAGGCTGATGACTATAAAAATAAAATGAAAACAAAAACAAAATAATAACGTAGAAAGAACATGGCAGACCTTAAAGATGTAGTCGCAGAGATGGAAACCATCGCAGGGCTAGGCACTAACAACATCCAATCTTTTAAATATGGCAATGAGTTTGAGATTAATGAATTTAGACAAAGCACAAAACCATTATTTCTTTTCCATAAACAAAGGGCATATTCATATCCCATCTTTGAACGTAAGCAGAGGGATTATACTATTACGATAGGCATCTATGACCAATACAATCAGGAAGAAAGAAGCAGTACTGATTACATGAGTAAGCAATTAGAGCTTGAAGATGAGATGGAGAAGTTTATTCGTTCATTTCGAACAAGATATATTGCATCGCCAAGCACTAAATCATGGTATATGTTATCAGGTGCTGAAGATAAGATTACGGGTGAGCTGATAGAGGTAATAGGCTCTGATAAGCTGATAGGCATTACTGCCACTTTTTTAATACGGGTATTTACAGATTGTGATACATGATACAAGACTTTAGGGAAGATGTTGATGCATTAGGGCGTAAACTCATTGAGGATTTACGTAAAGAGCTGGTGGCACAAGGTCATGTCGCTAAAGGCTTACTCCATGATACTCTAGAATATAAAGTTTCTCATTCAAGAAATGATATTACCTTGCACATCAATGGTCAGGGATATTCAGAGTTTGTTGAGAGGGGAAGAAAGAAAGGTAAAAGACCGCCATTGAAAGTTATTTATGATTGGGTGGTAACTAAAGGAATTAGCGACCCAAAGAAAAGCCAAAGAAGTATAGCCTTTGCCATAGCTACAGCAATAGGAAGGCAAGGAACACCATTAAGGGGAAGCTATGAGCATACAAGAAATGGCAGAAGAAAGAACTTCATCTCAATAACATTAAAGAAAAATAAAGAGTTAATAGAAAGCACCGTTAAATTGTTTGGCGAGGAAGCAATAAACACTATTACCGAATCACTACACAATACACCGAGAACATTTAAAGCAGCATAATTATGGCGATAGCAATACTTTCAAAACCAGCAGATGACAGCATCAATTCAGTTTATAGACCTATCGTTTATGAGGTTGAATGCCCTGATACGAGTGGTTCACTTGAATTAGTCAGAGCATCGGTAAAGCTTTACATCAATAGCTCGGTAGTAAATAATAATAACCCTATCATTCAAGACCCTGACCTTGACCAAGCAGGAAGAACAGCAGACCATACGAAATTCACCTTTGATATATCTGGCGTGGCACGAAATTATATCACCAGCGATTTACAGACGTTAGGGGGTGAGGGATATTTTACAGCACCAAACAGCTTTAAAACGCTTTACATCGTTGTTGGTGCTATATATAAAAGCACATCAACAAACGAACTATCGGAGGCATCAGTAGCTTACTTTAGTGGCAATGAATGCTATATTTTTAATGGCGTTTATCAACATATTGATGCTCAAAATTTTACTGCTTTTAAAATGCAAGACTCATCAACATTAATGCTTTCAAATTTCCCCTCTGATGATAAGATAAAGATAAAAACTGATGAGAGTTATTTTTTCAGCAGCATGGCAGATGGCACATTGACTGATATGTTGGCGTTGGTGGTTACTAAAAATAGTTCAGGCGCAACAATAGATACTTATAAGGTTGATACAGCAGCTTCAAGTAGTGACGATAAAAGATGTGATGTTGGTGTAGGATGTTCAAACTTTGCTAATCTTGTTAGTGGTGATATGGATTCCGCTAATACAGGAACGTTACCGATAATAACGGCATCAGTAACAACATATGATATTCATTTTGTTATAAGTGGCGTTGTACAAGTAACAAAGACATACACTTTTGAGATTGACAGAAAATGCCATGACTACTCTACTCGTTTCCATTGGCTCAATAGGTTGGGAGGATATGACAGTTGGACTTTTGATGGTGCAAGCAGCAGAGGGCAGAACCAGAGCAAAGCATTGTATGAGCAGAACCTAGATTACTCTTTTAATATTTACGATTCAGAAACGGGCATCAATGCCATAGAATCAAAGAACACCTTTAGCACTTATAGCGGATTATTGAATAATGATAAAAGGAAATGGCTAGAAGAACTATACACATCACCAGAGGTTTACGTTATTGAGGATGGTGCTTATGTGCCGATACTGATTACCGATAGCCAAGTGAAAACTATTGATGATGATAAGAAGCTTATTCAAGTAAAGATAAATTATACTTACTCACATCAAAATGTCATCAATGTCTAGAATAGAGGTCGAAATACGGGATTATTATGTTAGTGGTGCAGAAAGAACGGCAGGGCAACTTGATATCAAAGACTCTGATGACTTCCCTTTGAGTGTTACTTACTTGATTGCTGATATTAAGAACATGAGCATCAGATCAGGGAGTTACACAAAGACTTTCAATGTTCCTGCCACAAAGAATAATAATACTATACTCCATGACATCTGGAATCCAAACACATATGGCGATGATATCAGTAGCTATACGGCAGCAGGGCATAAGATGCTATCACGAAAACCCTGTATCATTAAAGTTGATGGAGTACCAATTTTGAGGGGTGAGATAAAAGTCAAGAACATTATCACAAAGGGCAGAAAGAAAGAATATGTATTGCAGATAATAGGCGATAATAGTGATTGGGTGAAGCAACTAGAAAACCTTTATCTTAATGAGCTTACTGCGTTTGATGGTTCTGTTGCTGATTCAGACCATACCTTTAATAAAGCTACTATTGAGGGGAGCTGGGCAGGCACTTACGCTGGTCTTGATAGTGCGATTGGTTATTGTTACTTCTATCCTATCATAAATTATGGACAATGGAAGAACAGTACAGGCGTTGTTGTTGATGATTTACGCCCTGCGGTTTATATTAAGGCTTTGCTTGATGCAGCTTTTAGGCAGATAGAATATAAGATTGATTCAACTTTCTTAAATACCACAGATTTTAAAAAACTCGTTATGCCATATCTTGGGCATGGGTG
>TARA_R110000824_G_scaffold7807_4_pt1 | contig 13181 bp, 14 predicted proteins | sample TARA_R110000824 | Tara Oceans TARA_R110000824 (sample SAMEA4397747) | marine metagenome | biome: Polar Biome; feature: [MES] marine water layer (ENVO:01000295) within the mesopelagic zone...; material: water (ENVO:00002006), including particulate matter (ENVO:01000060) such as...... | reverse complement strand
ATGGAAGTTATGGAAGCCGGTGCCAATTCTGGTACTTGGGGAAATAACACAAACGATAATTTAAAAGTAATAGACGCATCAGTCGGAGGATATTTAAGTAAATCAGTATCTGGAAGTGCTAATGTTACTTTAACTTCAGCGAATAGAGACCCTGATGTAGAAACAACGAATGAAGCTGGAAATGCAATCATTGATTTTAATGGAACATTATCAGGTAATATTTATGTTTTTTTACCAGCGATTGAAAGAGAATATATACTTTATAATAATACTTCAGGAGCTTACACATTACAAGTAGCACCGACTGGACATGCTGCAAATAATATAACTTTAACTCAAGGAGCACATACTATTTCTTATATTCAAAATGGAAATAGTGTAAAAGATTTATTTGCTTCTTCTTTAGGCAATCTTTCAGTTTTAGGAACTGCTTCTGTAGGAGGAATTTCTACTTTAACGGGAAATGTCGCAATGTCAGCTAATGCAACTGTTGGAGCTAAATTAACAGTGACGGGAGATATAATAGCTTCAGCGAATGCTAACGTAACGACTAATGTAAATGTTACTGGAAATATATCAGCACATACTACTACTTCAAATGTTAATGTATCAAGTAAAACTTTAACTTTAGATGATGATCAAATAGCTTATGTTAAAGTAAATAATGCAGGTAAAAATGCATTAGGAGCAAGGACATTAAGTACTTCTGCACCAAGTGGTGGAGCTAGTGGTGATATTTGGTATAAATATTCTTAAATTATATGGCAACATATGTTAATGATAGCGGTACATGGAGAGAAATAAGTAATTTATATGTGCATGATGGAACGTCATTTACTAATAAAACTATCGACAATGCTTATTTAAATGATTCCGGGACTTGGAGAGAAGTCTTTACACTTTTTACTACAACAGGTTATTCTACATCTGTGGGAAGTATAACAGTTCCTAGTGGAGCTAATGCTATTCATGTTCAATACGCTGTAGGTGGTGGCGGTGGTGGATTTCAAGGAGCCGATTATGATAAAGCAGGCGGTGAATCAGCCGGGTCTAGCGGAGCCGGAGGAGCGTATGTTTCTGATAAAGTATTTAGTATTACAGGAGGAGAAACATTAACTATTGCGGCTGGAGCAGCTGGAGCAGCTGATACAAGTGGTAGCAGATATTCAGGTTCATCTAGTCCTGGAGCAACAACTTCTGTTGTAGGAGGAATTACAGGAAGTGTATTTACTTTAGGTGGAGGAGGAGGTGCTTCTGCTTCTGGAGGAGGTGTTCAAGGCCCACTTCGTAGTAATACTGCTGGAACTGGAGGAAGTGCTACTATTTCTACTTCTTTATCTTCTGGAACGACTACTGATGGAATAAATATAACGACTTTAAATAGCGGACCTACAGGCACATTTAATCAAGGTGGTGCTGGTGGAGCTGGTACTACAAATGGAAACTGTGGCGGAGATAACTGTAGTATTACGGGAAGTACAGGAGGTACTTCATATAATGGAAATATAGCTGGTGGCGGTGCTTCAACTGCTGGAACTCGTGGCTCTGGAGGTGGCGGTGGAAGTCATCCACATTCTTTTGGCGCTGCTGGTGGTGCTGGTGAAATTAATTATAGATTTATGAGAATTACTTAATGGCATATACTAACGTAAAATTTGTCGGTGGTATAAATAAAGAAACGACAGAGTATGGTGCTGAAGGCCAGTGGGTTGACGGTGATAAAATTCGTTTTCGATATGGACTTCCTCAAAAAATAGGTGGTTGGGTCAAAGCTTCCGTCTATGCATTAGTAGGAGTAACGAGAGGTTTATTTAGTTGGTTTGATTTAGGTGGTACTCGTTACGCTGCGATAGGAACTAATAGAAAAGTTTATTTATTTGAAGGCGATAATTTTTATGATATCACACCTACGAGAGCTACATTTACTTCTCAAAATAACTGTTTCACGACTACTAATGGATCAGCTGTTTTTACAACTACTGTAGTAAATCATGGATGTATAGCAGGTGAATTTGTAATTATTAGTGGTACTACAAGTTTAGCCGCTACTACGAGTTTTACTGCAGCTAATTTTAATCAACAATTTGAAGTACAAACTGTTATTGATGCAGATAACTTTACTTTAACGATGGCGACTAGTAATACAGAAACAGCGGCAGGAATAACTACTAATGGAACAGCTAGTTTTGTTTTTCAATTAGAAGGTGAGCCCGCAACTCAGACATATGGATATGGCTGGGGAACAAATACATGGAATACAGATGCATGGGGAACTGCAAGAACTATATCTAACGTTACTCTTGATGCAGGAATTTGGCATTTTGATAATGGCGGTGAAGATTTATTTGCTTGGTTAAAAAATGGAGGTTTATATCAATGGGATGTAACGAGTGGTGTGACTACTCCTTTAACAATATTAACGAATGCACCAACTAAATCAGTGACGGGATTAGTTTCTACTCCTGATAGACATCTTATATGTTTTGGAACAACTTTAATTGGAACTACTAATCAAGATAAAATGTTTATTCGCTGGTCAAGTCAAGAAGCTTTTACTACATGGACACCGGGAGTAGCTAATACATCAGGCTCTCAACGATTAGGAGAGGGAAGTAGAATTATAGCAGCTTCATCTACACGTGGTGAGATATTAGTATGGACTGATACTGCCTTACATTCAATGCAATTTATTGGTCCACCCTATACTTTTGGATTTAGATTATTAGGAACAGATTGTGGACTCGTTGCTTTAAATGCAGCAGTAGTAGTAAATGATAGGGCTTATTGGATGGCCGATGGTAGATTCATGATGTATGCGGGAGCGATACAAGAAATACCTTGTAGTGTAAAACAGTATGTATTTAATGATATTAATAGGACGCAATACTCTCAAGTATATGCGGGAGAGAATAATCAATTCAATGAAGTTATTTGGTATTACTGTTCCGCTAGTAGTAGTGATATAGATAGATATGTTATTTTTAATTATGTAGATAATGTGTGGTATATAGGTACGTTAAATAGAACTGCATGGATAGATAACGCAGTCTTTCAACAGCCTATGGCGTTAAATTATAGTTCTACGTCAACTGCAGCAACACAAGATACTATTTATGGAGTAACTGCAGGTCGTTCATATTTATATGATCATGAATCAGGGACATCAGATGATGGTGCTATTTTAGAATCAACTTTAACGAGTGGAGATGCTGATATTGCTGATGGAGATACTTTTACTTTTATTCGAGGGATAATTCCTGACTTTAAAAATTTAGCGGGAACAGTAAAAATGGTTGTTCAATCTCGTGACTTTCCTGCAGATTCTCAAACAACTACAAATAATTTAGAAGTTACTACATCTACAAAATTATTGAATATGAGAGCACGTGGACGACAAGTTTCGCTTAAAATATTTAATGATACTTCAACTAGTGATAATTGGAGATTTGGTACTTTACGAATGGATACAAAACAGGATGGGAGAAGATGAGTTTTAAACCACCTCCGAGTTTACCTATCGCAATAAAAGGTCAAGATTTAATAACTACATTAAATGTTACTAATAGCACGTTAGAGAGATATTTAACTGAGATAAATCAAGCGGCAGCTATAGGATATTCAACTTCAAATATTACTGAAACAAAGACATTAAATGGCTCTACAGCAGTTTTAGCTGACGTTATTAATGTACTTGGAACTCTAATCGATGTATTAAAAACTAAAGGATTATTAGATGATTAAATTAAGAGTAGCTAAAGATACTGATACCCATCAAATAAGAGAACTTTTAAAAAAATGGTTAATTGAGACAAAACTTAACTTTGGGCAAACAAACAATAGTAAAGCAAGTGAAAATATATTAGAATACATACGTCAACACTTTGTTATAATAGCAGAGGAAGATGATAAGATTATTGGTAGTATAGCAATGGCAAATTGCGATACATGGTATACTGATAAAGCTTTTTATAGAACGTTATGGTTTTTTGTAGATGAAACGAAAAGAAATCCTAATATCGCTAAAAGCTTATTGGATTTTGCAAGAGAGTATGCAAAAGGAAAAAATATACCCATGATTTTAGAGATTATGCAAGGTAAAGATATGGAGAGAAAACATCAATGGGCTACACGACAAAATCTTAATTATCTTGGTGGAACTTACTCGGAGGGAATATGATGGGAAGTATATTTAAACCACAATCGTCAACAGCGCCAGTTGGATTTTCAGGTGCAACTCAATATAATATACCAGAATATTTTCAAAAAGTGCAAGAAGAATTACCTCAACATCAATTTAATAATTTTCAAACAACAAATAATGTTGCGCCAAATTATACAGAAAATCCCGCTCCTACAGTTTTAGAACAAGCAACTAATGTTGAATCTCCAAATATTAATTCTATACCTTCTTCAGTTACTCCAGCAAAGGGAGTAGAATCTCTACCACAAACACAATCGAGTGGATTTAATTTTGATCCAAATGGAGGAAGTTTATTTGATCAGATGTCAACATCTTATGGACAACCTGCTACATGGCAACAACAATACCAACAACAAAATCCTAATGCTAATAATATATTAAGAGGAGGCAGTAATTTCACTCAAGGATTTCAAGATTATATAGGACAACAAGGATATCATGTTCAAGATAATTCATCTTTTGATGGAGGTATGAATATCGTAGAAAAATTAAAACAAGATATTATTAAAAAAGGTGATCCTTCGAATCTTTTCACTCAACAACAAAGAAGGATATAATGGGAAGTTTATTTAAACCACAATCATCGGTCGTACCAGCTTCATCTTCAGGAGAAACTAAATACGAAATCCCTGAATATTTTAAAAAAGCACAGGAAGAATTATTTAATAGAGCTAGTGCTGAATCTAAAAGACCATATCAATCATATGGTGGAAAAAGAATAGCTGACTTTACTCAAGGGCAACAAGATGCGATGAAAACAGCTTATGGTAATTTAGGCGCTTTTGAAAAATCAGGAGTTACTAAAGAATCGAGAGGTTTATATGACCAAGCATCAAATATTGCAGGAGAAAGATTCGAAGGATCAACTGTAGATCAATACATGAATCCCTATATTAAAAATGTAGTTGATAGGTCAATGTCAAGTTTAGGAGAAATAGCAGGACAACAAAGAGGACAACGAGCAGCGGGTCAAGTATCAGGAGGAGCTTTTGGTGGATCACGAGCAGCGATAGAGAACGCTTTAGCTCAAGAAAGAGAAATGAAAGCTGGTGGAGATTTAACTGCACAATTATATGGACAAGGTTTTGAACAAGGAAGAGGAGCATTCTTAAATAATAAAGCTATGCGTTATAACGATATGGTTACTAAAGCAGGAGTACTTCCTCAACTTCAAATGCAATTACAAGGAAATAATATGCAAGAAGCACAACAAGCAATGCAATATGGAGGGCAAGAACAGGCCCTTAATCAAGCGAATTTAAATGAATTATATAAAGACTTTATGGAAAAGCAAGGATATGGAAGAGGTCAATTACGTTTCTTATCTCAAATAATGGGAGCGGCACCTATACGAAGTTATGGACAATCATCTACTGGTATGCAAGAAAATGTTATTGGAGGAACTTCACCATTTGCTCAAATAGCTGGAGCTGCAATGACCGGAATGAATTTATAAATTTAAATTTATATGGCATTAGCTAATTTTTTTAACCCTAATGGAACTGCTACAGACGATATAACTCAATTAAAAATGTTATCAGATGATAATAATGGAGAGTTAGAAACAGTCGTTAATGAACAACTTATTAGTAAGTATGGAAGTTTAGATAAACTTTACGACCAGTATCAGTCTGAGCAATCAGCGGGTGCTGGAGCTGGAGTAGGAACTTTACCAGAAAGTGATGTAGCTTATAATGAAAAAATAGCTGGATTAATTGCAGAAAGTGGAGCAAATTCAAATAACGATATGATGGCTGATTTCTATAATAATCAACCCGATGCTATTGGTCAAATGCAATCTCTTGTAAATCAATCAGGAACTGGAGGAGAAGTTATAGCAGCTTCTACAAAAAAAGAAAATAAAGATCCACCTAATCCAGAAGAAAAATTAACTTTTGGTAAAGTAGTTTCACAAATAGCAGGAATACCTTTTGACGCTGTTTCAGGAATGTATAATAAAGTAGGAAGTGCATATGAAACTGTAACTGATCCCGATAAATTTTCTTCATGGCTACAGTCTCCTCAAACACAAGCTGGATTACGAATGATACAACAAGGTGGAACACCAAGTTTCGCTTCACCTTTCGCTAAAATGTCAAAAGCTTTAATAGACACGTCCACTTATTTATCAGCAGCAGAACAAGCAAAAAACACTGGCACAGGAACTACTAAATCAACTGACTTATTATATATACCAGGGCAAAATCCTGTTGTAGATTCTTTATTAAAAATGCAAAAACATAGTGAAAGTAAAGGGTCAATGTATGAGTTCTTAGTTGATGAATCTATGAAAAATAATTATTTTAAGATTGGAATGCTTACTAATAATGGTCAACTTGTAGGAGTTGATGGAGTATTAAAACCAAATGATACGAAATATACTGATGAAACATTTGAAAATTATGTTGTAGGAGATAATCCAGAAATAGATAAGTTAATTGAAAAGGCTGGACTTACTGAGAAAATTACTAACAGTAAAACTAATAAAATAAATATTACTATGGCTCCACAAGATAAAATGTTTGCTATTGAAAATATAGAAACTGATGGAGTAGAATATAAAGCAGGGGAATTTTATGAAACATATGACCCAGATACAGAGTTAGGTAAAAAAATAGAAGAACGTTATCCTAATCAATTCAAAAAAGGTGATGAAATAAAAGTTGAATCATTTACAGGAGAGATTGCAGGAGAAGTTCAATGGGGAGATTTAATCTCTGTAGTAGACGCAGCTAATCCTAAAACTCAAAGTTCACTAGAAGCATTAAAAGATATGCCACGTTCTGTAGATGCTAGTAAAAAAGTTAGTTCATTTAAAGATGCGTTACAATCTAGTAGAGCACAAGCTGTTTCATTAAATAATGCAACTGGGGCATTAATGACATTAGATAACCCTCAAGAAACTTTAGGTGCATTACAAAATTTCTTTACTCCTTTCGCCAATGTTATTGATAGATTAATGGGTGGAACTGCAGCTGGAGATTATATTTTAAATGCATTAGTGGGATCAAAAGATGCATTTCAAGCACGAGAAGAAGCTTCTGCATATTTAAATAGAACTGTTATTCCTAAATTAAAAGATTTATATCCGGTTTCAGATAAAGACGTTGAATTTCTTAAATTAACGATGGCTAATCTAGGAACAAAATCTTACTTTAAACTCGCTTCTTTTTATAACGGTATGTATGCATTTGATGAAAGAATGAATGACGGACTTCAAGTATTTTATCAAGGCTTAAAAGAACAAGGTATTACGGGATATGATTTTAGCCCTGAGGGAATAGAATTAGATGGAAAAAATTATCAAGAAGCAATGAGATTTGCTCGTGCATGGGCTAATAAAAGTGTTGAAGATGAATGGAAAGAACTTATTAAAGATGAAAAAATTATTAATGCCGCTAAAGAGATGAGAGGTGTTAAAAAAGGTGATTTATTAAGTGGTGATATTGGGAATACAACTAAACTCGCTATTATTAATTATGCAAATTCAAAAGATAAAATGGAAGTAGATTCTGAAAAAATTAGAGCAAATAATAAATCTGAACTTCAACAAATATTTATGGGGTCAGGGACTGCTGAAAGAGCAACTGAATTAGCTAATAATATAATGAATAGAAGATTTGCTATCTTAGCATTAAAAGAAACTTATAAAAAAGCCGGAAAGCTTAATAAAGATAATCAATGGGCGCTAGATCAAGTTGTACAACAAATAGAATCTTTTGAAGATACTTATGGATTAGATTATGGAATTCCTGGAAAAGAAGCTTGGATAGGTGTAGGCAAAACTCCAGATGATTTCTTTAATTATGTATTTAATGAGTTAAAGGCATCATGAACGAAATTTTAGATGGTTTAGATAAATCTCTTTTAGATGAAGATACATTAAAGTTATTAGGATTAGATGTAGATTCTATAGAACAACAAAAAGTTATACCTGGAAATAATCTTACTGAAGAAGAAATTATAGAAAATGATAATGCGTATGTAAAAAGTGAATTAGGAATTGATATGAATGCAATTCAAAGCGGTCTTGAGTTACGAAGTACAAGAGAAGCAGAAGGATTAGATGAATACTATAACGATGTATATACAAATATAATTCAGAAAAATCCCAATTGGAGTAAAGTAATTTATCAAAATGGATTAGAATTAATGAAAGAAAAACATGGAGAAGGAGCAACTCAAGGGTATGTTGACGAAGCAACTTTATTTGAAGCAGCAAAACCATTTATCGATAATCTGTATGACTTTAATCCAGATGTTCAATCATCTTTTTTAAATTATAAAACAATGATTGAAGATACTACTTCTGGAAAAGAAGCAATGCTTTTAAGTGGAATTAGTGATGAGGTATCTATGGATGTTTTACCTAGACTTATAGTTGAAACATTAGGGCCTAATGCCGATATAAAGTTAAAAAAATCTTTACTTACTACTGTACTTCAAAAAAATAATCCAGATTCTTCGGTAGAAGTAGGAACATTTAAAGAATTAAGTCAAGGTATATATAAAGGAGATACTCCTGATGCATTAGCTTATCGAATTGATGGAGAAAATATAATTCCAGTAAATATTCCCGGGTTAGATACTAAAGATTTATCACTTTTTTTAAGAGAGTTACCAAATATAACAGCAAGTGTTGCAGCGGGAGCTACTATGATTGCTTCAGGGTATGGAATACCAGCGACAGCAGCAGCGTCAGCGACAGCGGTAGCAATAACAGAGTTAGCTACTAATGCATATGGATTTGCTTATGAAAAAATGCATACTACAGGGGAAGTTACTGAAGAACAAATAATTGATTTTTTAAAAGATGCTTCTAAAGATGTTGCTTTTGCTGCAGCATTAGAAGGTTCTTTTGGAGTAATCATTCCAGGGTTAGCGACAGTAATAAAAAGAACAATAAAGAAAGGAGCAATTGCTCCTCGTAAATTAAGAATCGCATATGAAGATGGTTTAAAAGCAGGAGATAAAGGCGGTGAACAAGCTACAAAAGATTTAGCTAAAATAAATGAAATAATGACGAAAAGATTAGGAAAAAATCCTAATAGTAAAGACGGTACTTGGATAGATTTAAATATTCTTCAAACATTTAAAGGATCAATACCAGCAACTCAAAAAGCTTCTCAAGTTTTAAGTAATAAAGGATTAACAGTTACTGATATAGCAGCTACGAATATAGTAAAACAAACTTCTGAGGCATTTCAACAAGTATTTGCAAAAAATATTGATGACGGTATGATTACTCCAGGGATGCTCCCTGATTTTACTGCAAGTCCTACTATTTTATTTGGAGATGCTTTTCAGAAAATTGCGGGTCAAATAGGAGAGGCAAATCTTAAAGAAGTTGAAGCTTTATTTACTAAACCACTAGATGAATTAACTGCTATTTTAAATGTTCTTAATAAAAGTGACGTACTAGAAAACCCAAATGCAGTGTTTGATAAAAGTATGATTAGCGGTAGTGGTCAAGAAATTTTAGAAAAACTTATTCAAAATGGAAATACTAATATAGCTTCTGTATTTGAAGTAGCTGGAGTTAAACTAACTGACGAAGTTATTAGGCCATTAAATTTAAGAACTACAGCATATCAGTTTTTAAAAAGTATTGATGATGGTCTTTTAAAAAATTTAGATGAACCTCAACAAAAAGCTTTAAAAGAAATAGTTAAAAAACTTTCTGTTTATACAAAAAGTACTCCGGGACCAGGTAAGTTAAAAGATTTATCTTATAATCAAGTAGATTCTATTTTAAATCAATTAAATGAAATGATAGATAATCCTTCACTTTATGGAGGACTAGGAAAAAATAATAAAACTTTAGTAATGGCAGGAGCTTTACGAGAAGATTTAGAAAAAGGATTAAGAAAAGCTTTAGGCGATGATAACTGGTTAAAAATAAAAGGTCAACGCTCTGAATTAAAATCAGTAAATGATTTAAGAAAAGGAGAGTTGTTTAAAAAAATACTTAAATCAGATGAATTTTTTACTGATCAAAATGGAGGAGCTTTTTATAAAAGTGTTAAAAATAATTCTAAAGTTTTATCACAAATGAATTCTGTCTTTAATAGAATGCCCTCTTTATCGGATCAAAAAAGATTATTTAAAATGGGGATTCTTGAAGATTTAACTGATACCATTAATGGTCCAACGGGAGATGCATTAGAAATGGCGATTAAAAATAAAGATTTTAAATTTATTAACGCAGCATATAAAACTTGGATGAAAGCCAATAGAAAAAATATATCTCAATTTTTTACTAAAGAAGAAATGAAGTTATTAGATACTAACGGAATTAAAGCAACTAATTTATTAGAAACTCTTACGAAAAAAAGAGGTGCTGAAATGGATCACGTTAAGCAATTCACTGGAAAATTACAAGCAATGGATGCTCAACAACTTATGAGTCATTTTAAGAAAAATCCAGAGCAATTTAAAAAATTTTATGAAGAAGGTATAAAAAAAGGAATTTTTGATAAAGAAGCTATGACTAATTTTAAAAAATATACCGCAATGACTTTTAATAATAAAACTATGGCGACTCAAGGAAATGGTTTATTTTTATATGATCCCGGTAAAATGGCTGACGAAATTTTAGATGCTCCTGATTTTTATAGAAATGTATTTGGAGAACAATGGTTAAATGACGCATTAGGAATGGCTAATTTTTTAAAACAATATTATCAACCTATAAAAGGTTTAATTAGTGGTGGAGATAATCAAGCTGCAAGGGCTGCTTTGCAAAATGTTTTTATGGGGCAACTTGATAGAAAAAGAACTTTTATAAGAGGTACTTTAAATTTACTTGGTATGTTTGATGCTAGGGATTTTGCTAAGTTTGTAAGTTGGAAAGATTTTAAAAAAGGATATGATAATGCTTATTTATCTAAAACCGCTAAAACAATACTCGAACCAATTAATGCTATTACCGCAGCAGATGAAAGAAAATTTGAACCTGAGAAAGGTGAAGCTTTATTAGATAGATGGGGAACAGCAGGAACACAAGCTGTGGGATTAGGAATAGGAGCAATAGATAAAGTAGCTGGTGTTGGAGCAGATATTTTAGGGATAGGTGAATAATGGAAAATAATTTAGCGATACATGAGGCGAAAGAGGACGAAAAATGGAAGCGCCAGAACGAAATTAACGATAGACTAGAGGAATTAGTCGAAAAGAATACCGCAGCTATTAACGCATTAAACGTAACGATAGCTAATAGTAAAGGCACGTTAAAAGCTTTAGGTATAATCAGTTTGATAGTGGGTATATTAATATCTGTATCAAACATGTCATGGCCAAGATAAGTAAAAGTAGATTAGGGACTGTTGGAGAATATTACGCCATTCAATGGTTATTGAATCAAGGACATCAAGTTTTTTATAATGTTCATTATACGGGACCTATAGATATAGTTATACTTAAAGGAGATAAATTTATTCCTATAGATGTTAAAGTAGAAAGTCATAGAACTAATAAAAAATTAAGAAAAAGTCAAACAAGAGTGTATAGAGTAGCAACTAAATTGCAAAAAAAATTAGGAGTTCGTATATTAAATGTCGATTTACAAGGGAAATGTTACTTTAACAATTCTGTTAAAGAACAATGATATATGGTATAAAGACAACAACAAAAGGAGGTTTCAATGAAACTTTTAAAAGATGTATGGGCTCACTTAAAAGAGTGGAGTGACTGGGGAATGAAAGATTGGATTAAAGCTGGAATAGTAACTATTATTGTTTTAGTCGTATTATCTAAAGTTGTAATATAATTATGTTAGGGCTACTTCTTAAACCTTTACTTGGTGTTGCAGGAGATATTGTAAAAGGTGTCGTTGATACAAAAAAAGCAAAAGCTGTACAGAAAATAACAAAAATTAAAGCAGAGACTGAGTTATTAAATAAACAGATAGCAGGAGAAGTATCGTGGGAAGCATCAGCAGTGAATCAAATGAAAGGATCATGGAAAGATGAGGTAGCCCTTATTGTTTTGTTAGCACCGGCAGTTTTGGTGTTCATTCCTGGAATGACTGAACATGTAGAAAAGGGGTTTATTGCATTACAGAAATTACCAACTTTTTATCAACACTTATTATATATAGCGATTAGTGCTTCATTTGGTATAAAAGGTGTTGGCGGAGCAATGAAATTATTTAAGAAAAAATGACTCCAGAGAAATTATCAGCGTGGAGAATATTTCCACGTTTACTAATTACTTTATATGGCGTAGCTTTTTTTCGTACAACTGAGTGGTTTATGCAATTACCCGACCCTACGAATGCACAATCAGCTTTTGTATCAGTAGTCGTTGGCGCAGGAGCGGCATGGTTTGGCTTATATGTTGGAGGAACTAAACATGCGAGTATTAAAATAGAAAATAAAGAAAAATGAACTTAGAGGAAAGAATCAAGCATCATGAAGGTTATGTTAATACTGTATACAAAGATACTTTAGGTAAAAGGACAGTTGGTTGGGGTCATCTTTGCCGAGATACAGAAACCTGGGAAGATGGTATTGAATATCCTAAAGATGTTCTTCAACACTATTTTGACATTGATTTTGATACTGCCATTTATGGAGCTGACAGTCTTTGTGGCAATATGGGTTTGCCTGAACGAGCTGAAGAAATTATTATTGAAATGTGTTTCCAATTAGGAACTACGGGAGTGTCTAAATTTAAAAACATGTTAAAAGGATTAAAAGAAAAAGATTATAATAAAGCTGCGGATGAAATGTTAGATTCTAAATGGGCTAAACAAACACCAAATAGAGCTAAAGAATTAAGCGATATGATGCGTACTCATGAAAAATGAAAAAAATAATGTTTAGTGTAGCACTAATTTCTGCTTTAAATATGTATGGATGTGGAGTATATAATAATATGTCTATGAAACCCCATAAAACAAGTGTCACAACCGTCTATGGACAGGATGAAGTGGATAAAGCTAATGACAGTAAGGATCAAAAAAAAGATTCAATGCAAA
>TARA_R110000824_G_scaffold3241_1_pt1 | contig 13190 bp, 21 predicted proteins | sample TARA_R110000824 | Tara Oceans TARA_R110000824 (sample SAMEA4397747) | marine metagenome | biome: Polar Biome; feature: [MES] marine water layer (ENVO:01000295) within the mesopelagic zone...; material: water (ENVO:00002006), including particulate matter (ENVO:01000060) such as...... | reverse complement strand
TTTTTTAATTGTCATTATTGTTTTGTGGATTAATAACTGTCGGATTTTTGCCATTGTTGTCATCAGCCTGGCACCTATCACCTACAACCTTAAACGTTTCAGGCGCCAGGCTGTTAGGTGCCAGGCTGTTAGGTGCCAGGCTGTTAGGTGTTACGTCTCTCATTAATTTTAACCGGCTGTTTGCATCCACCAGGGCAAGCCCTAGATCAATAGTCAATGTGCTATCAATATCGATATGATTAGGTATTACCTTGGCAAGTAGTTGACAGTAGGTTTTGGGATCGGTGGCCGCCAGGTCTAATAGAAATTGTCCACCGCCGCCTGGTAATTTGTTAAAACTAAATTCAATTGAATCTTTAATTGTTTTAGTCAGTTTATTTTTTGCGCCTAGTGTCCTGCCCAACTCATAAAATCCTATATTTAATTAATAACCTGCTGTTAATATGTGACATTAAAGCCACATAATAGTATTAAAAGCAATTAAAAAGCTTTATTTTGAATAAAAACCTATTTTTAATTTGATAAGGTATATTTTATATGCTTATTTAAAATTAGTTAAACCATTGAAACAAGGAAAAATTGAAAATGTCAAAAAAACTGTATCTAGTAATTGGTTCTGAAGACGGTCCGATAGGGATATTCTCTAGTCATAGTAAAGCTTTGGTTGCCGCTATTAAGTACGCCAATCCTTTTAACGAACTTGACGGCCAGGAACTTGCCCCAACTGTAACAAAAACAAAGTATGTTACGACGGTTTCGGGACGTAACTTTGTTGAAATACGAAACGATCTAGATCTTAATGTAGACTACTTTTAGTTTTATCATAAATCTAGCGGCTCCAGGTCGCTAGATTAGTGATAAAACTGAAACTAGAGAATAGGAAAAAACATGTTTAAAACTAATGCTTCATTACGCCGCTATTTAGCCAATCAATTGAATTCGATCGACGCGCCAACAAGCTTGAAAGCTCGCTATCGAATCTATGTCGAATGCGTAGGTTTCACCGAATACCCAAAAACTTTCAAACAATGGCTTGTTGATTAATCTCTTAAACTTGAAAAATAGGAAACTTGAAATGCTGAAACAATTAACTAAAACAGAACTAGCAATAGCCACAAATAGAACGTTATTCCCCAATAAAGTCAAAAGTGTATCCGATGGCATGGGTAAAACTGAAAAAGTGATTAAAAAAAGCACAAATGTAAAATTAGGTAAACGGGTAACTAAAGGTAAATTTAAAGGTATGCCTATTTACACGCTGACCTTAGAAGAGCGCGCCACATGCGCTCCCTCATGCGTACACTATGAAACATGCTACGGGAACAATATGCCATTTGCTACGCGTTATAAGGCGGATGGGGCTTTAATTATCGCGATAGCTCACGAGCTTCAGGAATTAAACCAACGCCATAAAAACGGGTTTTTGGTTCGTTTACATATTTTAGGTGATTTTTTTAGCACCGAATACGTGGCGCATTGGGATAGTTGGTTGTCACAATTCAAAAATTTAAATGTGTACGGCTACACTGAAAAGAAACAAGGTGAACCAATCGGTGATGCGTTGGAAAATATGCGCATTAAGTATACTATTCGATTTATGGTACGTATTTCGGGTGATACAGCTCGCGACAATTTAACAGCCTTATCATACGACGATAACAGAGCAAAAAAGCAAATTAAAACAAAACAAGCTTTCGTATGTCCTGTCCAAACTTACATGACAGATAGCTGCAGCACTTGTGGCTTATGCTGGACCAGTAAAAAGAACGTGGTTTTTATTACACATTAGTTTTAATTTACATACCGGCGGTTTCTAGCCGCCGGTATCATTGTTAAAACTGAAAACTTAGAAAGGTAAAACATGCAAAAAACTATTGAACAAAACATAGCAGATATTGAAAATAGGCTAATTGAATTAAACCAGGCCCCTGGAATAAACGGCGGCCAAATAAAATCATTAAATAATGATTTACAATATTATTATAGGGTATCAGCTACCCCGGTTAGTTTTAAACCGATGTTTAAATTTGGTAGAAATGAAATCGTCGGTAATAATCAGTGTTTTGCGACCGAACACGAAGCGCATGCGAGCGCTTTAGATCGTTTTAGTAAATGGTCACAACCCACCGGGTTCCGAATTCACACTAGCGAGGAACCAATTAATTATAAAAGAGTTGATGGAAAGGACACCCCGATATGACTTTAGATAAAAACCCGAACAGTGAAACGTGGCAAGAACAAACCAAAAGACGCCAGCGCCGGGACCACTTCATTTTTTGCACCACCTTGTTAATAGTTGGCGCTATCATGTCCATTATTTTTATTACCACTGAGGGATTTTGAAAATGAAAAGATTTATAACCACCCTGGGTGAAACCCTATGCTTAATAATAATATTTGGGATAGGCTACGCGGCTCTTGTGATAGCGGCGGGGTTCAACTACTAAATTTTAGCACAAAGAGCACGCAATTAAAACGCGTGCTCTTGATGGTACAATTTAGTACTAAATAAACAGAAAGGTTTTATATGGTAGAAAAAGAAAAAGATTTTTTGAAATGCGAAGCTTGTAATGGCCATGGTCGTTTTGAGGTGAGCTTGAATGCAAGCAAAGATAGAATATGTCTAGCTTGTGACGGAAGTGGAATATTAAACAAGGAATTAAAAAATGTATTACGATAATTTAGAAATAACGATAATGTCAGATGAGAATAAATATCAGGCTAACACCAAAACGGGCAAAACTACCCCTTTGGGGGAGGTGCTAGGTTCCGTGAACTTAAATTGCGGTTTCAATTCTGAGCAGTTAGACAATGTTTTGGAAGCTATTCAAAGCATGTACGACCAGGACGCTGTAAAGTTTTGTGTTAAAACTACTACCAGCAACACCTAAAATGCTTAAACATTTTAGGAAATGCCACGGGATAACTCAAAAAGAATTGTCCTTGCTGTTGGGTATATCACTGATTGGTGTCAAAAAGATAGAGAAAAGAGGAACTATTTCTAAAACTCAAACTCTAGCCTTAGACCTAATATCTGACATCCTAGCACGTAACACTTCTGACGATGCACATAATATTATCAGAGGTATGGTTGAATTATTTAATGAAAAATATGAAAAGGTAGAAAAATGACAAAAGAAGAAGCAAAGAAATTAGGCTGGAAATTTTCAGGAACTAAAAACGATACCACGGTAGAAAAAGGGGTTTTGATTTACATGGGCCCGTTGTATTTCGTTTTGTCGATGATAGACATCATCGAGCCTTAATCAACAATAACGCGGGGGGTATTACCCCCGCGTTTTTCTTATTAGTGAACTAGTGATTAGTGAGAGTACCTAATAGACTATATATATACTACTACTACTACTACACTCTTTACTCTTAACTCTATATATATTAACTAATTCACTAATATAATATAAAAGGTAAGTAAACAGGGGCACACAGATATAGTTAAAAAATTAGTGAAGCAAAAAACCATTCACTAAAAACTATACTTTTGGCGAAATCGGCACCATTTTCACCCTTTAACACCCTCTTCTATCAACTCTTTATCTCTAGCCTTGTCAATTTCGGTCCATTTTTCTAAATTTCTCAAAGCCTTCACTACCCTTTGAGCACCATTTAAGTAATACCTTGCACCGTTAACTTCATCCCTTAACTGCCAACACTTACCCCACAAGGCACGAGTAACGGCGTCTGGTTTCATTGCTATGTTGTCAAAATCCAACATTGTCGCGGCATTAACCACAATTCTTTTTAATGAGCTTTTTGTAACAAGATCCGGGGTGCTGTTTTCTATTATGTGTGCCCATATCTCATCTGAAGGAGCAGAATTTTGCTCTATCATGGCTAGTTTACCTGGGGTCATAGGCGGATATATATTATCGTATTCATCAACATCGCGGTTCATCAACCACCAATACAACCTGCGAGGCTCATCGCTATGTATGGAAGCAGCTAATCTCTCATAATACTCCTGAGTTGCCATCTCTTTTGGATTTTGGATAACATATAACCGCCTGTCGTTAGCTGGGAGAGCTATAGCGTCCTTGTGATTTGAAAATATGAGCGCGTTATAATATATATTCTCAGTGCGCGTTCTACCAAATTTAGGATTAATTCGGACATCTACCCCAACCGCAGGATCAACATTTGTTTTAAAAGTCTCATAAGCCTGGTAGAAAACATCGCGATCTATAACTTCTTTGGCCTCTTCTACTATCAAATACGCGCAACGCGCTTGCCAATCATTATAATTTTGTTCAGATGACGTGCCACGTCCTATCAACTGAGATAACGTGGCAGAGTTAACCTTACCCTGTAACGTGTTAGCTAACATGCGACGCAACCACGACCTACCCGTGCCAAAAACACCATCAGCGACCATCAGGACACCATAAGAGCGCCGATCTGGGTACTGAAATTTATACGCCAGCCAATTTATAAAGATCTCACGTTCAGCATCGCACGGTATCAAATAATTCATATGCTCGATAAACATCTCCGGGGGCTCGTTGGTCTCCTTCCAATTTGGTGGCGTGTACATGTTTAGAACTTGTTGGCCTTTTATAGTTAAAACTCCGGTGTCCTCAGTTCGTGACACTGGCAGGTAATACGTGTAATCTACATGGCAAGTATTTCTTGAAGCCACAAAAGCATCTGACACCTTTAACTTAGTATCTTCGCCTGGAATGGCAACGCGACCGGGGTGACGTTTGGCCCAATCGGCCAGCTCCCAAATCCATTCTCCGCCCATCTTGCGCTGGTAAAGATCGACAATCTGCTGCCCCATCCCAATATAAGCATAACGATCTTGTAACCACGGTAGGGGGTCGTAGCCTGATACATAAGGCCCGCCGAGTTTCTCCGCCCACTTGACAAAATCGTCAAGTTTGCGATTTAAACAGTGCTCGTGCAAACATTTAAATGCTCTGGTTTGCACCCAGTCCTCGCCGCCTCTACCTAACGGGGAATAACCGGCGGTGTTAGCTCCACTGGTATGGCTGTCAGCCCAGGGGCAAACAACGTCAATCCAATCACCACCATCTTTGACAACGTGGTTCTCGGAGTTTAACCAGTTCAACATTATGTCAACACCCTCTAATGCTTTGGCCCCACCTAAACGTGCAACGGTCTTATTTGCCACGGGCACGGCGGAGAGGTCAAAATCTAAAGCAGTGGCTAAGTCGTCAAGGGACCAATAAACATCATCCCAAAAAGTTACATCAGATTTAAAAGATCTTCCTGGCTTAGAGTTGTAGCTCCCAGGTACTCGCATGATTCTGTAAGAACCTCCCGCACCAGCATCTCCCCATCCCCGAAGATGGCAATGCTCGACCAAAGCTTCATACTGCGCGAAGTTGTCAGTGGGCTCAAGCTGATAACCCCACTGTTGGTTTCCTGGGCTACTCTCCAATTTCCAGGATGGCGAAACTGGAGGAGCGCTTCCCTTTGTTCCAATGTCATCGAGGACCAAGCAGTGGGCTCTAATGAGTTGAGCACGCCCACGTCGTACCATAGTTCGTTTTTCATTCATATCTCCTGTTATTGTCGACACACAAAAATACCATGACTGGTCTTGCGTTTCAGGCTGCCATTTACGCCATTGCCGGTCATCTAACAAATAGTTTTTGAACCACACACCTTCGCCATCAGTTTTAGGGATAGAGCGGCTGACACAGATCAACTCATCTTCATTTTTCTCTGCAAAAATATTATTTAAAAATTCTTCCCTGCTAATCATACTATTTCTCCTTCAAATGTTTCATAAAAAGTTTCATAAATTCCGCACGGTCTTCAACTCGTGCAACTACTAGATCGTCTAAAGTGTCGTTACAAATAAGGGTTGTTACGTTCACCTCTTCGGTTTGGCCTGTTCGCCAGATACGACCAACCGCCTGTTCGGTGGCATCTCTGCTCCACATAGGATGGTAGAATAAGATGTCAGAGCAAACGTGCTGCAGCCCGTCGATGCCATGTGACAGGCTGTTGATCTGTGCGAGTAGTACCGGGATATTTGTGGTCTTGAACACTTCAACATCCTCGGTAGACCAAGCATCACTAAAACGTAACCTTAACTCGTCATATTGAGCTATAAACTCATAAAAAATAACTAGTTTTTTTGTTATGTCTTTGGCGTACATGTCATTTGCGGCGTCCACTCGACTAGGGTCAAAGTGGGTTCCTTCACCAAACCCATCATATATAAAACCCGAAGCAAGCTGCCTGAGTTTACCAGATTTCACCGCCTCGTTAACAGCCTCAACGTCACCCGCCACCATGTCAGTTTTCATATAATTATATATGGCGCGGGTATTCTCTGGCATATCAAACCTAATTTCATGGTAATGGCAAGCTGGTAAGTCATCTTTTTTTGTATCTTCAACCGCATAGACTAAAGATCTAACAAGCCCCATTATCTTCTCGGCACCACCTTCTCTCAGCGTCCAATTATAACCCATATAATCAGAGTAAAAATATTTATCAAGATAACCTTGTTTGGTCGTGCCTAACGCTGCACCCTTATCTATAATGCGTGCCATTGCATACAATTTTTCAAAATCTTGTGACACCGGGGTCGCTGTCATCCCCACGCGCCAGGAAAAACATCCACCTTTTCTTTTTGACCTTAAACCTTTTGCCTGTTTGCCCGAAGCTTTTGATAACTCATCGATAATAATACCGTCACATCCGTGATCTTGCTCTAGCAACCAATCAAGGCTATTTAAGCTGATAACTACGATATCCGCTGTTTCTAAAAGGCTCTTAGAGCGAGCTGAGGCCGGACCGTCGAGCATAACTACCTTCAACGAGCTCGTATGATCCCATTTTTTAGCTTCTTTTTTCCATATGGGTACAACGCGGGCGGGGCAAGCTACAATTACTTTTAATATAACACCATCAGTTATTAGCTCTTTAATAGCGGTTAAACAGATGATGGTTTTACCCGCACCCGTTGCAGCTATTAGCACGGTGTGGTTATTGTTGTATAATCTTTCTATCGCGGCATTTTGTTTAACATTTAACAATTTCTCTGACAACATTATTTATCTCCTCTTTATTATCTAGGACACGAACGTCGAGTCCCGCTTTTTTTAATTTTTGAATTTGTAGTTTTTGTAATTTAGACAATACACCTTTCTTGTTAGGATTTTTCAATTCGACCAGTACGAGTTTTCCGCATTTAGCAATCAAAACGTCCGGGCAACCTCTCTGGCCTTCAAACTTTATTTTTCTCCATAAAACATCTTTATCTTTACATAGGTTCTTAAAATATAGCTGAAGAGAGCTTTCGCTCATTTACCATACCTCTTTCCGTACTCAACACCCCCGGTGGATAAAGGGAGAAGTTGGGCCAAGCCAACGTCAATCTCATCGAAGAATGTCTCAGATTGCGAGCTCTTATCAGAGCCGTCACTGTTAACATCTTGAGACCAAATAGCACCACGCACTATCGTCGCCCCACTTGTTACAAAATTTAAACCTTCAGCCCAACTAGGTGGGGTAAGCATTATTTCGTTCAACCTATCCCCGTCTAATTTAGAACCTTCGCCCACAATCTCGTCGTGTACATGCGCGACTATTTTTAGACCGGCTTTATCTGCTCGCACCAGAGCGTCGCGCAGTATATCTGCTGCAGTTCCTTGTACCACGTTTTGAAATATCAAAGCGCCCCTGGCAAGAGAACGTATGGGGGGCTCACCAGCGGCGGGTTTTCTGCTTGATTGAAATGTGACCCCCTGCTTATTCGCCCCCCAAGGGGTGACATACATTTCCCTAAGAGGTTTAGGGTAGCTTAACACCCTACCAGATGGGAGAACCACCCATAAATAGCTGCCTTTTATATCACATGAAAAATCAACCCGACCACACCGGTACACACCGCCGGGGTCTTTAATTGATTTTTTTATAGCGTCATCGTAGGATCTCCAAGAGGCCACAGCCCATTTGTTATGCTGCCTCCACTTATCTACAATACCCTGGGCCTCGGTCTCGGTGAATGCTACACCATAATTTTTAGCCATACCAATTAAAGCGAACCTCCCACCACCGTACTGTAGAGAGAGCTCGGCTATCTTTCCTGATTGCCGCAACGTCTTATCAACATCATCTGGGTGCACGTTGAACATTCGCGAAGCGGTGTCTACGTACACATCTTTATTGTCTTGATACAGAGCTATCTTGGCTAAACTTATTTCTGTCCGAGTTATCCAGGGCGCTACCCGCCCTTCAATCGACGACCAATCGACGTAGTACAAACCTTCCTCACTTCTGACCATAGCTCGTAATAACCGAGCCATCGTTGTTGCGGGAGCAGCTATATCATCACCTCTTAGAATAGCTTTAACTAATTTATCGGCCTCTTCCGCGCCGTAAGCGTCGCGTCTAAAATTATGGGGCTGTAAACCCCTACCGCTAAATCTACCGGTCTGAGCTCCGTGCCATTGAAAAGTATTATGCACTCTCCCATCTACTTCTGTGTGCGCCGCAACGGCGTATTTTTTTAACGCGCTGGAGCCCGCGCTGCTAATCAACTCTAATAAACTACGTGCGTCTAAATCTAGTGTCTCATCTAAAAGCAAGCTGTCCCGGTGGCTCTGATCAAGAGACATTTTCTCTTCACCTTTTTTGTAAACGACGAGCATATTTTTCTGAGCTTTAGTTAGCTTTGGCATAAGCCAAGCATCTCTAGTTTTTCTCTCGGTATGTTTTAGCATAACACCGCCGGTGAGTTCAGATATTAATCTGTTAGCATCATCCGAAATATCCTTGGCATAGTTAAGCACGGCTAGGCAAAAGTTTTTGTCAATAGGGATGCCACGTTCATTTATACGACAACACAAATGAAATTCTGCCCATTCGTCTTCTGTTAATTGTCGGTAATACTTTACCGCTTGCCGCATTACCTCTACATCAGTTTCACAATAATCCTGCATGAGAGCTTCATCGCCCTCTTTAAATTCTGTTAAAAAATTTGGTACGCTGTATTCTCTTATCAGCCTAGTCCCTTGAGTTTGTTTCTGTACCTCGAGACCTAGAGATCTGCCTTGATCGTTCAGACTAGCAGGGTATCCACTGACCAACGCCATCGTCATAGAACACCGCCACTGCTCCAACTTGGGCGGCGAAAAATTATAATCGTTAGATATTACATAATCAAATAAGTGGCGTTCAAACTCAGAGTTTTGGGCCATACACAGACCCCCGGAATCAAAATGATCTATCACCTCTTGGGGAAATTTATTAAAGTGCCACCAGAATTGCATTGGCTCATCATCAAAGCAATATGCCATGCAAATCACCTGGGTGCTGTCGTCTTCACAATATCTTCGTAGGCCGTGAAAAATCAAATCACATTGTGATCTAGTCTCTAAATCAAGATAAAGCATAAAAAATACGGGGGTTTAAACCCCCGCACCCCCAGTTGTTAAGAAGCTCTTTTTCGACGCTGTCGAGTAGGCTCTTCAGTTTTATCTTCCACCTGTTCCTCTGGAGAGTTTTCGGGAACGCCATCCTGGTTGCACCACGCCACCACCTTAAAAACAGGGTTGAAAGTTTCCTTACCCCCACGTTTTGCGTTGACGTAACTTTCGGATGTCAGTTCAACTAGAGGATATAAGTATTCGGATTTCTGGGCATTTCTTTTAATGTCGCTCAATAATTTATCCACACCTTTTCTCCCCCCGTAGCTAGAAGTATCAAATTGAAGCGGGGTTTGGTTCTCGTATAAGGCCCCTTCAAATGAGCGAGCTTCAGATGCGGAGTCGGCACCCACAGGCTCCATCGGAATCGGAAGCTCAAAAGCAAAACCCACCATAGACTTGTTAGGCCGTCCGCCCGACCACAAGATCCATCCGTGCTTTATCGTAGCAACGTTAATTAATACTTTTTCTCCGGTGACATCCTCGTTGTCTTGCCCAAGCAACCATTCGCCACTCTCAAAATCACACTTTAAAAAACTAACACCGGATGATTGGGAAGTTTCTTGAATTTTACTTTGGACTAACGAGGTAGCTAAGTCCGAAGGATCTACAATAGTAGGAAAACCAGTCTTCAACATTTTCATGTTCCTTTTTTCTATTATTTCAATTTAACAAGGTCGGCAAGATTACCGGCAATGTCGGTTACAATTACAGCCTCACGGCTATCGCCTTCTGGAGCTAGGGTATTTCCAGAAGTTTTCTTCTCAACAAATTCGTCAAGAGGAAATTCTATCTTTAGCTTCTTTAGCATCTTCTCCATTGCGGGAGCTGTTAAAAATTCTTTTCGGTATGCGTCAGAGCCCACACCTGCTTTAGTCACAGCTACTTCAGCGTCAGCCGCGTCTTTCCACTTCCGGGTGGTGCGCTTCTCGACAATCTTCCATCCGGGCACAACTACGCCATTTGTCAACTGCATGAAGAGCTCTTCTTTTGTATTTTTGAGCCAGTGCTCTACCTCAGTTACCATAGCGGCAGAAACTGTTAATTCATTATGTCTCTTCGTACCTAGAGTAGCGGCGGTATAGATAGCTTGTCTTTTTTCAGGGCAGTAAGGCTCGGCTGGGCACCATTTACAGTGATTTCCAGGGTAGCCTTTATCAACTTTTTTTTGTACCTGCTTAATTGAAACCTTTATTTTAGATAAAAACTTTTTAATAGTTTTATAATTAGTATCCCACCTGAAAACGGTACCTCTGTGCCGGGGTTGGATTATCACTAAAGAAAACCTTTCGACCTTGTCAAATAGATCCTTAGTCTTTGGATCTGTCATCGCAGCTACCGCATAGAACATCATTTGGGCATTTTGTTCAGGTGAAACTTTAACTCTGCCAAATTTATAATCGCCAATTAATATTGTTTGACGGTCGGCTGATAGACCTAGAAAATCTATAGAACCACCAGCTAGATTTGGAATTAGTTCCACAAAAGGTTCGATCTCTAACTCATCTATATCAAGCCGATTTAGTAATTGCTCTGTTGCTTTAAAAGCAAGCTCTGATAATTTTAAATGGTCTTCATCAAATGTTATACTGTTGCCATTTTCGGTGTACACGAGACCTACGTGATCTTCAGGAGTTGTGGATGTTTTTTGACAAAGCTCCATGACCTCATGGTGCATTGATCCTTCTAGCGCGGCTGCGCCAGCGGGGTGGGCGGCAATGTTTTCTGATTTTTTTAACCAGCCAGGACAGGCCAGAGTTCTTGCGGCGGTTGAACCGCCAATAGCGAGGTGTTTCATTTCTTCTTCTCCATTTCAAATTTAACTTCGATGCTAACTTATTTTATCTGCTGGTTTATGTCAAATTAAAATAATTTATTTTTTAGTTGACATATTAAAATTTTTAATTCTATCGTAAAGAGGGTAAAATGAATACCCCCAAAAACAGGTAAAGGAGAACACAGATGCGGGACTTAAATTTTTTATGTACAGGTCGTAACAATGTTAGAGATGAAGATCTCTTAGCTATAGAGAATATTTACCCTGATGTTGGCGCGGTGATGCAGGAGATGCAATTTCTTAGAGATCAAAATGAAGAGTTGTTTGACGAGAACGACACTTTGCGGAAGGAAGTAGAGGACGACGCTTTGCGCGGTGAAGAATAATGGATGCTATCACTCATCTTCACCAGATACAAAAGCAAATTAACGTAATAACGTTAGAGCTAAGAGGAGCTAGAGACAACGGTTCGAGCGTGCAATGTTCGGAAACTTTCCGGGAATTTGTCAGGGTTTTTAACCTTGATTTAGATGAAGAAATAGCGAAGGCTACATCTCGGCAAAACGAAATACTGGTGGCCTATGAGTTACCTGAGAGACCCCCCGGTGGGTACGTGGGCCGAAGCGTCCTAGCTTAAAAATAACCTCATGGAGAATGCAATGAATTTAGATAAAGAAGCTTTAGAAAAGCTGGTAAACAACCACGGTAATTATGTCGAGCTTATACCTTTGGCAGGTATTAAAAACGAGGACGTTGGTGATATTAATAGTAAAGAGCGTGGATCTGGAGCTCGATATAACCAGGGTAAAGCAGAGTTCAGCCTGATACCTATGACGGCATTAGAAGATTGTGCACGCGTTTTTATGTATGGTAGAGATAAATACGCAGCTTGGAATTGGGCAAAGGGTATGGATTGGTTAATTCCTTACGATTGTATGATGAGACACATGGAGGCGTGGCAGCGAGGCGAGACCAAAGACCCAGAGAGTAATCTACCTCATCTAGCCCACGCTCTATGCAATTTGATAATGCTATCGTTGTTTTCTAAGAGCCACCCCAAAGGAGACAACCGCCCTACTAATCTTGGTATTAAAAAAGAGCGATAGTAATGAATTTTCGTTATAAACATCACCTGGATTATCCTGACCAAGCCGATCCGATTATACGCAAAGTTGTAGAGCTTACAAATAAATCTAAAATGAACAGCGCCCAAGTTTGTAAAAAAGCTGAAATTGGTATTAACTCCATCACTGGGTGGAAAACAAACTACGGCACGGGTCAAAGAAACCCAAGTTTACATAATATTCAAGCAGTTTTAAAAGTTTTAGGTTATAAATTAGTGGTTAGAAAACGGAGTTCTCTTGATTAGCCCGGTCGGATATTTACTAAATGATAGTTGAAAAGAAAGCGATCCTATTCAAGAAATATTGGAACTCTAAAAAACCCCTAACTCCCGGTTTTAAATATTTAGTACAATGCGATAACCCTGACTGCGCTAAACAAACTTGGAGGACGGAAAGACTAATACAAAAAGCAGCTAGAAAGAATTTTACTAAGCAGTACTGCAATAGAAACTGCCAAGCTACCCACTATGTCGGCGTGTGTTCTGAGTTAAACTGTACAAGATTGATTTCTTATAGGAAAAAACTATTAGGTAAAGATGATGGTTTTTGTGCAAAACACTCAACGATAATAAGGAGAAAAAAGTACAACGACAGAACTAAACGAGAATTATACGATATACTTGGTAATATTTGTGTCTGTTGCGGCGAGGCCGACAAGATATATTTGGAGATCGATCACGTTTATAATGACGGAAGCGCACACCGAAAATCAAGCCATTGGCACCCATCTGTTCTAATGACATATTTAAAAGAAAACCCCGGTGGTTTACAAATATTATGTTCTAACTGCAACAGAGCCAAACACAAGAACGGCGGCAAACTTTACATTTCTTTAAGGAAAAATAAATGAAATCAAAAACGAAA
>TARA_R110000824_G_scaffold67928_7_pt1 | contig 13191 bp, 15 predicted proteins | sample TARA_R110000824 | Tara Oceans TARA_R110000824 (sample SAMEA4397747) | marine metagenome | biome: Polar Biome; feature: [MES] marine water layer (ENVO:01000295) within the mesopelagic zone...; material: water (ENVO:00002006), including particulate matter (ENVO:01000060) such as...... | reverse complement strand
TGCTCGTCAATGCCATGCGATGGGCTGGCTACCGCGACGACCAGATCGGCTTGCACTACAGCATGGACCTGCGCGACACATTCAAGCGCGCCCTGCGTCGTTACCTGAAGCACTCACTCGCACTGGGAGGATAGACCATGAGATACGAAACAGACGACGACATCTTAGGCGTCGATGAGTTCATGCAAAGGCATGACCGCACCTCGCAACTGTCATGGATCGCGGAAGACTATGACTGGGCTGACCAGCGCTGGTCCCGAAAGGCTTACGTTCAATCCAGCGTGAAGCTGTGGCACGTCTCCCCCTATTCCTCCAACGAGAGGCCACGCTAGGGAAAGGCCATCCAGCAGGTATCACGTGATACCCTGAAGATTAACCCTCGTTCGAAAGAGCGGGGGTTTTTCTTTGTCTTCTTTCTGCACACCTTTTTCACCTTATCCCGTTTCGCATCATTAATGGTATTAGTATATCCCTTAGGATATACATACCTAATGCTGTGTTTGCCACACCTAGGTGTGTCAACAAATTCAAAAACTCTAGGGTTTCTGCGGGCTAAAAAGTTGCCACACCTCGGATTAGGTGTGTCAACAGAGGTTTTTTAAGGTGTGGCAGCCACACCTCGAATCAGGTGTGTCAACTCCTCTATTCCACTGGCCCTTTTCGCCTCATTCTGTTGCCTGAAAACCTGCTACTGGCCACGTTCCATGAGCGACTGATTACCGAATTTTTATCCCTCAGCAGACGACCGAAAACTTTCTGTCTGACTGCGCTCACACTCGAATGGACTGGGGTGTCGAGACTCGCCCCCAAGGCAATGATATCCTCCGCCAAGGCGTTTTTGCTGCGGGTCTTCGCTGGGTTAAGATCGAACACTTTATCAGCGAGACTGTCGATGAGTTCATCTTCATCGTAGCCCTCGGCACCATGCTTCGGCTTGGCGCTACGTGATCCTTCGGTGTTGTAGGTTGTTTTCTCGGCCTTGGTAATGACGAGGCTGGTTGTCTGGGTAGCCTCTTCGAGCATCACGTCAGATGCATTGACCATAAGGGGTTCCGGCCATTCCTCAGCGTCCTTCTGCTTGGTCATGGTCAGTCTCACAGACTTGGCCTTGCCCTCGCGCTCGACCAGTATCAGCACGTCAGCGTCAGCTTGGAACACCGTCGATCCCCTGACACCCTTGGACGTGTCCTTGCCCACATGATGCACGGCCAAGACAGCAGCATCCCCCATGCCGTACTGGATACGCTCAACCAAATGAGTGAACTTGCTGGCATCCTCCTGTGAGTTCTCGTTAAGCCCCATCATGCTCCTGCCTATGGTGTCGATCACCACCAGATCGTAACCATCAGGGTTCATCGCCATCGCGCCCTGAACGAACAGGTCAACGTCCTCTTGGGCACCGAGCATTGGCACAGGATCGGCCAGATAGAACGTCTCGACAGGTTTGCCTCCGTTATGCGTGTTGGACCATGCCCTGATGCGGTTCATCATCTGCGCCCTGCCTTCACCAGCCACGTACAGCACCGTGCCGGGGCCATCCAGCTTGGGCGTCCATGCGCTCGACCAAGGCCAATTAGGACCCACTGATATGGCGAGAGCCATATCCAGAGTGATGAAGCTCTTGAAGCTGCCCGGTGCGCCATAGACGATGCCGTAGCTGCGCTCCTGAAGCACACCATCCAGCAACCACGATGGAGGCTTGGCCTCGCCTACGCCATGCCAATCAGCGAACCTGAACCTGCCGACGCGCATCTCCCTGCCCTTGCCGTCCTCCGTGGTCCGTTGGACAGGTTGGAACTCCCTCGCCAGTCGCTCGGCACGGTATGCCTGCGTCAGGTTGCCCGGAGGTGAGGTGTTGTAGGCATAGGCGTTCTCGATCTTGTTCTCGAAGTGCTCCCACTCACCTGCGGGCCAAGGTGGATCACACCTCGGGTTCCAGTGCTCCCACATGAGGCTCGATGCCATGGGTTGGGAGATGCCAAGGCTCTTCATGTAGGCTGCGGTGGCATAGGCCGTGGCGTCGCCACCCAGACCCTCGACAGCAATCTTGGACTCGTCTTTGAGCCAGCGCACGGCGGAGGCCACGTTCTCAGGGATGTCTGGCTCGATGATCCAGTTGTCCCTGTCCTGTGACTTCATCCTCGCCGTCTTCGACGAGACCTCGGCCAAGGTGTCGGTGCGATGAGCTGGCCTGACAGTGGCCGGGTCACACTCCCACTCGTACACCCCGTCGTGGGTGCGCGAGGGATACACCAGCACGTAGCTATTGAACGAACGAACATCGACGTGCGCCGAGAGCTTCGATACGGACGGCGGTATGACCTCGCCCTCATCCAGCCTGAAGAACAGATGCTCCCCGCCCCTCGGTGTCTTGGCTTTCATCTGGGTGGCAGGCAGTTTCCCAACGACAGCCTCCAGATTATCCACGTCGTGGCCGGGGTCGAGGTCCAGCACCATCATGCCAGCACCACCGACATCTATCGCCACGTTGGCGAACGGGTTGGTCGTGAACCACTCTCTGATTTTTTTCTCGGAGGTCGTGGCGTCCATGACACCGTGCTTGGTAAGCGGTGTCTTGTCTGGCCGACACGGAAATACGGGCCAGCCTCTGCCCGCGTACATAAGGGCAGCTTTCAGCACATCCATTGTCATCGTATGATATCCCCTGATTAGTCAGCAAAAAAGAAAGGAAAAAAACGTACTACATAAAGTACATTCGTGTCAAGGGGGTTTGACTTCGCCTAGTCTTTGATGTAGGATGACTAGGTTAGGTGGACTTCCCCACCGACTAAGAACTGGCCAAGGTGTCACGTGACACCCTGAGCCAAACATTTGAGGAGTTATAAATTATGACTACTTTTACAGACACAGGAGAGCACACGGAAACTTTTGATCTTGTGCCTAGCTGGCATTCTTTCAGTATGATTCTTGGTATGTATCTTCAGAACCACATGCCCGCCAAGCAGCAGGCCACGCTCCACGACATGCTGGCCGAAGCGCAGAAGATGGCTAAGCTGGCCGACCAGTGGGTCGAGCACTGCAAGAGTGAAGATGCCGAAGCTCTTGACGCTGCCCAACGCGCCATACTGGCCGGGGTATCACGTGATACCGTCGACGACCATACGTGGCTTGCCACCGCCTCGCGGGAGGAACGCCACGCCAAGATTGAAGCGGAGCATAAAACACGTAGGAACGAGTGGCTACGCGACCCCGATGGAGGCGCGGAGTACCTGCGGCTCGTCCTTCTGAACATCATGCACCTGCACCGTGTCGAAAGCATCGTCATCTCCGACGAGGAAGAAGAATTGGAGCCCATTCACTTCGAACAAGATGACATGTTCAGAAGGGAGAAAGTCCGTGGGTTCATGAAAGCGCTCGACGACGTCATAGGGTATCTATACGACATAGATGGCCCCGTGACTCTCCAGCTTAACCGCGAAGACCAGTCGCCCTGCGTCCTGCACTGTATGTACGACTGCTCCAACGACGCCGAGGAGATCATCTTCGACTACCACGTGAGTGAGGCTCTAGATGCCGCCCTCGACTTTGCCGCCCGAGGACACTCAACAACTCGTGGCTTCTACAACAACGATCAGGAGGGCTGAACGATGGCAAATCGCATCACGATCACGGACCTGCGCAACTCCGTCAAGTGGGCCAACCGCATGGCCGGGTACCCCGCCAACGGCAAGTTGTTCGACGAGGCGGAAAGCAGGTACCTGAGTGTGCCCGGTGCCTTCGCACTTGACGCGGCCTACGGCGGCTATCGGCTCGTCCGGTATGCCTCCGAGGGCGGCGGCGAATGGGTCGCCACGGGACGGGACACGGCTCGCAACACCTACAACGCCATCCATTCCTACATGCAGGGGTGGAGAGACCATGCGGCTCTGGGAGAAAAGTGATGGAAATTCCAGAAGAGGCGATGTTCGACCTCGAAGCCCGCAACTACTACCGTGATCCACGGGTGCAAGCCACTTACGTGGCCCCGCCCGAGGATGGCAAGTTCCACTGGACCCTCTGCCCGCTCTGCCGTGGCAAGGGCACGGTGGTCAACCCGTCCCTCGACGCCGGTGGCCTCGACATGGACGGGTGGAGGGGTGAGGACCCCGACTTTGTGGAAGACTATCTGTCCGGGGCCTATGACATTACCTGCCCCCAGTGCCTCGGGCGCACGACTGCCGCAGTGATCGACACTTTTACAGACACAGGAGAGCACCATGAATGACATCGATCTTTACCCACTCAGCTCTGGCGTCACCACGAGCAAGCATCTCATCATCTGGGGCGCGGACCACGAGGGATACCGGTGGTGCGAGAACCTCGAAGCCTCCGGCCTCGACTGGTGGGCGGGTTCGCACATGAGCCACGTCAACGGTAACAGGCGCAGCCCGTTCAACAAGTACTACACGAACGGCTGTCATGACGAGACGATAGAGGGCGTCGTCATGAAGCTGCCCTCGAAGCGGGGGGTGCTGAGGTTCCTGATCGGGTACTCGGATAGTTTCAACTCCGAGGCTGCGAGGTTCTCCACGACCATTGCGGAGTTCCCCAAGCCCAAGGACGAATATCAATTCAACGAACAGTTGGAGGAGGCAATGAAGATGGCCGACGAAGAAGCCCGGTGGGCAGCCGAGGGTATGCGGGAGGAGTCCGAAGCCTACGACGCGGGGTATTCCGCGGGAGTATTAGACGTCGATTGCACGGACGCGAAGAAGGAACTGGTCGCCCTGCTGAAGGAGCGCAGAGAGTTCCCGCCCGACCAGTTCGACCTGTTCCGCGCTCAGGCTCCGGCCACGGCCAAGTTCGTACGCCAGAACATCGTGTCTCTCTACCACCGGCTTGTCGATCTCCGAGAGGAACGTGACACAGAGATGGGAACCCGAGACTATTACGGCGGAGATAAGGCGAGTATCTGGGACCATGGGTTCTCGGCGCATTGACCACGCTTGTGGGATAGCGTAGTATCAATTCGTTGAGGGATCGCAAAGCAATCCTTCGACAGTGAGAGCAGGGGAATACCATATAGATCATCAAGGCGTAACTCGCTCCGATCCCCGGCGCGTTACGTCAGCCAACAGAGGAGAAGCCTAATGGCTAATGCCAAACGTACACGTACCGTGAAGACACCCGCAGCGGGGAAGGTCGCATCGGAAGCGAAGGCTCTGATCGTTACGACAGAGAAGAGGCTGCGCGTGACGGCCAAGGACATCAACGCCCGCATGGAGAAGGCCAAGAAGTACGCAGCGCAGGCCGACGACATGCGTCTCTCTGCTTCACTCCGACTGGCCGAGGCCAAGGAGGCGTGTGACGCAGCCAAGATGCCGTTCAGGAAGTGGTGCGAGAACCACCTCGACTTTGGTTGGCAGAACGCTCGCAAGCTGGAACGCATCGGTCGCGGGGGAGAGGACAAAGCCCGCGCGGCGTTGTCCGATCTGCGCCAGAGGGCCGCCATCGCCCAGAAGAAGAGCCGTCTCAAGAAGGAGAACAAGCAGACCAGCGGTTCTTCCCCCGAGACCACGAAAGCTGTGGACATGACGAGGCTGGAGCAGTTTCTCGACGCCCACAATGGGATGGCTGAAGGGGATCGCAAGAGATTCATTGAGGATTGTGCCCGCAACATGGGCTTGGTCACGATTCCCGCCGACAGCTACATCAACCTTGAGAAGGTGCGTAAGAGCTTTGAAGCTCTGAATCGCTCAAAGGTTGATCGTATTGCGGCAGGCGTGAGCGGAAATCTCGGACATGCCAAGGCTGCGTTCGATGCTCTGGCTGCTGCGGACAAGATGAAGCTGGCCTCGTACGCGGCCGACATCATCGGGGCCACAGTTGTGATGCCTGACTTCGGGGCCGAGTAGGATGATTTCCTACGCTTTATGGGGTTGACTGATACCACGATCTATGCAACTATAGGCAATGGAGGGAGTCACGTGATTCCTAGCGACTCCCTCTATTTTTTTTCAAACACAAGGGAAAAAGACATGACCGTCATTATCAAAGAAGAGGATGACTTCGCCGAAGCGATGATTAAGACCGCCCAGCGGATGCTGGGTGACCTGAGACGCGCCTTCGACGCCCGAGAGGCGGAACGGGTAGTGGAGAGTGCCGAGGAGTTGCGGCATCAGCTCCTTCAGATAGTCGACGAGATCGAGCACGCCGGTTGGATCGAGGAGGAAGACTGAAAAGGCGAAACCGGGGAGCGATCCCCGGTCCAGCCGGGGAGGGCACCCGGCTGCTGATGAGCCAGCCCAACAAGGGGGCGTGATTCCTAGCGACTCCCTCTATTTTTTTTTCAAACACAAAGGAGATGCCCCATGGAACTCGAAACTCCCTATCACTGGTTCGTCGCGGACTCGCAGAACTGGCACACCGACGACCGCCTGCTCATGGCCATTATTGGGTTGCTTGAGTACGGTGGCTTGGACGACCAGTACTCAATATGGCGTGTCCCCGGCTCGAACGCTGACACAAACTACGAGATCAACTTCTACACTCCTCAGGTACGGGGGGCCGTGTTGGTGGGAGTGACATCGAAGGGTGGCAGTGATGAGTGAATCTCGGACATTTTGGCTCATGCTTCGAGACGGGGACTCAGGGGAACCTGCCGATCCTTTCGAGTTCGTGATGGTGGATTTCATTGGCGACGTTCACACACTGAGAGACTTCGTTGTGGACGCTGCTCTGGCGGAGATCGAGAGGCGCACGGGCGTCAAGCCTGAGGACGTTTACGCTGTCGGGGGTCGTGGTGGCAAAACTCACTGAGGATGGATCGACCCTACAAGGGGCGTACGCTGTCGCTAGATCAAGGGCGCTGGCCCCCCTGTTCTACTCGGCGGAGTGTCCTCCCTCACGAGAGGCGTTCCAATACCAGAGCGCGGGGGTGGAGTTCGCCCTGCAACGGAACCATGCCGTGTTCGGTGACGCCCCCGGTGTAGGCAAGAGCGCCGAGTGCATCTTCCTCGACAACGCAATCAGGTCGAAGCGGACGCTCGTTATCTGCCCTGCCTCGCTGCGTCTGAATTGGGAGCGCGAGGTGTGGATGTGGTCAATGAAGGAGAACGTGGAGGCAAGCGTAGTCCATAAAGCAAACGACGGCATCGACCCAGATCGTGACTTTGTTATCACCAGCTACGACATGCTTCGTAATGCTTCGGTGTTCGAGGCTATCTGCGACATCATGTGGGATCACGTGATCCTCGACGAGGCGCACTACCTCAAGGACCCGAAGGGTAACCGCAGGACACAGGCAGTGTGTGCTCCTGATGGATTGGCCGGATCGGCAGGGCGCTTCACCTTGGCCACGGGTACGTTGCTGCCTAACCAGCCGAGTGAGTGCTACAACACGATACGCCTGCTCGACTGGGAAGCGATCAACAAGGCTAGTCTCGAAGACTTCATGTCCTTCTACTACGACTACGGAAGCGGGATCATCACGGTCCCCAAGGTCGTCGGGGGCGTACGCAGGATGGTGAGGCAACACTCGAACATGGTGCGCAACGTGCCTATGCGGATGGACGATCTCCAGTACCGACTGCGTTCGAAGATCATGGTCCGTCGCCTGAAAGAGGACGTGCTGCCTCAACTTCCGCCGAAGCAATGGCACGTGTTCCCTCTCCAGCAGACGGCGGGGATCAAGCGGGTGCTGAAATCGGATGCGTGGCAGAACACAGAGAAGCTGTACCTCATGGACTCCTCGGCGTTCGACTCGGAGATACCCATTGACGGTGCCGTGTCCACCGCACGGCGGGAGTTGGGCGAGGCCAAGGCTCCGCTCATCGTCGAGTATATCGAGGAGCTTCTTAACGAGGGCGTCGAGAAGCTGGTGGTTGGAGCGTGGCACCACACAGTCATGGACTACATGATCGAGGCGCTCGAACGCTTCGGTATCGTGTTCATGAGCGGGGCCACCTCTCCCACCAAGAAACAGTGGGCGGTCGATCAGTTTCAGACCAACCCTGAAGTGAGAATTATTCTCGGGCAGATGATCCCCCTCGGTGAAGGGTGGACACTGACCGCTGCGCAAGACGTAATCTTGGCCGAGCCGTACTGGGTGCCGGGGAAGAACGATCAGTTGTTCGACCGGGTACACAGGATCGGGCAAGAGGCAAAGAGTGTCATCTGCCACGTACCTGTGGTGCCGGACAGCTTAGATGAGAAGATATTGGCGAATGTGATCGAGAAAGACCAGAACATCTACTTGGCGCTCGACCATCAAGATTGACAGAAGGAGGAAACTGATGTACTGTAAATGTTCTAACTCAAACAGGGGAATATCAAAATGAAAATCTTGAGCATAAATACCAAACAGGTGCCTCTCGGCACTCAGGTAAATATCTGGTTTGACACCGCTGACGTGGATGTGCTCAGCGCGCTCGCCCACATCGCGACTATGACTATAGGTAGTAGTAGCAGCGGTGGGGGTCACGTGATTCCTAGCGACTCGATCAAAGAGGCCATGGCAGCGCAGGACGCACCCGCGTTTTGCGACGAGGCTATGAGTGAGGACTGTGCCGTCGCCCCGACCGTGGAGCAACCCGAGGAACCCAAGAAGCCGACCCGTACCCGCTCTCGCGGCGGGCGGAGCAAACCGGCAGAGGACGTGGGTGATGAGCAGTCCAAGAAAACTAAGAAGCCTGCTCGCAAGCGCAGCGTTCGAAGTGCTGGGGCATCTGATGGGGCTGGTGATGATAGCGATGCTGGTTCTGTTGATGCTGGCGCTGAGAAGCTGACCCTCTCTGATCTCAGCAAGGCAGCATCCGAGGCGGCTATGGTCATCACGCCTGCCGGGGTAGCCGAGTGTCTCGAAGCTCTCGGGGTCCGGCTGGTCAACGACTTGAAGCCTGAGCACTACGCTCGCTTCATGTCCACGCTCGCTGCGGAAGTCGCCAAGGAGGAGGGTGAGTAATGGCGCTCTCTGAAACAGCACTCAACCTCGACTTGGTTGATCCTCTGTACGCCCACTCTCCCCTCGGGGCCAGCGGTGCGTCACGGTGGATGAAGTGCGCGGCCAGCTACCGGTTGTCCGAAGGAGCTGAGGACTCCGGCAGTGAACACGCCAAGCTGGGAACTGCGGCGCACTCGTTAGGCGAGGCTTGTCTGAACAGCAAGCAGGAGGCTTGGACCTTCATCGGGCAGGATATGGATGGTTGCCCGGTCGATAAGAATATGGCTGACGCCGTGCAGGTGTACCTCGACGCATTAGCCGAGGCGCATCCCGACCGAGATCAGAACAACTTCTTTGTCGAGCGCAAGTTCCACTGCCCCACGATCCACCCCTTGTTCTACGGGACATCTGACGCGACCTACCTCGACGAGGATAACAAGCACCTGCATGTGTGGGACTATAAGCACGGCGCAGGTATCGTTGTCGAGGCAGAGGAGAACCCGCAGCTTATGTACTATGCCTGCGGGGTGCTCGAAGAGTTCGAACTGTGGGAGGACATCACCGACGTTACCATCTACGTGGCCCAGCCACGAGGGTTTCATTGGAAGGGTCCAGTCCGAAGCTGGCACACGACTGCTGATAGCTTGGCGTCGTGGCTTGAGGATGAACTCAGTCCTTCCATGGACTGGGCTGTTACGTCTGACCACATCGAGAGCGGCGAGCACTGCCGCTTTTGCCCTGCCCGTATGGGCGTCTGCCCTCAACTCAAGGCAGACATGACTGAACTGGAGGAACTTATTATGGCAGTAGCCAGCGACGACGGGGCCATGGAGAAGTGGTCAAACGAAGACTTGGCTCGCTTTCTTGATCTACACGAGATGTCGAAGATCGTGCATAAGGCAGCGGGCGAGATGGCTTTCGGCAAGCTACAGTCAGGAAAGGAAATCCCCGGCTGGAAGCTGGTGCCTGCTCGTGCTAACCGAGAGTGGAAGGAAGGAGCAGAGATCGAGGCCAAGAAGAAGTTCGAGGCCAAGGCATTCTCCGCCCCTGCGTTCCTGTCACCCGCCAAGGTGGAGAAGTTACCGGGCGGAACTGCGTTTGCCCAGCGGTGGGCTTTCAAGCCTGACGCTGGCCTCACCGTCGCCAAGCAGAGCGACGCAAGGAGAACAGTGTCTCAAGACACGAAGTCGATGTTCAAACCTACAACCGCTAAAGGATTAAAATAATGACTCAGAAAGAAGACACTCGCATCCTCCTGCCCGTCGGCAGGATCATCAACCAGTCCCTGTTTGTGAAGGATCAGTTCAACGATCAGGCGGTTCCGAAGTACAAACTTGAGATTGCGTTTGACCCTGAAGACGTGGAGGGCGAAGGCAATTCCATCGAGGCGGCACTGGTTCAGTGCGCCGTCGAAAAGTGGGGCGAAGACATCGACCTCGACAGCGTGAAATTCCCGTACATCGAAGGCGACAAGCTCGCTGCGAAACGGGAGCGCAAGGGTAAGCCCGGTGATGCGTATGCCGGGAAGACTGTCCTTCGGGCCGACACCATTTATAATAAGGACGGGCAGGATGGCCCCGGTGGTGTGCAAATCTACAACGAGGAGGTCGAAGAGGTCTCCTTCATGCAGAAGGACGAAGTGTATCAGGGCTGCTTCGGGCAGGCGCTCGTCCAGCCTTCTGCGTACGAGAACAGCGACGGCGACCCAGCCATCAAGCTGTACCTCGTTGCCTTCCAGAAGACCGACGATGGCGAGCGGCTGGTTACGCCGCAGAGCCACGCCGGAGCGTTCAAGCCCGTTGGCCGCAAGAAGCAGGCCGACAGCGAAGACGGCGGTAAGCGCCGCGTTCGCAAGGGCTGACCGAAAGCGGCTGACGTAGGTCGGGGGGTTTATCCTCTTTGACCCCGACCACGTGGGAATCGGCTTCGGAGGGTTGGCCGTGCCGCGAACAACCCTCCACCTTTTTTTTAGGGGAACAGTGCTATGCCCGCTAAGATCACTCTGGACTTCGAGACACGCAGCGAAGCAGACCTGAAGAAGGTCGGCGCTTGGGCGTACTCGGAAGACCCAACCACTGAGGTGGTGTGCCTCGCATGGGGGATCGGCACCGAGGACATCCTGACATGGACCCCTCTTCTTCCCGAGATATCACGTGATCCCCTCGACAAACTGTTTGATCTGATCGAGCAGGGCCACCCTGTCGAAGCTCACAACGTAGCGTTCGAGTACTCGGTGTGGCGTAACGTGTGCGAACCCCGCTATGGGTTCCCTCCGGTGCCGGAGGATCAGTGGGAGGACACGATGGCTACCGCTGCCTACTACGCCATGCCCATGGCTCTCGACAGGCTCGCGAGGGCGCTGCGGTACGAGAGCAAGGACCCCGAGGGGGGCCGTCTCATCTCCAAGTACTCCAAGCTGAACCTCAAGACGGCCAAGCGCGACATCCCCCTCGAAGATTTAGAGAAGTTCATCGCCTACTGCGTGAAGGATGTCGAGATCGAACAGACGATGAGCGACTTCCTCGGTCCTCTGCCTGAGCGTGAGCTTCCGTACTTCCAACTCGACCAGACTATCAACCGGCGCGGCATCTTCCTCGACATCGAAGGGATCAAGGCCGCCACCCACGTGGTGGACGCCCGCAGCGAGGAACTGGCCGAGGAGTTCAGGACGCTCACAGGACTGAACCCTACGCAGCGTGACAAGGTGATGCAGTGGGTGCAGGAGCAAGGCGTAGAGCTTCTCGACCTGACCGCCGACACGATTGATGAGGCTCTCGAAGCCGACGACAACCTGCGTGAAACACTGGCCGCAGGAGAACGATCTAACACAACCCCCATGCCCGTGACGTTACGACGTGCTCTTGAGGTGCGTCGGGAGATTTCCAAAGCCAGCACCAAGAAGCTCGACGCTATGGCCAGACAACGTGGGCGTGATGGTCGGGCGCGGTATCAGACGCGCTACCACGGCGCTGTAACTGGCCGCAACACGGGCGCGGGGTTCCAGCCCTTGAACCTGACACGCAACTGGGAGGACGTGGACCCTGAGCAGCTCGTGCGCGACATCCGCTACGGTGACCCTCGGTGGCTCGACGTGGTGTATGGCGATGCCATGGAAGCCGTGAGCAAGGCCAGTCGTCACTGGATCATGGCTGCCCAAGGGCACCGTATCCTCGCGGCTGACTTTACCTCGGTCGAGGCTATCATCCTCGCCTGTCTGGCGGGGGAGGAGTGGAAGGTCCAAGCCTTCAAACGCAAGGAGAAAATCTACGAGCGCACAGCCGACAAGATTTACAAGCTGCCTCTCGGCACCGTGACCAAGGCCACCCACCCTGCCGAGCGGCAGGACGGCAAGACCTGCGAACTGGCCTTCGGGTATCAAGGTGCGTTAGGTGCGTGGTTGAAGTTCGACAAATCAGGCAGGCACAGCGACGAGGCAATCATCGAGATGTGCAAGTCGTGGCGGGCTGAGCACAGCATGATCGTGAAACTGTGGTACGGGTTAAACGATGCGGCCATCGAGGCAGTGTCGCACGGCAGGGAGGTGGGCTACCGGGACGTCGGGTTCGAGGTGGAGGACCAATGGCTCACCATGATTCTGCCCAACGGTAAGCGTCTCTGGTACTTCGACCCCATGATCAAGTGGGGGATGCCAAGGTGGCACGACCCCAAAGAGAAGGAGGACTGTGCGTCGGGAACCTGTAGCTGCCGGGAGCAGCCGCGCCTGACCTACATGGCCCAGAAGGAGGGGCAATGGAAGCGTGTCAGTACCTACGGCGGCAAGCTCACGGAGAACGCCACGCAGGCCACCAGCCGTGAGGTCCTGATGCCCGCCATGTTGGCGGCGGAGCGCCGTGGCTACCCCATCGTGCTCACGGTGTACGATGAGATCGTGGCCGAGGTGCCAGAGGGGTACGGTTCCCTCAAAGAGTTCATTGAGATCATGACCCAGCCCCACGAGGATTGGTACGCAGACTGGCCGATCTCTGCGGACGGTTGGGAAGGTAAGCGGTACAAGAAGTAACAAAGGAGAAGGGAGCATGAGAGAAGAACTTATCATACTGGGCCACGATCCCGGAGCTTCAGGGGCGTTCGCCATTATGACCGGCAGTGGCAAGCTGCTCAGTGTACTCGACACCCCGGTGCTATATTTAGGGAAGAAGACGCTGTTCTATACCGCCCACTTCTGTGAGTGGTACGCCAAGGTGACGACGCCCTACGCCGACTGCAAGGAGATGGCCGTAGTTGAGGCAGTAGGAGCTATGCCTCGGCAGGGCGTGAGCAGTACGTTCAACTTTGGCTCCATGTATGGC
>TARA_R110000824_G_scaffold61410_7_pt1 | contig 13193 bp, 6 predicted proteins | sample TARA_R110000824 | Tara Oceans TARA_R110000824 (sample SAMEA4397747) | marine metagenome | biome: Polar Biome; feature: [MES] marine water layer (ENVO:01000295) within the mesopelagic zone...; material: water (ENVO:00002006), including particulate matter (ENVO:01000060) such as...... | reverse complement strand
ACAGGTACAAGGTGAGTTAATTTCTGATGTACGTCCTGTTGGTCCTGATGGGCGTTTGGTTGAAGATAGTGAGCAACTAGAGTTAAATCTTTCAATAGATGACCCATCTACGCCAGTGTCATTACTTAATGCACCAATAAATCAAAAAGCATTTACTGAAGATTTTTTAGCTGCACAAGAACCAGTTATAAATCCTATCTTAGGACAGGAGCTTCGTCGGGCGCAGGCTGTTGCTGAACGCCAAAGTGCTTTAGATATGTTGAACCAGCAAGAAGCGTTTCAAGCTGAAGAAGATGCTTTATTCGGTCCTGCTGAACAACAACTTGCCGAACAACAACAAGCACAGTCGGTTCTTCCGTTAGCCGGTGGTGATGCTTCTATGTTTCAGCCGGGAGTTACAGCATTTACTCCAGAACAAATTACTGAACAAGGGTTAACATTTGACCAGCTTAACTTTCCGGCTGCATCACAACCTGATGTATTATCAGATACTGGTGTACAAACCGAGTTAGAGTTTGCTGTGGCTGTAGCTCGTGCTGAGGCCAAATTTAATAAGCTAAACAAACTTCAGAAACAAAATTTAAAACGAACACTTGGTTTAAAAACTCTGCAAGAAGTACGAGATTTAATACAGTCTGACCCATTACGTGTAGAAGAGGTTCTTGATAATGCGAAAAAACGTAAGGCAGGAGCTGGTCGCACTGCAAAAACAACAGGCCAAAAAGAACAAACCGGAACCCCCGCACAAAGAGAACGTAAGACAGACGGAGCGGAGAAACTTAAAAGGGGCCAAGCCAAAAAGGATAAAGACGGGAGTGAGGAGTCAGGCCCAGAGGCTGTGGCTGGAGGCAAACAACCCGCAAGCGTTAAGCCAACTGGAACAGGAGCAGCAACCCTCAAGCGTGGTACTGCGCGTAAGAAGACCACGGAAGCCGACACCGAAGACAAGAAAGAAAGTCAGCCCGTTGGACAACCCATCACGCAACCGACTGAGCGGCAAGACCAACAGCCCGATAGCGTAGTTATTGAACCAAACTACACAACTCCTGAGTCAGCATGGAATGCGTTGCGGAGTAGGGCTGATGCAGGTTTCCGCCGTAAATGGCATCAGTTTACGGCTGCATCAAAGAAAGGAAATGCAAGTATAGATAAAGCTGTTGCTGACTGGAAAACTGCACATAAAAAATATAAAGAAACAGGTGAGCTTGGGTCGCTTATCGCTGCATTGAGAAACATAAACGAAAGAGAAGAGTTAGCCCTTTCTTTTCCAGAAGAGTATAGACTTTTTAAAGAACAGTTTATTTCAGACGCCGCCGAACCTGCAGCCCAGCGCAGTGCTTTATTAGATATGATGCGTTTAATGCTTGATCCAAGTGTACGAAACGAATTTAAGAATAAAATAAAAACTGCAGATGATAAAGCACTATTACAAGAGTTTGACCGCATGGAGGTTATTAACTCCAGTGCTATTGACCGAAGACTTTTGGATGAGGCATTAGCGCTTTACGCGGAAGAAACTCTTAAACCAACTGGTAACGGCACGTTAACCATTGACGGGGCATTAGCTGAGTTTGCTGTGGCTATAGGTGCGGTTGATATTCTGTTACGAGTTGTAGAAAACTCAGGTTTTAAAGTAGGAAAAGTTTCACCTGCGTTAGAAAAAGAGTTCGATGCAGTTAGGGTTGTAGAAGGCGCAAGTAAAGTTATAGAGAATAAGAGTACCTACCGAGCTTCTAGCCTAATTACAATTATAGAAAAACAAAGTAATGAGTATGCACATATTGAAGGACTTGAAGGTGTTACACTTAACCCAGAGGGTATGGCAGAGGGTCGTAGTGGGAAAGAAGGGAACACTTTTTTAAGAGGACAATTCACTGTTGCTGGTCAGAATGTAAATGAACTGCAGGCTTTGATTAGTGGGCCTAATAACGTAAACCTAAATTACCTGCATCGTGGAGTACCCTTAAAAAATTGGGTAGATTCTAAAGGTATGCTAAAGATGAAACCCGTTCGTGAGGGTGGTACTCGTTTCGTTATAGACACGCCTGATGGAGCAACTGCAAGCGTAACAGAACAACTTACGGACGCTGATGCAAAGCCTGCAGAAGGACGAACTTCAACTTGGGAAGGTAAGCCTATTACTAAACCTATCTCTATGGGTGTGCTGCGAATGGAACGCATTAGACTATTAAAGAAGTTTAATTCAAGACTTCGGCCTAATGCGAAAATTTACACCAGTGTAGAAGCTCTTAAAACAAAAGATCCAAAGGTCTACAAAGAAGCGATGGCTAGCCGCAAAGATAGGAAGCCAATACCTACCAATGCAGCCGGGTATGCTTACTCAACAACGGACGCAAACGGACGTATTCGTTACAAGATCTTGCTGTTCCAAGAAAATATTAAAAATAAACAACACGCTCGTTTTGTTGTAGCGCATGAGGCAATCGGTCACTTAGGTCTGCGTACTATAATGTCTGACCAGAAGTTTAATCGCTTGATGACAGACATCTATGAAGCTGATCCTGCTATACGTAGAGATGCTGATAACCGGATGGAATTTTCCGGTATGAAGAAGCTGGAAGCTATTGAAGAAGCAGTGGCTGATGCTGCTGGGTATATAGAGTCTAGATTCCTAGTGCGTCTTGGCGATGCTATTAAAACTTTTCTTAACAAACTTGGCATCAGGTTTTCTGATGACCTGACCAGATACTTTATCCATCAGTCTCGACGCTACCTTCGCACAGGTGCAGTAAGCGATCCGTCTTTCTTTGGTATCTATAACAATATGCAGGAGCTACAGAGACGCCACGTAGAAGGCCGTGCCTCTGTAAATGAAGGTCTAGCAAGTACGGTACATGAGCAACTTGGTATGATCCGACCTCAGACAAGCGGTATTAGCGCATGGTTAGATAAAAATGATGTTCGCTTTAAAGGTATCGGTAGAAGCTCTAAGATATCAAGCCTACTTGGTAAAGGACTAGAGCTTATTCAAACATTAGATAACATTATGCATCGCAGTCCGGGTATGACGTCTTTGTATGGTGTATTTAGTAAACAACAAGAGCATATACGAGATTTACAAACTGTTTATAATGACTTGACAAAAACGTCTAATAAAACATCAGTTCTTGGATCTAAAGATGAACTGACAAACGAAGAACGTAATCAGGCTAATGAGTTGTTGTGGAAGGCTACGTTATACAAAGGGCAACAACTTGAAACCATTGGAACAAATAACAAACCACTGTACGAACAGGACATTGTAATAGACGGCAAAGTTGAACGATTGGTTAATGTTGTTAATGGACGGGTTACAATAAACGATGAAGCTAAAAAATACTTAGAAGCTAAAGGTCAAGTGACAAAGCAACAGTTTAGAAATGGTTTTGAATTAACCGTGTATGACAATAAAGGAGAAATAATTACTCCAAGTGATAAAGATAAAGCGGAGATGCGGGAAAAATCTAAGTTAGATTTTGAGATAACTGACAGGGTATGGACGGCTTATACCGAACAACGTAATGCAGTAAACCGAGCAGCACTGGATGTCTACCTAGATAAAGTTATTGGTATGACGAATGCTCGTGCGCGACACTACGCAAAAATGAAAAAAGATTATAGACTTGATAGTGATGCAACGGAAATCCTTAAAAATATCGGTGACATACATTCTAACTTATCTTCTGTTGGTGGTAGAACAAGTAGTGCTCATAAGTCTGTCTACCAGTTAATTCGTGTTATGCATGAACAGCATGGAAGTAAAAAGATGGAGGATTTCTTTGGCGATCCTGCTAATCGTCGTCCTGCTGATGACGAAGTAATTAAAGAAATACAAAAAACTAAAGAAGGTAGAGCGTTAATCGACCAGCTACCTAAACTAGCTAAAAATAAACTTAATCCACCTAGTTTATCCCGTCTCATGCGCGGCATAATGGATACTATTATTCTTGATGCCCAGCTTACTGATGCAGAGTTGAGAGCAAAACAAACAATCATGGCTGCCTATGCTCCGCTCAAACGACGAGGGAAATTTCAAGTTCGTATTGTTGCATTTGATAAAGACGGTAACCCTGTTAAACTTGATGATCGTTTGCGATCTATGTTGTCGTATATAAAAACCGAAGGGAGAGAAGAAGCCCGTGGATATCAAACTGAACTTAATAAAGTTTTAGAAACAGTTAATCTTTCTGCGGATAAAACCACATTTCAAAATGTAAAGATGCTGGCTGAAAATACTGACGGACGGGTAGATCAAGACGGACTTGTAGAAGTCAGTGCTTTAAAAGCTGTTATAGAAGAAGTAGCAGAACAACCACCTTTAGGTGGAACTATAAACTATGACGACGTTGCAAATACTCTTATGCGAGCAGGTATAGACCTAACCCCTCAAAACCGCAGACGATTAGTTGAGTTAACAGCGTCTCATCATAGCACGGCTCGCCGTAATTTAATGCGTAGGAATAACCCCGGATTTGATACAGACATGATGCGTTCTATTGCAGAGCATTTAGAAGTGTCTTCCCACATTGCAGGTAAAAATAGATACCAACACGCAATTGCAGAAATTCTTGCCGATGACAGCTTGTGGAACGGTGACCCACAAAAACTTGCTGAAGTACAGAACAACTACAAGAACGCTGTTTCTAGCGGAAACGAGGCTAGTATATTTGATACACGTAAAGCAATGACTCAATACCAGCGTATGTTTGTGGAATCTACAGCAGAAGGTGATCCGTTTACAATTATTACTCCGGTAGCTGGTGACCTACTTAAAACCAAACAGGTTGTAGGTAAAGGTAAAGGTAATAGATATAGGTCACAGGCTACTAATGTTGTACGGTTCTATAGAGAAACACGTAACCTTATGGATGCTACGGGTGAAGGTGTGTTAGGTAAGTTTGCCCAGCCGCTTATAGGTGCTACAGCAGCCGCACAGCTTGGAGGTGTAATAGCACCAGCTATTGTTAATATGACTTCTCTTTACACTCATGCACTCTTTTACCTAGCGACATATAATACAAAGTCCGGATACGGTGCGGGGCATGGTTTAGGTGCGGCAACCGTAGAAATACATAAAGCTATGTCTAGTCTTAGTCTTTTTAAAGATGGGTATAAAAAAGATGTCTTTGGCACTGCTACATCAATACAGGCTCTTATCGAACAAGCAAAAACGAACCCAAACATTTTAAAGAAATATAATATTGAAAAAGATGAACTTGTGTTTTTAGAAAACCTGACTGCAAAAGGTGTGCTGACACCTAACTTAGCTAATGCACTTGTAAATAGAGCCAGAACAGGCAGACTTAGTAAAACGGCTGTGGTTACCGAAGCATGGATGGCTATGTTTTCTAAGACCGAACAGTATAACAGACGGGTTACAGCTCTTGCATCGTATAGATTAGAGAAAGCCAGACTTAAAGCACAAGGTGCAGATGTTACTAATAGTGTAAACCAAAAGAAACTATACCAACGAGCTACCCTTGCAGTAAACACTTCACAAGGTAACTACTCTCAGTATAACAGACCAGCATGGGCGCGTGGTAACTTGTTCCAGTTCCTTTATATGTACAAACAGTTTATCGTGATTACCGTACAGCTTATGCGGAACCTAGCACCTAAAGAGCAAATGCTGTTACTAACGACATTGTTTCTTGCCGCAGGATTAAAAGGTTTGCCCTTTGGCGACGACATCCTAGACCTTTTAGATACGGTGGCTCAGATTCTAGGTATTCGATGGGATGGCACAGAGGCTGAACTTGTACAGCTTGTTGACGAGATTGCTCCCGGTGTGTCACCAATAGTTATGCGTGGAATAATAGATCACTTCACAGGTTTGACAGTATCTTCCAGATTGGGGCATGGAGATTTAATCCCGGGCACTGGTTTGTTCAGAGCAGGAGCAGATACAGGTCGTGAAATTGAGAATGTATTAGGCGCCCCCGCTTCTTTTTTGGTGGCTGCTATTAGCACAACATCTTTGGCTGCTAAGTATGCAGCAGAAACTGTAGGTCTACGGGATGACACCACAACGCTAACCGATATAGGTCGGGAAGGTTTTGGTATTGCTGGTATAAAATCCTTTACTGATGGAATCGTGTACCTTAGTGACGGTGAGATTACTAACAAACGAGGACAGGTTGTAGATAAAAACGCAACTATTGTACAAGGTATTGCTCGTATATTTGGTTTCTATCCGCAGTCAGCTACTCTACAATATGATGTCACACGTATGTCGCAACAGACGGCGGACTATGCAAAAGAGTTAGCCGCATCCCTACGTCATGCTTATGTGAAAGCTGATTCAGCAGAACGCCGTGAAATACTACAACAAGTCAGGCGGTTACAGAGGCAGAATAGAGGAACGCCTTTCGATCTGAAGAACTTTAATACCAGTGTACATAGGGCTACTAAAGAAGCAGAGCGTAGTGCTAGTGAAAGATCGTTAAGATCCCTACCTAAATCAACTAAAAGTTTAGCTAAAAATTTAGGTACAGCCTACGGACTCTTCGATTAACGCTCTACCTTAATCTACTAGCGACATCTGTCCTAGGGTCAGACCCTCTGCTTGTTGCTGGATCGTGTCAAGAAAACCATGCATATATGGATGGCAGAGGTTGACACCAAATACATATTGCTGTCCAAGACGCAAGGCCGTATCCTTTCCAATAGCGAACCGCTTGGTTGATGGTGTAGCGTCGATACCTTCTGCTTTTATTTCTTTGCATAACGTACTGTAATCGTAGCCCCGAGATGATACCCATTGCTTAAAAGGTTTCCGTACTAACATAACAGTGCCGTGCGCAAACTTATCAACAGGTGCGGTTCTATAAACATCAAACCTTGCTTTCACTTCACCTCTTGGGATACGGTGTGGATCAAGTGTTGGTGGCATATCCTTAGTGTGCATAACTGTTAGAGCGTCAGCCGCTATCTCATTAAGATATTCGTGGACAAGACGGAAGCCGTCAGTTTTATTATCCTCGACAGTTACCCTCAGTGCATCTAACTGTTTAATGACCCATTGGATACCCTTTGCAAAATCAAAATCAATCAAGCCTTCTTCCTGTGCGATCTCACTACCAACATGAACAAGGATTAAATCCTGTTCCCAGAATCGTTCTGCTCCTACAAATGAACAGTTGTACATGTTGTGAAAGTCAGCCGTAACCTCTGTAATACGTTGTTGAATGTATGTCTTACCCTTTCCCAGGAGCGCTTTAACATACGCATCACCTATTAAACCGTGATTTGCTAGTAGGTACTTGAAGATCGTACGCCCTGCGTTACTACTTTTCTCAAACATCTTGTGCGGTGGTATCTGTATCTCTAGCAGTCGCGCCATTTGTGCGTCAGTTTCCAGACCAGACGCTACCATTTTAGATATAAAGCTAACATTGGTAGATACGGTTACAGTTGTTGCCCACTCCTTGGCTTCACGTTCTTCTGCTCTACGATTGAGCCTAGCTTTATCTCTACCCTGTGTAACCCAGTAGCAAAAGTCGCCCACATCTTCCATCATAGTGGCTTCATCAATAGTCATAGGCAAGTTACAGTACACACCTAACCGACTAAACATAGCGTTCTGTGTAAACTTAGCGGCAACGTGTAGCTTCTCAGGGTTTCCCCATACACTTTGTTGCCATAGCTGAATAAGAGATTTACCTCCACCTGTAGGGCCACAAAGGGATAATGTTATCCCTTTAAGCCCAGTGAATGCCCATAGCGGAGCGGCAAACGTCTGGCATAAGCCGAACATAAGCCACGGCATAGAGGCTGTCTCCAATAACCTAGCCCCATGTTTCCAGTCATCTATTGTTCCCGCATGGCTGTATAGGTCTGACCCCATCTTACTTGTAGCAGAGGTAAGTGAAATATCTTCTACAACAACTGATCCATCTGGTTCCCGTTTGTATAGGCGATCCCCTATTACAAACCTAGTAAAGTCCTCCTTCCATCCCATTGTGCCGTGGATGTTTGTCATAGACTTTATGGAACGCAACTCATTCATATAAGCACGTAACATAAATTGAAATCCTTTCACTTGATTCCTGCCGTTAAGTACGATCCCTTGGTCTGCAATTGCAGTAGGGAACTCACGGCTTTCATCATTAAGATACGCCTGTCTAAACGCCAAGTCCTGCCAGCCAACGTGAGGACGTTTCCATTTATATCGAACAGTCTCATATCCCAACGATTCATCTCTACCATACCCTACTGGGTATAGATCAAACGAGCATACGTCTATATCTGTACCGTCTATAGTTTGCACTATGCCACGTGTACTACGCTTGAATGGTTTAGGCAGGGGGATAATCTTTGCTACGTTATCCGGAGCATCTTCTGTTATAGGTACAGAAACTTGTTGTAGTCCTAGTCTGGTAGGTGAACCTATCTTGCCCAGCATCGGGCACTTAGCGCAACCTTTAGGACGTTCCAGCTCCATCTGCTTGCAGGTAGTTGGGCCTGTTGTATTATTCTTCCACTGTTGGACTTTACGAACCGTCTCTGGTTCAGAGTATTCTGAGTAGTTACTACTCCATGCTTTGGCAGTCTCTTCTGAATCTTCGCAGTATGCGGCAATACCCATCATGGCGTACCACACTGGTTCCGATACTTTGTCTTGGTTCTCTACGGCCCACTTAACCTGCTGACATTTCCTTACTACTACCTCTGCTATAGCAGGGGGGAAGTCCTGTTGAACAGCAAGGGCAGCTAACAAACCGCTACCTTCTGGTGTGTGCTGTACTGTGCCTGCTGGTGACACGCATTGATTATCTTTACACAACAAGTTCTGGAGTGTGTGTAGTTCAGTGCACGTACCGTCCATGAGAACACGCACTTCCTTACCGCCTCGCGGATTGACCGTACCTACTGGACGTAGCACCCTCGCAAGATCGGCAGTAACTTTCGAGTCAACATCAAACTCTAAATCAGTGTGCAGTTTCTTTAGCCCATCTGCTAAAGGTTGCCATACGTCAGGTGTTATTGCTTCGGATAGTACCCAGTATACGTGTAGCCCATTGCCAGATGATACGATCATAGGCTTGGGCATTTTGGACTTTGTAAGAAAATCCAGTAGTGCGGCAAGCCCTTCCTTCTGATTTGCAAAAGGTTTATCGGGGCCGCAATCTATATCAATAAATAATGCTTTAGTTAGTAGTACGTTGTTTTGCTTTCTGCTTGTCCGTGTGGCAAACGAGGACATAGCGTAGTAAGTGTTGTTCCCAAAACGGTTAGACCGTTCACAACTTGTAGCAAGTTCCCCCACCGTATCAAAGAAAGCCTGTTGTGGTGCCGAACCATCGTTTATAATAATGGTGGCATAGAAGCCTTTTGGTGGAAGAACACGCTGTAGAAAAGTCAGCGTATCCATATTGTATTCCCTGCTTGATATATAAGGGGGACGGTATAACTAGCCGCTCCCCCTATAGTAGCGTTTACCATCTTACTCGGAAGGTTCTATAAATTCAAGGAGTGTCTTGAACCTTTGAGCAGAAGGCATAGCGATTACCTCTGGCCTTGGCCACTCCTGTTCTTCCAGCACCTTGAATAATTTACGTAGCGCATCTCGCGTACTTGCGTCATTGCTTTTCCTAATGGGCTTTCCGTTTACCCATCCTGAGTACGTGACTCTAGACACACCAATAATATTCGCCATTTGTGCAGTCGTTAAAAGCATATGTGCCCTTAACGCTTCCACCTGCGAAAAATCTAATGCGGATTTAGTCATCGTCTGCCACCTCGGCCATTAAAGCAGTGATCTCATCGGCAAGTGCAGATGCACTTGAGTCCACTGCTGGTGCGGCCTTCGGCTCCTCTGCTACTGGAACAGTTGAAACTGTTTGTCCTTTGTCCGCAGAATATTTTGGAGCAGGGGCTGGTGTCTCAACTACCATAGGTGCAGCAGCGCTAGCAGGTGCTTCACTTTCTGCAACAGGTTCTTCAACAGTAAACCCATCTTCTGAGTCGAACCCAAATTTTGTAGCACCTTCAGCACCTTCAACGTATTCGATGATCTGCACTGCCCTTAGTCGGAGCGTAGCACCAGCACCAATGGAAGGACTACTATAGAAAGCAATAGAGCCATTCACCTTTATGACTGACCCACCATAAATATTATGCGAGGTCATCATATTTCCCTTGCTATCAAAGACAGCAGGTTTCCAAGCGGCCTTGGATTTAAACTTAATGACGACATTACCAGTAGGTTGTCCAGTGTCCTCATCAATCTCATCAGAGTACGGTACAGGAGCTTGCTTAATTTCCTTCTTGGATTTTTCCATAAGCCCTTTAATACCGCTGACAATCTCAGCATTGATAAGTTTAATTATAGGTTCTGCGTCTGCTCTCGGAACACACAAGTTAACCTTGTATACTCCTGCCTCATCAAACTTGGTATCAGGCTGAGAGATGTAAGGGAAGTAAGCAACACCCTTGGGGGTGGTAAAAGTTTTATTCATAGTAAGAATCTCCTTAATTCTTTAGTTTACTGTAAATCCTGTCTCATCTGCAAAACCAAAGTCAGATGCTACAAGAGGTTGTTGCGGTGAGATTGAAACACGCACAGGTATCTCACCAGTTATCTGTCTAACCTGTTCAGACCCGAAAAGTTTATCTATTACAGGCTGAGTTTCGTCTGTAATAAATCCACTAAACCCAAATTTTAATTTTGGGAACGTAACATTATTATCAAATGATATAGCAGTCTTTACAATCTCAGGTGCTATACCTCGCATGGTTAATTCTTTATGGTAGTTATTTAACCCTGTCAGCGCAGTTGCTGTTACCTCCAGCAGATACACTGCACCTTCCGGCTCATCAGCAAGGACAACAGCTAACCGTTTTTTATCCGTACACGCTTTAACTTTTGTACCTTGAGGAGTAACCCGACTACCCCATGAATTTTTTGGACAAGTAGCGCACACATCATTTTGTGGTTGTCCACTATCAGGATTAGGTTTTAAACCATCAAAGGTAAAGCAGTCCGGTGTAGTGTTATCTGCGTCAGGATTCCATGCTTCTACATACCATGCTTTTGATAGCCGAGGGTTTGCCCCTACTATAACAACTTCCAGAGTATCGGTCGTAATAGGGGACGCGTCCCCATCTACAACAGCACTGAACATTAACCCTTTAAGCGAGATACGTGGCATAGAAATAGTTTCCACAGTTCCACCTACGCTTTCGGCTTTGTGCCAAGATCAACCTCTGGGCCGAAAAGTTCTAACTGTTTAGTTTTATCTTTATCTTTAAGCTCTGCATCGGCTTTTTCTTTCTTGCGTAATTCTTCATCATCTATGTTCATTATGCCCTCCTACTTGGTGAGCGAACGCTTACACTAATTTTTGTTCCAAAGTTTACGCCGGGAGGTATTGTCTGTGTCTCGTCAATATGCCCACGTACAGCAGTCTTATTGACACCGCGAGTTAACATCTCCCATGCCTCAGTCTCTCTGACAAATTCTAGAACTGCATCCCAATCTGCGACGCTGGCAAAATCACTGGTTGTCATAAAGGCTGTACCCTCATCAGTCTTAAATGATTTCACTCCTGTCTCGTCGGACTTAGACTGTATCCACATCTCCAGCTTACCCATCTTCTCCTTGACGGCCTTCACACGTTCCTTTGCATTTGCCTCTATATCTTCTTTTTGTTTTCTCATCTTGAGGTAAGTAGCTATTACCTGATCGACTGTAAGTTCTTTAGACATCTGTCACTCCATTTCCTGCTGTATAAGATCTAATAATATTCCTTGTAGTTTCTGTTTAGTCTCAAGCCGTTTATACATACGACGTTCTAGTTTAGTACCTTCTATATGCACCACGTTTGCTGTGTGTCGCTTACCAATGCGCTCTATTCTGCCATTGGCTTGCACATACTGTTCGTTACTGGTGATCGGGCCGTACCATATGATAGTCGAGGCCGCTGTTAGAGTAAGCCCATGCGCCATAGTTGCAGGGTGTGCCAGTAATATCTTGGGGTCACTGGTCTCTTGAAAGTTATGAAATATATGATTGCGTTTAGATGCGCTAACTGCGCCGTTAATAACCCCTACAGACCACCGTTTAGAAAACTCTCGTTCTAACATATGTAAAGTTCCAGTAAGAGGGGTAAACACAATAACCTTACCTCCTACCTCATCAATCACCTCACAGACTGCGTTGACCCTTGGCTTACAGTCCAGTTCTACGTTAGCTCCGTTGTCGTCATAAGCGACACCACAACTTATCTGAACAAGTTTCTGTATCTTGACCGCTTCATTTGCAGCACTGATCTGCTCACCATTGGCAACATCAGTGATGAAGTTCTTGAACATCCTGTCGTAGTGATCACGTTGATCTTTGGTAAGTTCTACCTCTCTGGTCTGGAATACCGTGTCAGGTAGATCAAAGCACTCGTCACGTGTATACCGCACCGCAGGTTGTAAAACGTGTTTCACAATCTCAAGCGAATTGGAACGCGGGATCCAACTGTACTGCCCAAACTTCTGCATAACTTGGTTACGGAAAGCAGAGAAAGTTTTCGGTACATGGTGGCTACCTACTAACTTAGCCAACGCCCATGCGTCAGTCGGTTCGTTGGGGGTAGGTGTGCCTGTCATTAACCACAGACGTATATCAGGGTGAAAGCCCATCCACTTGCGGAACAAGCGAAACCTGTTCGTTGATGGATTACGTAGAACTGCCGCCTCATCAACTATGATAAGGTCAAACATATCGTGAATGTAATCAGAAATAACACCAAACCCATCATGGTTTACAATATAAAACTCCACATCTTGTTTGAGTAACTTTCGTCTACGCTTGGCAGTGCCATATAAAGTTACAAACTTCCGGTGTGTAAACTCTTTGAAGATAGCGTCACCCCACACACGTTCTAGTGTAGATAGAGGAGAGATGATAAGACACTTCTTTACCTCACCTCTTTCCATAAGATAGTCAGCCGCCCACAGTGCGCTATGAGTTTTACCAGTACCTATCTCATTAAGAATAAGAGCACGTGTATTCATAGTCAAAAAAGCGGAGGTCTGGCGTTGGTGAATGTAAGGTATATAACCTCCAGACCAGTTATAATAGTGTAAAATGGGGGCAGGGGCTTTGATCCCTAGGTTACGCAGAACACGTACCTCATCAGACTTGTGAGGAGCAAGGACTACATCCATACCACGTAAGTTTACAAACTTGGCACTCGGTA
>TARA_R110000824_G_scaffold107488_1_pt1 | contig 13193 bp, 16 predicted proteins | sample TARA_R110000824 | Tara Oceans TARA_R110000824 (sample SAMEA4397747) | marine metagenome | biome: Polar Biome; feature: [MES] marine water layer (ENVO:01000295) within the mesopelagic zone...; material: water (ENVO:00002006), including particulate matter (ENVO:01000060) such... | reverse complement strand
GATGCTCACCGGTACGATATGGGTTCAGCAATCCAAATTCCAGGGCCCATTGCAGCCTATTATTCTCACAGTCGAAAAACCGGAAGGGATGGCATGAGCACACAGACCGTATTCAAAGAGAAGGACCTGGCTGAAAAACTCGGCATACCGAGGGACACATTCAAAAAAGCGCGGGCCGATAAGCTGGAGGAGGGTCGGGATTGGTTCAAGCGTGAGGGGTCCATCTGCATCACGGCAAGATCGATCTTCCGTGTTATGGTCACGGTAGGCGTCACGGAGATTACATCTGCCATGCAGGAGGCCATCATGGCCTGTGCCTTCACGAGCACAGAGCCCGAGGCGCCTCCCGAGTGTCTTCACAAGGCTAACCCTACTGAATCGCTCCTGGTCCATTCTAAGCCTCGCAACAGCCGTATCGTTATGGCCGAGATCCCGAGGAAGGTGAACACGCCGAAAGGCAAGTACTACGTTCCTGAGAGTGGCGTGGTCCGAGTCAGGGTACGAAGCAATAAGAACTTCGTTGCCGGCATGATCATCCAGTGTACCTGCGTACAGGAAGACCTGTGGGATTTGGTGGGCAGGGCGCCACGTGGTCGGCGTGATCCAAGAATGTATTAAAATGTAACAGTAAAGTGGGGCCGGTTCGGTCCCGTTAGGGCACACACACACACAAAGCACACAGTAAGAAAGAGAGTAACATTATGCCAAAACGCTACCCAATGAGCCTATTCGTCGACATTGGCGAAGACATGGATACGGTTGTCGCAATTGCCAAAGATGAGAAGGGTGTCGTAGTGGCACACTTGAATCTCGGTGATATTCGTAAAGAGAAACCTATTAACCCACCAGTGGCCTTGCCTGCTGAAACGGAAGCGGGTGCTGGCATTGCGGTGCTTGCTGCCGCTGATCCGGATGCTGACGCTGATCCGGATGCGGGTGCTGAAACGGAAGCGCCTGCTGAAACGAGCGATGCCGACACTGGTGCCGCTACTACCGAAACCCTGTAATAAAACGGCGTGTGTGTGCCTTAATGGGAACGGAGTGGGAAAATAGAGCATGAATACCGGATGGATAAAGCTGCATCGGCAGACATTGGATAACCCCATTGTCATGAAGGACGGAGATCATCTGGCGGTGTGGGCTTATCTGATGCTGAAAGCGACTCACAAAAGCTATGATGTGCTGTGGTACGGAGAGCGTAAAACGTTGCTTCCTGGACAGCTAATCGCGAGTCGCAAGAGCATCGCCACGGAGTTGAAAATCTCAGAAAGCAAGGTCGAGCGAATATTAAAGAAGTTCATAAACGAAAAGCAAATCGAACAACAAACATCTAACGCAAGTCGTTGCATATCAATAACTAAGTGGTTGACGTTTCAGGAAAGTGAACAGCAACCGAACAGCAACCGGACAGCAACCGGACACCAATCGGACACTAACAAGAATGTAAAGAAGGTTAAGAACGTGAAGGAGGAAGCTATCGCGCCTCTTAAAATCTTCGATGGCTTGATCCAGGAAGGTGCATACCCTGAGTTGTCTGTGAACGGGTACCGGAAGCGCTACAGCGCGTGGATAGATTACAGGGACGAGATCAAGGCGCCTGTGACGAGTAGGGCCGTGAAGATCGATATGAACCGCATGGTCAGGGTTTTGAAAGCCGGCATCGGTGAGGAAACCATAGTGGATTGGATGGAAGGGGCGATCGCCAGTGGGCACAAAGGCTGGTTTTACACCGATCGATTCAAGCAATCCGTTCAGGATGCCACTCGTAGAAATGAAAAAAAAGAGGGCGCCGGTGGTATTGCGGGGCGTGAAGTTTGGCATCCACCGAAACCAGGGGCGCCGGCATGAGTGCGCAGGCGGACGAGGTGGAGCTGCTTCAAGCTAGGTTGAAAGAATTACAACGTGAGTTGAAGGTTGTGACGGAGTACTACGAAACTGCAAAGCGGGTTATTGAGAATCTGCGAGGAGATCGTGATGCAATTTAGAGAAGCGTGGGCGGTGGTGTCGGACCTGGATGGATACCTGTCTGATATGAGAATCGGGATGATGCTGGATCAGAACCGCATTTTGTATCTTGCCGGTAAGCCTGGGGTCATGCCGTTGTGCGTGTGCCCAAATCACGAAGCAGCACGAGAAGAGAAGCGGGTTTTGGTAAGAGATAAAAAAGAAAAAGGAGATCAGGATGGAAGTCAGTCAGAGAATACAGCCGTTTAGCGAAGAGGCTGAGGGTGGTGCGTTGGGTGCGTTGATGTTGGATTCAGCGCGGCTAATGCCGCTTGCTGAACGTATGGGTATGGTTCCGGATGCGTTCTCAATCCCTGCTCATCGTCTTATCTATGCTGCAATGATGGCGTTGAGCGCCAGGCAGGGCGCGGTAATCGATCGCCTTACGGTCTTGGAATTTCTAAAAACGGCGGAGATTGATGAGAAGGTTGGTGGCAGTGGGATGCTTGATCAACTCTGTGATTTGTGTGTGACGGCGGCACACGGCGAGGCTTACCTGGAAGTTGTCCGGAGTAAGTGGGCGGTTCGCAAAATCATTGATGAGTGTCGTGCCGTCGAGCAGGAATGTTACCAGTGTGAGGATGGAGAAAAATTTGCGCTTACTCTGGCGTCGCGGTTTACCGGCATGGTCGAAGATCGCCAGGCGGACAAGAGTAATCGTGAGCGTATGGATTTTAGCGTTGGTCGGTGGCGTCATGCTGCTGATGGTGGTGGCATGGCCATCGGGTTGCATCTTCCGTGGGAACGGTTGACGATGCTCATGTGTGGCCTGGAGGTCGGCATGACTATCCTGGCCGGTCGACCAAGCCAGGGCAAAACAACCGTAGAAGATCAGATTGCGCATTTCGTCGCGATGAAGGGTATTGGTGTCGGGCGCTTCACGCTGGACAGTACGGCTGAGGAGCTTCTTGAGCGTGGCATTTGTCGTCATGCCGGCGTTAGCCTGCCCAAGCTGAAATGGGGGCACGCCGGCTCGAAACAGTTGGAGTCCTGTCAGCGTGCCAGTGACGTGATTGCGGACCTGCCTATCTACCTGGACGATACCAACCGTGAGCTACGTGCCATCTGTGGTCGGGCTCGGGAGTGGAAACGGAAATACGACATTGGATTACTGACGGTTGATTTTATCCAGTTGGTTGAAGCAAGCGACATGGGAAAAAGCCAGTGGGATGCCAATACGCGTGTCGGTTATGTTAGCAAGACATTGAAGGCGCTTTCGTTTGAGCTTGGTATTCCGGTCCTGGTGCTCAGTCAGTTGAAGCGCAAATTTGTGCCAGCCGGCGAAGAGGAGGCTGCGCCAGAACTTGAAGACCTGCGCGACTCGGGCAGTCTTGAGCAGGATGCGACTAAGGTGGTTTTTGTGTATGCCGATCGTTCTCGTATAAAGAAAATGGAGAAAGAGGAAAAGGGGAGTTCGCGCTACAAGCGTCCTACTTATCTCCACGTGTTGAAGCACAAGAACGGTGAAACCGGACCGGTGCCGGCTGTGATGCGTCCGCATTACTTTCTCTTTGAGGATTGCGATGATGAGTTTGAGCCCATCACTGAGGAAATTGAGTTCGATGCGTCGGGGCCAGTTGAGCCGGTGGGTGATCCGTCGACGTATTCTGAAAAGGATTCTGACCTGGATATGTTTGATGATCCAGGAGAAGGCGGCGGGGCATAGTGAATGTAGAATCCCATCCTATCATTGTTCCGCCTGCGTATGAGGCTGTGATGATGCACGCTCGGGATGGTGGGTTGTCTCACGGTGAGGCCCTGGCTGATCTGCTCGCGCAACGATCGAGGGTCATTGCCAACGAGAAGGCGGACCCCTATGCGATGGGTTGGGAACCTATGATATGGAAGGTTGCTGATGCGTTGTGGGATTGTCCTACGTGCCTGGATGGCTATTTCTTGAAACAGGTTAAGAATCGCCTGGATCTGGATTGGGATGGCTTTAAGTATGAAATGCGGAAGTTCCTCGGGTTCTCGGCGCCGGTGCGCCTGCTCTTTATCCTGGGTGGCAACCGATCGGGCAAGAGTGAGTACTCCGCGAAGCGTGGTCAGTTGGTTCTCAACACGGTTCGGGAGAGTGTTGTCGCGGCGTTTCATATGAGTAATCCTAGAAGCGTGCGCGATCAACAGCCTCTCTTCTGGAAATACATGCCGCCAAGCGAGAAGGTTCAGCGTGCAACCGTTTCGGATTACATCAAATACAAAAAGAAAACAGGCTTTTCGGATAATTCCTTTATCAACAGCAAGCAAAGTGAATGTGATTTTCTGAACTACGCTCAGGACCGTGACACGGCGCTAGAAGGGCGCGAGGATAATCTGATGCTACCGGATGAGTTGGTTCCTCCGGATTGGATAGAGACGATGCTGTACCGCGTGACGACGCGAGGCGGTGCGATCATCGTGGGCTTCACGCCGATCAACGGTTACACGCCAACGGTCAAGATCGCGATGGATGGCGCCAAGGTGATGCGGTGGAGTACTGCGTTTGCTTTACCGCGTGATGGTGGTGAGCCTGATATGCCGCGTACACTTGGCTTGCAACCTTCGGATTGGGATGAACTTTTATCGGCCGTAACGGAAAAGCGACCTGCGGAAGTGGCGCAATCTAATCCGGAAGACTGTATATCCTGGTTGGAGGGCAAGCCGTCTCAGGTTCCGGTGCCTGAGGATCGTATGTTTCACCAGGTACCACGTGTGATGCGCGGCATTAATCAGCGTGTGGGCATCCTCTTCTTTCATAGTGGCGATAATCCCTACGGAAATCCGAAGGAAGTTGTGCAGGAGTCATGCACCAAAGGCGCGACCGATCGCAAGATTCGCCTGTATGGACTGGCTGAGAAAACGAGTAGCAGCATATTTGCGAAATTCAAGCCGGCTGTTCATGTGGTGCCGGCGTCTGCCATTCCGAAGAGTGGTACCAATACTATGCTGATGGACCCTGCGACTGATCGTAACTCGTTTCTGTCTTGGATTCGCGCCACGTCGACGCGTGAATACCTGTACCGTGAATGGCCTGGCAATTATGAGATCCCTGGCGTGGGTGTGCCTGATCCCTGGACGGTGCCAACGGGCAAGAAGGAAGGTCGAAACGATGGCGCCAAGGGTGGCGGGCAAGAGACTTTCGGTTACGGGTTGTACCGGTACAAGTTTGAGATAGCTCGCCTGGAACGGTGGGAGTCGTTCTTGCGTTGGTTCAGGGATGAGGGTGGGCCCAATGAGGAGGCGGCTATGCGCTTGCTGCTGGATGGCAACCTTTACCCACGTGATGCCTTGCTTGATAGTTGGGATGAGCGTGACGGCGCCGAGGAGCCGGTGGATACGCGTATCGTTGACTCGCGTGCTGCGAACACGCCACGAATGGAGAACGATCGACCGGTGACATTGTTTGAGGACCTGGAGGAGATTGGGTTGTTTTTCCAGTTGGCTCCTGGTTCCAGCATCGTCGACGGTGTTAGCCAGATCAATACGGCTCTGGATTACACGCAGGATGAGAAGTTGAGTTTTGTGAATCATCCTCGCTTCATGGCATCCGAAGAGTGTCTTAATACAATCTACTCCCTGGAGACGTGGTTGAATGTCGACGGCGACAAGGGCGCGTGCAAGGACCCTCTTGATAATCTGCGCTATTACTATACGAGCGAGGCCGGCTATGTGGATGAGGGTGCGGGGGAGGCGGGTACTGGTTTTTACTATGGTCGCGGATCTACGTCGCGGCGCGCGGATCAAGGATTTATGATTGGTCAGGATTTGGCAGGAGTTCCCAAGAGGGGAACTCGGGCGCAATGGAGATAACAGATCAGGAAGTGGGGTGAATGTTGTGGGTTTGCCGAATAAGGTTTATTTAACGCGTGGTGAAGTATTGGGTTCTGGTGTAGGTGTTACAAAGCGATCGCTAAAGAAGGCGATCGATATGGGCGTGTTGGTTGCTCATGTGTTTCCTGGTTGTACGTGGAAACGATTTCGGCGCAAGGAAGTGATTGAAGCGTTTGGTTGTGAGGAGTGAGGAATATGCGTTCTGTTTTTAAGTTGTTGAGTCGTCGTAAGCGATACCTGGGTATGAACCAGGATAGGCTGGTGGTGTGTTTCGCGGTGCCTCCTGGTACGCCGTTGTTGGAGGGTGTTGAGTTTTTGCATACGCAAGCGGAGGAGATCGCTGTAGAAAATCTCAGTATTCCTGAGGTCAAACCAGGTGAGCGAGATTTCTACGCCGGCTACCAGGCGTGTGCTCGCGACTTGCAGAGCAAGATTGAGGAATGGGTGGAAGCTGCCAACCAGGCCAAGATGGGCGTTGGCAAGGTGGATCTGCCTGAGTAGGTGACGCGGATCTGATGTGAATGGAGGCCGGTACTGCTGACGCGGTGCCGGCCTTTTTGCGTTTAGCGAAGCCAAAGATGGGCACAGATGGGCACAGATGGGATCGCGTTGACAGAAGACCGTTGACGGCTCGGTGGAACGAGGGGTAAACCGAGATTGTAAAGAAAAGGCATTGCTGCCTCCTTACGGTCAGGGATTGATGATCGGGAAAATGGAATACTGCGCCAATAAAAGCAGGGGAGAATGACGTGAACACAATGCGAAGCGCATTAGAGGACGGTTATGATACCGACTCAGCAGACGACGCCGATGATGTCAATGACGATGTTATTGATGAAGACGGTGACGACGAAGACGGTGAAGACACAGAAACGGATCAGACTGACGACGACGATCAATCTGGAGACACGGACACGGATACGGACGACTCGGACGACGACGACGAAGATGATGAGGACGAAGCTGAAGACAAGGATGATGAGTCCGAGGGTCTGAGCAAGTCAGCAAACAAGAAGGTTCAGGCGCGTATCGATAAGATCGTCGCTAAATCTCATTCTGAAAAGGAAGCGTTGGAATCACAGGTTGAGTCGTTGAGCAAAAAGCGCGACGATGAAATGCTTGCCGGTGCGGTTCAGTTGGGGATTCATCCTTCACTTTTGTCTGATACGGAGCTCAAGACGGTTCGGGGTTATGATTTCTTGTTGAGTGAAAAGGCGTTCTTCCGTGGAATCGTTACCAGTGGGGAGGATCATCAAGCCTCCAACAAAGGTGGGGATACCAAGGATTACACGTTGGCTCAGGCGCAAGCCGAGCTGGAGGACGTTCGGGATCGCCTGGACGAAGACCACTCAACGACTAAGGCTTTTTTGAAGACTAAGCGCGAGAAAATGATGGAGTACATCCGCGTTGGTCGATCGGTCGTAGAGACTGGTAAGGTTCCTCGTAAAGCTGGATCGAAGTCGGTCGCTAAAAAGAAGGGCAAGGGGCGTAAGCCTTCCGGTGTGCCGAGTGGGAACAATACGCGTAGCCGTAAGGTTGGGTCGCGTTCTCGCTCAGAGCAATCTGGTTTCCTTGATCCTGGCAAGATGCGCAAGAAGGGTGTCACTCGGGATACGTTGGCCAATGCCTATGAGGCGACTCTGTAGGCGACTGACTCAGCAATGCCGTTTAAATCATATTATTATTAACTGAATGAAAGGATGCGGTTATGTCTGCATTATTTGAACGGCAACAGGTACTCAAGTTCCAAGAAGTTGGGGATCTTATTTTTATTGCGGAATCACTTAAGGTTCCGTTTGGGCGTCTGATCAAGCGGGCTAAAAAGCCTGTGCAGACGTTGGCTGAATGGCCTGGGCAGGTGTATTCGGCTCATGGCTTCGGCGGTACGATGGACGGTACGGATCATACATCCTACGAACACACGACTCGCGAAAAGCTGGAAGCATACGTGATGATCCAGCGCACAAAGGGTTGGCAGGCTACCAAGCTCGCAAACCTGACGCGAACAGCCGGCGTTAAGAAGTCGGAAATGGCCAAACAGATGGCCGATGATGGGATTCACTTGTCTCAGCAAATGGAACGTCAGTTCCTTTCTGACATGGATACCCAGGTGGAGGCTCCTCCTGGGACGCCTTATCAAAGCCGTGGCGGCTTTTCTTGGCTCTCGGATACTGCTCAGACTACCAAGCCTGTGCCTGCTGCGTTGCGTCCTGCTGCTGCAAACCATTACACCGGCACGCTTGCTAACTTCACGCCGGCGGCGCTTGAAGCAATGCTTGAAAGTATGTCGATGGAAAAGAAGAGTCCGGTGGACTTGGAAAACGTCTGTGGCATTAAGCTGAAAAGTAAAATGTCGAGCTGGATGGCTCACGATGCGGATGTAGCCGGTGAAACGGTGACGCGCCAGTACAACCTGGATGCGAGTGAAAAGAAGTTCGAGCAGATTGTGGACTTCTTCAAGTTCGACTCGGGTTCTCTTCGTAACCTGGTGAGCTACTTCATTCTCTGTGATGAGGCAGATGGGGCGAATAGCCTCAAGACTCCTCGCAGTGGTTTGCTGTTTGATCGGGATATGTGGGAATTGGCCTACATGCAGAATCCTCATCATTTTGAGCAGGAAGATAAGGGTGCGGGTCCTCGTGGTTTCCACGATGCTGTCTACATGCTCAAGTGTCTGAACCCTTTGGGACAGGGAACTATTCAGATCAGTTCGTAGCAAGTGCTTGCTGACACGCCAGGTTTGGCTTCCTGGCCTCCTTGGCCTGGTGTGTCGGCGCGCTTCATTTTGTGAAATGTTGAATTACTCAGTTATTTATTAACCCCTGAAAGGGATGAGAAAATGAAGATTACTAAGTTAGGTTGTGTTTTGTGGGTTCTGGCGCTGCTTGCGGCGCCGTTCGTTTCGTTCGCTATTGATGTGTCTCCGCTTCCGTTGGAGTCACAGGCGGCTCTTGGTGCAAGCCATGTGGTCGAGTTTGACTTTGAGGACCTGACTGAGACAGATACCAATGGTACTGCTCAGACAACGGCGATCATGGCAATACCGGCGAAGATGGGCGTGGAGTTCGTGGCGGCTCAACTGGTCACGGCGTTTGATACTGCCAATACCAATTACACCGGCAGTACAACGATTACGGTCGGTGACGGTGGCGATGTGGACCGCTTCTTGCCGAGCATGGAACTGGCGAGTGATGGTACCGAGGTCTGGTTGGACATCGACAAGCTGAATACCGTCTATACCGTCGCTGACACGGTGGATGTGGTGTTTACGCAAAGTACCAATGAGGGCCTGGCGGATAACACGGTGGGTAAGATCCTGCTGTATTTCCGCCTATGGGATGCTCGGTAAGTCCTGTCCTGGTTTAACCGTCTAACAGGGAGGGCCGGCATTCACGTAACAGGGTGTGCCGGCCTTTTAGCTTATGAGCGATATTGATTACGATGCCTACATCCAGGAGTTACAGGGTCGTGCGGTAGTATCTGAGTCTCGCTTGCGTCACGCTCGGAAACTTTCTCAGGATCATGCTGCGTATCGGCGTACCCATAGTAATCGCGTTGGTAAGACCGGTCGTTACGAGATGGGTGTGCCGGCTGATGCCCTGGATAACGCGATCAATTCAGAGGGCCCTGAGGTAATGACTGCTGCGGCTGATGGGTATTGGGCTGATCAGCGCCGTCTGTATCCTGAGCTTGGTGGTGGGGGTGATGTGCTTACGCCTGCGGGGATGGTGAACCGTCATGGTCGCGTTAAGACGCGAATCGTGTGGCGCGATGGCGTTAAGACCGTAATCCACGCGGAGACGCCATGAGAGAGACGACTGTAAGAGAGGTCTTTCACCGGATTGTTGCAAAGCGCAACTATGACATTTCTACGAATACGTTGACGGCGGCTGATCGGATCAACGTGGGGGATCTAGTTAATATCATTGTCCGTAAAGCCTGGGAGTCTGCTTGGTGGCCTGAGTTGATGCTTCTGGAGGAGCGTCAGTATCGTGTTACCTGGTCGGATAGTTCCAATTATGGGATCGGTGATGAAGTCTATTTTGTCGATTCTGATGATGCCGGTGGCTATTATGTGAGTCTGTTGGATTCCAATGTCAACAAGTCTCCCGAGACGGAAACCACGTATTGGTCTGCGGTCGGGGAAGATTTTGTGAGAAGCATCCATTTGCGGCAGGAGTGGGAGGCCAACGAGATTGGTATGCTGGATATGCAGGCGCATTTGTTTGCCAGAAACCCTGACATTTATCCTGAGACTATTCCGCTTGAGAGTGTTTACCTGCGCGGTGACGAGATATTTGTTCGTCCTGACCAGGCGCCAACAAAGCCTTATGTGAAGTTTCGGAAGCCACGTCCTCGGTATTCGTGGGTCGAGTGGGATGTGGCGGCGGCTTATGCGATCGGGGATCTGGTCTATCAGACCGTAGCGGTTGCTGATTCGCTGGTAGTGGGGGAGACGTTTAAGGCGCTTACGGCCAATACGGGAAAGGAGCCTTATACGCAAACCGTTGATTGGGTGTCGGTCCCGTTCCCTGAATTTCTAGTTGATTACGTGGTTCAGCGTGTGGCGGCTGAGGAGCGAACGGAGGACGAGGGTCGCCGTGAGTCTTTTGGCCTGGCTGCTGAAATTTTGGATAGTCTGATGCAGGCACACATTGACGCTCAGGGGCCTCGGCGTCCTGCGGTCTACCAGGTAGGGAGTTAACGACTGTGGAAATGCCCGATTTTGAGAACCTGGGTGGTGATGGCGGTAACTTCAAGGTTTCCGATGCGCTGTTGGCGCAGATAAAGGATGAGGTCGAATTTCTGGCGACGGAGGAAACCGCGCAATTGTGGCGTAGCCGGCTGGATTCGGATGAGACGCGCTATTGTGTGTGGCCTAGCCAGAATGCTGACAGTCGCAAGCATACGGCGTCTGGCGACCTGGAGGCGGTTAAACCGTTCGAGGGCGCGTGTGATCAACGTGTCCGGTATGCTGACATGGTGACGAACGAAAAGGTCATGCTCGTCGTCCTGGCCAGCCTGCGGGCGACGATCGGCATAAAGGGCGTTGAGGGTACGGATTCGGCCAAGGCGAACAAGTTGGAGATCCTGAGACGTTGGTTAATCAATAACGAGCTTGGCTTTAATTATGTTCGTGAGCTGATCAAGCTGGCCAATTTTGTCTTTGGTGATTCCCCTGGTGTTGGTCTGATGGCTATTCAGTGGCGCCGTGAGCGTGGCTTGCGTATGCGTGAGTTGACCCTGGAGGAGTTGCAGGCTCTTTATGTGGAACTCCAAATGGAGACGATGGCGGGTGCTGGCGGTGACGTGTCCGAAGAGGAGCAACAACTTCAATATGAATCGGCGGCGCAGGATTTTGCGGAGGCTTTCTCTAATCCAGCGTTTACGAATGAGCAGTTGGCGCCAATGGTGCTTTCGTTCTTCCCTCACTTATCGTCGTCGCGATCGAAGAAGGTTGTCAAGGATCTGCGTGCGCCAAGCGAGGATGGGGTGGCCAAGGCTTTCTTTCCTGAACCCTACGTTAAGAAGGATGGTCCGGAGATTCGAGCTAAACGCCTGAATCAAGATTTCTATGTACCTCAGAATGCCGGCGAATTTCAACGGGTCCGGATGTGGTTTGAGCCGGTTTGGCTGGATAAGACGGAAGTGTATGAGCGCCAGGTGAGCGAAGGCTGGTCGCGTGCGTTCGTCAATGCCCTGGTGGGTGAGGATGCAGACGACGAAGGCAAGGAGGCGATGGCGGCTTTTCCTGAGTATGAAATGAGTGCCTCTGGTGAGCCGGTCCAGGTGGATCAAAAGTATTATCGCGGCATGTACCAGGTTGTGTACGTTAATCTCAAAACCGTGAACGGTGACAACGTGCCTGGTCGTTATCATACAGTGATCCATCGCGAGATTGAATCAGCAGCTCATGATCTTCGCTTGATCGATGCCTGGCATGGCAAGTGGTTGGGGCATGTGGTTCAGCGTGAAGTGCTGACGGACCGAATGATTGACTCTCGGGGAATCCCTGAGTTGGCCAGTAGTTACCAGGATATGTTGAAGCTCTTTGGTGATTCATGGGGGGACAATGCTCAGATTTCCGGTGTGCCTCCGATCGTCACGCGTGGCCGTAAGTCTTCCGGTCAACTTTACCTGGGCCCAATGGAGGAGTTGCAGGCGCGTCGCGAGGGGGATTTCAAGTGGTTGTCGCCTCCGGAGTATCCTCGGTCGATCGACTCTATGATCGATTTGCAGAAGAGTCACGGTGATGAGTATTTCGGTCGTGCTAATCCGAATGTGCCTGACAGCAATAAGCAATTGAATGATGAGTTTACGGTGATCTGGTGGCTGGTCAACCTGGTTGAGATCCACAAGCAAATCATCATGTTGGGTCAGCAGTACATGACTCCGGAGAAGCTGGATCGTATCACGAACAATGAGGGGCAGCCGTTGTTTGCGAATATGGAGGAGCTGCAGGGTGGCTTTGACATGGCGATGAGCTTTGATGTGCGTGACTTTGATCCTGACTTCCTGGAGAAATTGGGGAAGATCATTAAGGATACGCTGGTTGTCATGGACACCAACAAGACCATTGATACGACTCCGATCGTTTCAATGCTTCTGTATCGCCTTAGCCCGAGCATGGCCGATGCCGCATTGCGTAGCGTTGATCATGCTTCTGAGTTGGAGCTGGACGACGAGTTGAAGCAGTTTACTCAGATCCTCGCGGGCCGTGAGCCTGAGCGTGTGACCAATGGAACGATCAACTACGGTCTTCGCCTGCGTTGGTATGAGGACACCAAGGCTCAAAACCCGATGGCGTTTGAGAATATGCCCGAGGATCAGTATGCGGTGTTGGGCGCGCGCCTGGAGTTCCTTGAGGCGCAAGACCGTCAGTTTGGTGAAAACGCTCAAGTTGGCCGTGAAGGTGCCGGTCGGGCATTGGGTAATTAATTAAAAGGACAAGAAGATGAATACACAGTTACAGCAAAATGCGTTGGTTGAGTTGGTGCCGGTCGGCAATTCGGCGGTTGGTGAAGAGTTGGTGGTGGATAACCTGGTGGTTCAGGCGGCTGCGTTGATGGGTGTGGCGACTCATGCGGTTGTTTCGATTAAGGATGCTGCTGTTTTGGTTACGTTTGATGGTTCGGCGCCGGCTTCTTCTGGTGCGGGGGTTCTCTATGCGGTGGGTGAACGTGAAGTGTGGCATCAAAACCGGCTTGCTGCGGCTAAGTTCATTGAGGCTGTGGGTGGTTCTGATGCTGTTGTCCGCGTTGAGCCGATGTGTTTCGACCCTCAGTAATTCTCGGTATTTAGAACAAAGAGGGTGTGATATGAAGCTGCTTAGGAGAGTTCTTTTTAGCGTTGTTTTTCTGTCGGTCGTGGCGTCGCAC
>TARA_R110000824_G_scaffold50661_8_pt1 | contig 13196 bp, 11 predicted proteins | sample TARA_R110000824 | Tara Oceans TARA_R110000824 (sample SAMEA4397747) | marine metagenome | biome: Polar Biome; feature: [MES] marine water layer (ENVO:01000295) within the mesopelagic zone...; material: water (ENVO:00002006), including particulate matter (ENVO:01000060) such as...... | reverse complement strand
TTCAATACTACCAGATGACTGGCGATCTACGCTAGTCTCTAGAGCAAAGAAAGCGGGACAAGAAATTGAACCGCTTGACCTAGAACACGTTGGCAAACAAATACATAGAAACTTTGTAGCTAATGATATCAACACATGGCACTTCATTGGTGAGGAGTGGTGTCCTGTTCAAGAGACATACAAAAAGGTTTATTGGATCCCAACTAGTCGGATTTCAAAAGATAAACACTCTCAAAACAGACAAAAGGACTCTCGCCCAGTAGTTATTACTGCTTATGCTAATCGTATGGAGATCCAGGGTCAACTCAAAGCTTATAGTGTCTGGATCAAGCCCGATGATTCTGAATCGGTCAGGCGGCGTTGGGGCAATACCCGTGACCGAGGTCTAAAAGAATTATATGATGATAGTCGGGTGTGTGAAGGCAACCCGCCTGGATGCAGTCGAGTACATGTATATACTGACTCGCTTGATAAGTTGCCCGCTTGGCAGTCCCGAGAAAATCATATCCATGAACCGGGTGAACCAAACGATATAAAGTCTGACATTGAAAGTTTGGCTGCGGCGATCGAGAACGACTTGTTAGATTATGGAACTTGTTCAGAAGTTCAGTATGATTCATCCAGCAAAGCACGATATAAAGACTTAACGGACGATGAAAAGAAAGAGCGGCTTAGAATTTATTGTAAGAAGTTTATGGTTCTCCGATCAGGGAGGAACTTCAACAGTTTTTACAAGGCTTACAGGCGTGATAAAGTCGCTGACTTCAGCATCCGTAGTTGGACTAGTGGCGAACTCAAAAAATCGTTTATGACGTCTAATCCTTTTGGACTTACGAAGTCTCATGAAGTGAAAGCGAGCATCGCCAACTGCTTTGAGAGAGATGGTGTGAAGTATGGCGTTTGGTTTGGTTCCGATATCTACCAAAAAGGTGCCTACCTACAGCAGGTACGAAAAGCTAAGAAGATCTCTAAAGCGGTTGACGTTTCTATCTTTGTGACGGCTTCTGAACCTAGCACGACAGATCAAATTGGTAGTTCTCGAAATAAGATCAAGACTGATCTCAAGGGCTGGAACAAGATAAGTTCTAAACCAGATATCGACCACTGTTTACACGCTTATCTTACAGAGGAAGAGAAGGACGAAAATCCTACTCCATGGCTGGTCCACGATAAGTTCTAGACAACCACAACAATCTTTGGTATAATACAGTATGATTATTAGAAACCAAGAGGGTCTACAGTTCTTGTCCGGCTTGCCGGATGAGTCTGTAGATCTTGTTCTAACTGACCCTCCCTACATCACTTCTCGTGATTCTGGTATGGATAAGTGGGTTGACCATGTTGCAGCACAAGACGCAGCAGGCACCAATCTTAAATCGTCACAAGAATGGGAAATGTTTAATGCAAAAATGGATTGGGACAAGTTTTTTGGTGATAAGAAAAAAAATATTGAGACACTAAAGAAAAACTATCTTAAATACGGCAGTATCTACGGCAAGAAGTATGCAGTAAGAACAGATTATGGTGCTTGGGACTCCGAGTTTACCATGGAGGATTTACAACTTTTTATTAATCACTTCTATAGAGTTCTTAAACCCGGCGGTACTTGTATTGTGTTCTTCGACTTGTGGAAGATTACTCCCCTCAAAGAACAACTAGAGTCAGCCATGTTTAAACAGATTAGATTCATTGAGTGGCTCAAGACAAACCCTCAGCCGATCAACAGTAAAGTAAATTATCTTACCAACTGTCGTGAGATTGCTTTGCTCGGCATCAAAAAGTCTAAGCCGACTTTCAATAGTTCTTATGACAAAGCTGTATACGAGTATCCAATCCAAGGTGGTAAGGATCGCTTTCACCCAACCCAGAAGAATACAAAGATGTTTGAAGAGCTTATTGAGAAACACTCAAATGAGGGTGATGTTGTCCTTGATTGTTTCTTGGGTTCAGGTACAACTGCTGTCGCAGCTAAAAACACAAACCGTGACTTTATTGGGTGTGAACTAGAAAAAGAATACTTTGATAAACTTATGTTGAGGATTAACCATGATTGAACAAGTTCTTGGTGCTTTGGGCGCTTTATTGATTTACAGTGTCATTAGTGTAGCTATAACTTTTTTTATTGCTTATTCTTTCTTTGGTAAACCTAGATCTAGTGATGAACACGCAGATGTTATTTCATCTGTCGATACAGAGGTCGTCGAAGATTCTCCTAATTTGGAGGAAGACGGTCTCGCTGTTGGCAGCGGGAGTGAATAGTCTTCTGTTTTGCCCGTTAACACAATCCAAAAAGGTGTTGTGGTGAGGCTCTAGCGCAAAAACAAAAAGCTCAAAGCCATCTTCGATGGCAATATCATTAATTTCATTACAATCCTTTCCTAATATGGTTTGAGCTATCTCATCTGTCATTGTGATGATTACTTTCTGTGCTGTTAGTCTCCATGAGAATGGATAAAGTCGCATTGTCCAAAACATTGTATCAATGGTCGGTTCCTGTCCAGCACTGGGAATCGCTCTAGCATCTTCTAAGATTTCTAGAAACTCATCGGCAGGTACGAAGTTAGAGACCATAGTTGAGTACATATATGGGCTTCTAAGCTCACCATTGGTAGCTGTGCCTACAGCAATCAACCCAAATCGAAATCTGCTCGTAATCGGGTCCTCTAAGAGCGGAGCGATGCCTTGTATCATTGACTCTATCTCTTCATCAAATGAGCTAGATATGTCGATAACAAAAACTAAATCTACACCACGAGTATCAAACCCCTCATCGATGATGCCATCGCAGTCGTTATCTTTATCGTCGCAGGCTTCTATATCTGGTAATATCTGACCATCACATGGTACATCAAAGCCACCGTCAGTACAATAACGAACTCCCGCACGGCACTCACCGACTGCCATTGTTCCTTCTGGACCTTCGTAACATACAATAGCTGTTGTATTGGCGACGCCTTCGTCTACAGATCCATTACAATTATTATCTAAACCATCACAAGTTTCTTCGACCGGTCCAACATGCCCATCACAGGTTAGCTCGCCGCCCTCGCACTTCATAACGCCTGGTGTACAAATCCCAACGCCATAATCTGCTCCTTCAACAAATCCACACAGTTGATACTGTTCCGGAAATTGATTATCAATTCCATCAACACAGTCATTATCTAGACCATCACATATTTCCTCTACTGGTCCTTTTGCTCCAACACATTCCGACCACCCCTGGAAAGTACAAGTTCTAAGTCCAAACGTGCATTCGCCTGGTAAGGTTGGGGGATTATCTGGGTATAGAGAAGTAAATACTTCGCCATGGTGATTACAAACTTGTTTTTCGCCTGGACGACATTCTAGCGGTACAAGTTGTTGATCCTCTAGGCAGTTTGAGCATCCTAGCGGAATAAGTAAACAAATAAGAAATACAGATTTAAGGGTCATCCTTTCCTGCTCCATCTTTGACGCAGCTATTAAGGTCCTTATGAAGTTTCAGAACAAAATTACTACTACGCATCCAACTAAAGCTCACATATTTTACGGGGTATTTGATTTTTCTAATATCACTGGTTAGCACTATTGGTGGTAGGGAGTAATTTTTAGTACTGCCTGGAAGATTAAACGCAACCAAAACATTACCACGAGTAACTTGTATCAGCACCCCCAATGAAGCACCGCTTTGAACTGAGGGGATTCCTATAAATGCAACTGACGTATCGCCGGGTCTGGTTGTTACCTTATCCTTGATATTGATAATCCAAAGACAATTATTGTTTTTGCCTTTGATATGGTAAACTGAATTCTTCTCAAATATAACTTTATATTGTTTTTCTTTATCAAGATACAGTCCTACACCTAGGCATACACCCATGGCTGCCAAGAGTAGAATTATTCTGTTTTTACTGACTTTAAAGAACTTTCTCACACTGTAAGTATGAGCTAGTTTTCTTTAAATTCCGTGGTGGTTAGAAAAGGTAACTTTTTTAAAGCCTTTTCCAATTTGGCTTCTGTCTTACCCTCAAAAGAGAATAAAATTTGCTTTTTCAAGACTACAGTACTGTCATTATGATCCCACTGACCCTTAATCTTGACCCAAACGTTTTCAATCTTCGGATTAGATTCTTGAGATCCTGCTGCACTGCTTTGGGGTGCTAATAAACATAAACCAACTGTTAAAATAGCGACTAAAGTCTTCATATTTCTATAACTCCTTGGAAACTGATATAACTAGTGTTGTTTTTTTAGTTCTCACCGAATAGTTACTTTAATGGTAATAAAATACGTCAATATACTGCTGTTGGGCACATTTACAGCATTTCTTATTGGTTGTGGATCTTGTGTCCACGGGGACTCACAATTATCTGTGGTTGAAAAATTACCACGACAATCTTTCATGCTCATAAAGAATTCAATGGTTCTACAGGGTTGCGTTCTTCCAAATGATAAAGGTGAGAAAGAAGAGTGTAATAAAGCTAAGTGGACAGCAACTTCATCGGGGATGTTGGTTCGTCATAGCGAGATAACTCCAGATGTCTCATATGTTATAACCGCAGGTCACTCTTGCGAGGAAAGGAAATTCAAAAAAAGAACTATTGATGGAGTTGAAATCCAAAAGGTTGGGACTTCTTATGAAGTAATAAATTACCATGGTGTTAGTCATCAAGCTGTAGTCATTAAAATCAATAGAAGATGGGATCTGTGCTTGTTACAGGTGAAAGGTGTATCAAGAAAGATTAAAGCAGTTCCTATTGCTGAAGAAACACCTAGAAGGGGCGTTAAGTATTATAATTTTGCTGCTCCTAGAGGTCTTTTTGGCAGAGGTATGGTTTTAATATTTGATGGATATTATTCAGGTAATTTCATGAGTGGGTATGATGTTTATACCATTACGACCAAGCCAGGCAGTAGTGGTTCAGCTATACTCAACGAAGACGGGGAAATAGTAGGGGTAATCTTCGCAGGATTCCCAAATGTTGAGAAGATAGGATTGTCACCAGTGTTTGGATCCATATCAGTTTTTGTATCCAAAGCTTACGCTCTTGGAGAACTAAAATTATGGAAACTATACAATATGAATGCTGATACAACAGAAACTACAACTCAAGTACCTAAATTGAAGTCCCCCTAAATAAGTAAAATACACTATCCGAAGTCTACTTATTTTGCATCGCCGGAGGCTTTTTAGTTGGGTTTAAAAGAAGACATTGAAAATTTAATTGGTAAGGGAAACGTTCCTAGACAGTTTAGGCACATAAAGCGAGACAATAATTATACTCACATTAGTGGCTCTAAAAAGGATTATGGAGACGGAGATTTTGGTGTACCTGTTCCTTTCCGGGTAGGAGCGAACATTGCTGGTAATCTAGCCCAACAACCATTAAAAGGCGGAGTTCAAGCTAGTTCTACTGGTGCTGAAGCTCTTTTTAGGGGTATTACGCCTGATACCGGTCGGGATGATAAACCAAAGGGTAATCGATCAAGAAGAGTTTTGGGTGGTCCGATAAATGATATATCTATTGGACCAACAGGATCAACTACTTTAATTTTGCACCTCGTCGCAGACGATTTATATGAAACTTATGCTTCTGGTAGTCAAATAACTGGGACCTGGGAAGATAGAAGCGAACAAAATAATCATGTAACAGTTCAACCCACAGTTAGTGGAACTAGACCAAGTTTTGATGATGTATTTTACGAACCACACGATGACGCTGAAGATCTTGTAGAAAAGGGTTCTATTCATTTTAATATGAACCCAACACAAGCAGATAGAAGAAAGTTCTTTGTCATCGACGATATTTCTGATAGCCACCAACTTGGGTCGATGGCTAACAAAATGCTTTATCTTGTTTTACGAGCAGATGAAGGAACCGATGAATTTGATACCGAAGGGGGTCATCCTGCCGGGGCAAGCTACAACCATAGGATGCCAGGTAATATCGGTGGCTTAAATGCGACAGGAACCTTTTCGCCCTTTGAAGACTTATTTGTCGTTGGTATGAGAAATTATGCTAATTCACCAATGGCATTTCGAGCAGCAGGTAAAGCAGGAATATTTAATTTCATTACTGGTTCAGTCCCACTTGGTTTAGGTCAAACAATAGTCTCAGGCACTGAGGGCGGTCACGATGATTTTTATATTGATACCTACACTGCCGGAAGAGATATAAAAAGTGTTGACCTTCTAGAATTAATGATGTTTAGCGGCTCTCAACCCCATAGTGATGGGCAAATGGATAAAGTACTTGAAACGCTAAGAAGAAAGTATTTCCCAGCACTAAGACAGAAGATTTCATCCTCTGCTACGGACGGAACATCATAAATGATTGAAGATAAGGTTCATTAGTTATATGTCATTCTATTTATTAAGACTCCGAGGGTATAATTCATGACAAGATTTGTTATTGGTAACGTTGGCGTATTCCCATTTAGTGGATCAGCAGCGGTTACAGGAAACTTACAAGTATCAGGCGCAGGTAATCATCCAGGCGCTATTTTAGAAGTTATGGGTCCAGCAACAGGACCGGGATTAAGAGTGACTGGTAATGCTGAGATCACTGGTGATCTGACCGTCAAAGGCACCACTATTACTGTAGACTCAGCAACAAATCTTAAGATCGAAGGTGAGTTATCTTCTTCTGGTCCATTGATTGTAACTGGGCAAGGACAGGTAAAGGGCGCACTACTGGTATCTGGCGCATCTACGTTTAATAACGATGTAACAGTTACTAAAGATTTACATGTTACATCTGGTTTAACTATTTCTGGATCGACGACTGCTAACAGTTCTAGCATGACGCAGTTAAATGTATCTAGAGGTTTGACCACCGCCGAGGGCGCAGTAGTTAGGGGCACCCTTAAAGTTTCTGGTGCAGCTACGTTTGCCGGGACTGCGGGTTTGGCAGCAACTACTGTAACAAGTCTTGATGTTAGTGATGGTAATATTACCAACGTGGGTGATATTGATGCTGATAGTGTAAGTGTAGCAGATGCAGCAAATGGGTTGAACATTGATTTTAGTGGAGCTAATACTGGAACCGGGATAATCACCGTCGCTGACAATCTCGCCGCTGCGCTAACCGTAAAGGAAGGCAGTAATGAAATAGTAAAGGTTGTTTCAACTAACTCCTCCGAAGAAATCGTGTTAGGGTATAAGTTAGACTTAGGTGATAACGATATTGAAAACGTAGGAACCATCTCAGCAGATGTTCTCCAGCCTGACGCAGCAGGCGTTGGACTTGATATTCAGTTTGAAGGTAATACTACTAAAAACAAGATGAGCTTGACAGACAACCTAGCAGACGCCCTTAACATTACTCAAGGCGGAAACTCTTATCTTAAGTTTACAACCACGAATGATACTGAGGCTATTACTGCCGGCAAAAATGTGGTTCTTGGCGGTGAACTTTCTGGTTCTGGGTTGGCCAATTTTACTTCTGGAATTGTCAATAAAGGAACTTTAAAACAATCAGGATCAGTAACACTGGCAGGTCTGTTATCTTCATCTGCTCCAATTCAGACAAGCAATGAAATGCGTGTCGGTGCGGGTCTTGTTGTTTCGGGTGCTATTCAAGCTGCTAGTTTAGCAGTTGCTAGTGCTGATATTAACAATGGTAACATCGCTAATGTTGGCGATATTGACGTAGATAGCGTCAGCATAGCGGATGCTGCTGTTGGACTAAATATAGATTTTAGTGGCGCTAATACTGGGCTGGGCGTGATCACGGTTGCGGACAACCTCGCCGCAGCGTTGACAGTTAAAGAAGGTAGCAACGAAATTGTTAAGATTGTATCTACTAACTCCTCGGAACAAATTATACTTGGCTATGATCTTGGTTTAATAGGAGACGGAGCGGCTGTTAATTTTGGTGCTAATGCAGAAGTTGTTCTATCCCATGTTCACAACGAGGGGCTGCTACTAACTCATACGGCTACTGGAGACAATACCCCAGTTACGCTAACTCTTAAATCGGAAGAGAATGCTATTGTGGCTGATGAAGTCATCGGCGCAATTAAATTTAAGGGCGGTGATAGTGACGGAACTGATACTATCCTCATAGCTGCTGCTATTGAAGCTGTTGCTGAGGATACCCATGAGGCTGATCGTAATGCAACAAAACTAGCTTTTAAAACTGCTATTTCTGAAGATGCCACAGAGAAGATGACTCTTACTAGTTCTGGTAGTTTAGGTATCGGGGTTACTGATCCTGACTCTAAACTTGAGGTCCTAAGCACTTCTACGCAAGCTAAGTTCTCCTACGATGCGGATAGCTTTGCCACGATAACTGTGGCAGATGGCGGGGCAACAACTATTGCTACAAGCGAAACTGGGAATTTAACTCTTGACTCTGACGATATCTTTTTAGTAGCCGACGGGGGGGCGGTCAACATTGCCAACCCTGCTGGAACCACCAAACTAGCAATTGATGTTAACGATGCAGGCGGCACCACTTTTATTTCCAATGTACTAGATAGTGATTTGATTTTCAGAGTTGGCGCTGATGGCAGCGATGGGCTGACCGAGGTCTTCCGTATTGATCAGAGCGAAGATTCCATTCGGATGGCAACAGACAGCAAGATTCAGTTCAGAGATACTGCAACTTTCGTGAGTTCTACTGGTGCGAACGTTCTTAACATAACAGCACCAACTCTTGACATAGATGCTTCCACAGCAGTAACTATTGACACAGACACAATCACTGTGGCATCTGCTAATAGTACAGATCCACTTGTTGTCATTAAAAATACTACAAACGATGCTAATGGTGCCCGCTTACAATTTGTCAAGGACAAGGGGGCCGCTGGTGCAGATGGCGATGACATTGGCATAATCGAATTTGTCGGTGATGATGCAGCCCAAACTCAAACGACATTTGCTAAGATTGTTGCTGAAGTTTCTGAATCCGCCGATAGCGATGAAGCTGGTAAGCTATCGTTTTTCGTTGCAGAAAGTGACGGAACCACCACTGCTCTCGCCGCTGGCTTAGTTCTAGAGGGCGAACATGCAACCGATGGTGAAGTAGACGTTACGATTGCCGCAGGCGCAGCATCAACTACAACTGTTGCTGGTACTCTTACTGTCACCAGTGGTATTGATGGTAATAATGCAGCCATTACAAATGTTGGTGATATTGATGCCGACAGCGTAAGTATTGCCGATGCAGCCGTCGGCTTAAACATTGACTTTAGTGGAGCTAACACTGGGTTGGGTTTAATTACTATCGCTGATAACTTAGCTGCTGCCCTAACTGTCAAGGAAGGTAGTAACGAAATTGTTAAGATCGTATCTACCAACTCCTCCGAAGAAATTGTGCTTGGATATAAGTTAGACCTAGGTGACAATGATATTGAAAATGTAGGAACCATTTCAGCAGATGTTCTCCAACCTGATGCTGCGGCCATCGGTCTCGACATTCAATTTGAAGGTAATACTACCAAAAATAAAATGACTCTGACGGATAATCTGGCAGACGCCCTTAATATTACTGAGGGTAGCAATTCTTATCTTAAGTTTATCACCACAGACGATAGTGAAGCTATTACCGCTGGTGTAGCTGTAAATGGTACGATCTTCTCAGGGTCAACTTCTATACTGAGCCAGAAAGATCTTAAAGCCCATGACGCTAATATCGAGGCGATGATCAAAGTTAGTGGTAATATCCGCTGTGGTTTGACATCTTCAACTGCGATAACAGTCAATGTCAATACTTTAGATTCATATAAAGCTCCTCAGTTTTATCTTTTGTCAGGCACAACTACAGTCAAACTCCCAGGTAATCATCCTGCTGGAACTTGGTTTGTGTTCAAAGCAGCTAATGCACACTTTGGTCCTCTTGAAGATACTATTACATTATCGGGCACATCAGGGGATACCATTGACGGAAATACTACTCATGTCATCCAGGCACCATTTGCATCAGTCAACTGTGTCTCTGATGGTGCAAACTGGTTTATTTGGTAGGAGAATAATATGAAAAACATCTTGAACAATATAACAAAGAAGTTTCTGTTAGAAGAGGGGTATAAGCCTAATTTTAAAGCGTCTGTACAAGCTCTAGATGAAATCATCTCTAATTGGCGTCCCCGAACAAAAAGAGAAAGAAATAGACTTGACCTAGCTAGAGAGCAGGTGTATAATATAAAGGGTCACTTCAGGAACGTAAGTAAACAATTACAAGAGCTTCAAGAGCGACTTAATGTTTTGGAAGAAGATAAGAAAGAGGTGAAATAAATGGGTGGTGTTGCTGGTCATATGGACCACCTTTACGATGATCGAGATCTAACTTTTACTGGTATGAAAGAAATCCTTTCAGTCGCCAGTGAAGGTAATTTGTCATATGAAGAAAAGGTAGACGGACAAAATATCTTCCTGTCATATGATTTATCTGCAAATCCGCCTAGAGCAGTTGCAGCTAGAAACATGGGTAATATCAAAAAGGGAGGTATGGATGCCTCAGCCTTAGCTAATAAATTCGCAGGTCGTGGTGGTTTAACAGAGGCTTTCACTGGTGGGTTTAAAACCTTTGAAAAAGCAGTAGAGGTATTATCATCTTCTCAGAAGAAACAAATCTTCGGGGAGTCTGCAAATATTTGGTATAACTCAGAAGTGATGAGCCCATCTAGCCCAAATGTTATTCAATATGATACAAAAAACCTCAAGATCCATGACTCCGGTCATAAAATGAAAGATCCTGAAACTGGTAGACCTGTTCCTGCTGATGTGTCAGAGAATCTAAAAGTGTTAGATGACAATCTTAAGAATATGCAAAATAAGTTATCAAAAGATGATTTTAATTTTGTTAGAACAGCAATCATCAATTTACAGGGACTAGATTCTGGTGAGTTTCTAGAACAAACAAAAAGAAAAATAGATGCAGCTATCTCGCTAGAAAATCTAAGTTCTGATTCAACAGTGCTTGAATATCTCATTTCAAGAATTAGAAATTCACAGCCAATTGAAACCCTTCCTGTGCCAGATAAAATCAAAGATGGTATTACTCAACGTGCCCTTCGATTAGACGGCGCTTTAGATTTGAGACAGATTAAGCAAGGAGTTTCAAAAGATGTTTTAGAGGATATTGTTTCAGTAACAAATAAAGTCGCAACTGCTATGCTCCTTAAGAAGGCTATTGAACCACTTGAGATGATTATCCATGACTTTGCAGTAGAAATGCTAAAAACAGTCCAGAGTTTATTTATAGCAAATCCGGCAGATGAAGTTAGAAGATTACAGCAAACCGTAAAGAATACTAGCACCGAGATTACAAGATTAGCTACGGATGGTGTTTTGTCTGCGCAAGATATGGATAAAATGCGAAGAGAATTAAACAAAATCAAAGAAGTAGATCGTGTTACTTCTAGCATTGAGGGTGTTGTATTTGATTACAATGGTAAAACCTATAAATTTACTGGTCAGTTTGCTCCTATAAACCAAATTTTGGGTATTTTAAGATATGCTAAACAAAAAGAAGCAGCAGGGCAAAGAGATATTCAATACGAATCAAAGTTATCTCTTACACAATTAGATATTCTGATCGAAGAAGTTGTTAATTCTAGGGTTATAACAGAACAAGAAGGTAAGAGAGTCGCTTTAATCCCAGGAGGATTTAAGCCACCACATGCTGGTCATTATGAATTGGCTAAATATTTCTCAGACAAAAATAATGTTGATGAAGTATATGTTATCGTTTCTACAAAGGAAAGACCTCCTGTTACTGTTGAGATGTCAATTAAACTGTGGGAGCTTTATACCAAAGATATGCCAAAAGTTAAAATTATGGCAGGAACAACCCCCTCTCCGGTTGGAGATGTTTATGAACTAATTGCAGATAACTCTGTGTTTAAAGAGGGAGATATTGCTATACTTGGCAAGAGTGAAAAAGATGCTGATGATGCTCGCTTTGATAGAGCCCAAACCTATGCTGAGAGAAATAACCCCGGTGTAAAGGTCGAACCTGTTATTACTCCGTTGTTCGCTGGTGGAGTTAGCGGGACACAAATGAGAGAGTATCTAGTACAGGGTGAAGAAGGTGCTAAAGAATTCAAAAATAACCTACCAAATAAACTATCTGCCGAAGAAAAAGATGAAGCATACAATATTGCAACCAGTATCAATGAAATTAGTGCCATGGGTAGCGGAGCCGTTGCAGGTTATGCCGGTGCTTTCGGACCACCAAACAAAACCAATCCTTATCGACGAGCAAAAAAACCAAAGGTTAAAAGAGCTAAAAGACAAAGGCGGAGATAATTAAAATATGAGTATTAACAGAGACCAGTTTTTACAGGAGCAGATTTTGCGTGAGTATATCCGCAATCGGCTGATTGGAAGAGACAAAAAAAGACTAACAGAAGAAACTGAATTGCGAAAGGTAATCCGTGGATTGCTGATTGAAGCAGAAGCTATAGACGAGGTACCTGCGGAATCCACCGGTATTAATGTATTGGCAGATCTTCTTAAAAAGATTGTACCAACTTTGGAAGACGGATATAAAAATCTAACCACAGATAAAGAACAAAGAGATTCCTACCGAGCGCATATCGTTAACGCTGTTAAACGTACTATTAGCCCTATCGATGCTCAGGAAGACGCCGCAACAAATAATGAAAATATTGAATATACAATTGATCAATCACTTCTAGAGAAAATCGCTATTAATGTTGGCGATGACGAAGATGAAGAAGTAGAAGGTGAGTTTATCGATATTGGAGATGAAGGCGAGGTAGAAGGCGAGGATTTTGGTCTTGAGGGTGAAGATGAAACAGGTAGAAACTTTGCTTCCAGTGACTTTGATAGAATTGAGAAACAGATTGTTGACGCATATACCATGTTAGGTAATGACGACGATAAGAAACAATTTTATGATTACCTCTTGACCAATATGATGCTGTACTTCGATAAGTTTGAAGATGAGCTTCAAGAAACATTACCTCAGACAACTACCCCAGAGTATGAGGATGCCAAAGCAGAAGAAGAAGCCGAGGAAGAAGAATCAGAAGAAGCACCAGAAGTAGAAGGTGAGGAAGAAGGGGAAGAAACCGGTGAAGATGCTTTAGAGGACTTAGGTCTTTAAAATAAATTCATTTTTAACTTAACATAACTTTAATTACAATTATACTAAGCCTACGAGAGAAAAAAAAAGAAACCGAAAGTAAATTATAATTACTTAAAGTAACCGATAGTAACTTAGGGGGTAACCGGTATCGAC
>TARA_R110000824_G_scaffold274075_1_pt1 | contig 13215 bp, 19 predicted proteins | sample TARA_R110000824 | Tara Oceans TARA_R110000824 (sample SAMEA4397747) | marine metagenome | biome: Polar Biome; feature: [MES] marine water layer (ENVO:01000295) within the mesopelagic zone...; material: water (ENVO:00002006), including particulate matter (ENVO:01000060) such... | reverse complement strand
GTATGCCGCCGGCGCATGGCGAACCTTCCAATCAACGATCACGCACAAGCGGCATCACCACGTGATGGGATACTGTTCAGGCACGATGGCCATGGTACTGGCATTGCAGTTGGGTGCGACGGCGATCACGCTGTTGGGCTGTGATTGGACCATTACTAACAATTCCGTGTACGACGAGCGATACACCTGGAGGGCGTTCCCACCCACCAAACATAACAAAGAAAAATTCAAGTTGTTCGCGATGCTGTCAGAATTAGTGCCAGTGACCGTGGTGCACGACACACCTAGGGAGATATTGGGAGAACACGTAATTTGGAAGTCTTCAAAGGATTATTTGGGAGGACACGAGTAAACCCATGCCCTCCCTTGGTCATGATATCGAGAAGATATAAAACCAAAGATATTTAACGCAACGAACGAAGTTTTTGTGCTCACTGCCTCGTCGCAGGTCTATTTTATGTCCATTATGTTACGTCTGGCCTCGAACACCTGTCCCTCGTCCGTGATATCGTAGAATTCCGGCACGTGCCTTATAGCACTCAATCCCACGGTGTTATCTCCAGAAAGTGTGGTTGCCGTTAAACGATACACGTCATCGATCATTAATGCCTCGCTGTTGATCCTGACGAAGTCGCCCGGCACACAGTTGAGTGCAACATGTGAGGCAGTTAAATTTAACGTGGGCTGACCCCTGGACTTCTTCAACAGCAGTGTGGCCATCTTCTTGGCACTCACCTCGTCGTAGATGTTTGGGAAACTGAAGTTGCCCTCTAATTTCTTGTTGTTGTCCTCTGCGAGATAGTTCACACGTATGTCCGTGCTGTCCTCCACGGGATCTGGACTCATCACGCTGGCCGGTTGTGAATTATCGATGATGTTGGTGTAATCAATTTTAATTTGGTTGAACTTGTCATTGACCGAAGAGGTGTTTATTACAGCAGACCCAATAATGTCATCATCCGTGATCACGGCCGTGATCGGTAATGCAGTGGCCGGTGGGATGGCCTCGCTGGAATCCAGAGTACCAGCATTCTCTAATTGTATGTGGAACTTGCCATCGATCACGGGCATTGTTGCACCTATGGATGCCAATATACTATTGATGTTTGTGAGGTGTGTCTTGTTTGTGTCAATCCTGAAAATTCTATCATAGCTGTTGTTCATTGTTTGTATATTGGATCCATTCGCACTGCCACCGGTGGTGGCACCCTCGCCATACATGTATTCATTCCTGTCAAACACGTTCAACATTCCACCGCCACCCATGTAGAATATTGTGCTGTCGAAGTCGTAGTAAGTGGGTATGGTGTCACAGGCGATGGCCGCCTGTTGGAAACTTTTCTTGTCAAGGTCCTGCACGGACACCCCGACCCCGTAGTTGGGATTCAACATGTAGTCCATCAACATCTCCACGGGATTACTGTCACAGGTGTATGCTTGGTATGGTAACCCGTCGGTGACATAAACATTCTCTGGAAAAGCAAGTTCCCAACTTGCACCTATCTTGTCTGTGTTAGCATTACCATTATAAACCTCAACTGTAATTTCCGCCCCAATTGATACCGTGGTATAAAAATTACTTGCCACCGCACTACTGTCTTCGTTGTGTATTCCTAACGTTATAAAAGGTGTCACCGCGTCTGATATATTAGCGTCATTGATTGAATTTATATTGTAAGTGTCTGTGGTTCCATCATCGTAGTCTCGTATTCTTAATTTCATATCTTGGCCTGCATTGTAATAATTTTCTATTTGTTGGCAATCATAAGTTGATCCATAAAATCTATATTCTGCTGTGGTGCTGTCGGGACCAGCCACCTCGTCTGGTGATGTACCGTTGATTATTGCCGCGGTCATGTTGCTGTCGTATGCGAAGAAAGTTAATGTGCTGGTTGCAACAGTGGTGTCTAATGTGAACGTGGACTTGTTTGTAAATTGATAATGACCACCACCCACGTGTTTCAACCATTGTCCTCTGTCCTCACTGCTGGCCGCATATGTGCCTGGAACAAAGAAAACCCAGTCGTATGTCCAACCTAGGTTGTATAATATGTCGTGTATGTTTATGGTTTGGTCATTTCCATAGCCTGCAGTAAAAAACGCATATCTCAAAGGTTGGTGATCCCTGTATCTTTCGTATTGGAGCACAACATCGCTTTCGATTGCCTGTGTGTGTACCGCCACCCTCGCTACACCACTCAGTGTACCATTGGATGCCGGTACTCCTAGTGGTTTGTGATGACTTATGAATACGTTGTTAATTGCTTTTTCTGTGTACGAAGATTGTTGTTTTTCAGCATATCCTGGTTCATGTGCGTTACCTGACATGATGTTGGGAGTGTTCCTTCCACTGGTTGTGACCACCACTGCAGGTACGCTGTTGTAAGGGTTGCCGAACGTGCCTCCACCATCGCCCGCACCAACTGTCACGTCAGCGGCTTGGATTAAAAATCTCAATGCCACGTAGTGCATGCCACTCAACTTGCTCTGTCCCGTTGGACTCCATTCAGGGTGTTCATCCAACAGTGATGACACGGGTTGATCCGCACTGCCATCAAAATATTGTATTGTTAATCTGCTGGCGAATGTGCCCTTGGTGATCGAGTGTTGTGTGGGTTGCACACCGCCTTTGCCTGACGCAAATAAACCACCATCTGATTCCTGTAGATTCAATGCTGTGCTACCATCGTAGCCCTGTGAATAATTTGGGTTGGCCGTGTTTGTGAATCCACCCAGGTGGACCGGTTTGCCACCAATGGTCATCCTTGACAACAGACTGCCCATGCCTGCCGAAACGCCAGTCTCCGCACTTGAACCATGGAAGCCCTGTGATATTACGGCCGCCATGTATAGGTATTGTCTTGATGTGTCCGCACTGTTGTCACCCCATGTGCCAATGAACACGGGTATCGTTGCCGCCTCTTGCTTGTGTCCGTACAACACTGGTACTGACCTATTTGCCGCGGCAAAGTCCACCACCGTCGCGGCTTTTATCGCGGCACTGGTCTGATCGAAATTTACTTCAATGTCTGGCATATCAAATGCACCAGTGAAAGGTGAGATGATTGCCTTGAACGTGTTCATCGTGAAATCGATCACCGGATCAACGATTGCCTTGATCGGCCTCGCTATAAAATTAAATGCCTTCTTGAAAAATCCCATGTTATTCCTCCCACCTTATGTTTGCCGCGTTGTTGGCTGAAAATTCAAAACCCGTGTCCAACGGATACAGTTTGCTTTGGCTCACTGTGTTCGTGAATCCATACAAACTGGTCTTGTCGAAGTTTGCCAATTCCCCACCACAGAATATTGTAAGCATTGTGTCCTTGTCTGTGATTTTAATACTGAAGTTGTCTACAATACCCTTGAAAGCAATATAAGTGATGCCAGCAACTTCGGTTATAAGTCCACCCCCTCCACTACTTGTTGTGATTGCTGTTTTTGTAATTGTTACAGGTGCACCCGTGGTATTGCCGTTTGCAAACGCAGGAGCAATAAGATTTGCTGTGCTATCTAATTGACTGCTGTCAAAACTTAAATCAACCTTCTCTGGTTGTGCTTGTCCGGTTATTGTAATGGCGGAATGACCAATGTATCCCTGGCCTGTGAGGTAAGTGTCTTGTGTACTTCCATCGATACTGGTTATGGCAATGTCGGCATAATGGTTTGTGTATTTTAGTGTACCACTATCTAATTCTATCTTTATGCAATCAACAAAACGTAATGATCTTGCAGATAATACTGATGTTGTTAAACTACTACTTCTTGGCATTAACCTGTTTCCCTTACTGTTAACGAATATTGATATCTACTCTGCATATCTAATTTGTAATCCACATTATCTGATGTCATGGCTACACTAAATGGAACACTGTTATATGTTATCGTTGTTGAAGAAGTCACGGCCGATTTTAATTTTGGATAAAAAGCGATGGTGTCTTCCGACGATGCGTCCATGTTAACATCTGCGGTCAATTGATACACTTTGTTATGATTACTAAATTTTATGAAGTCACCTTTCTTTAATGTGCCCGAGGCACCGTTAGCTCTTACGCTGGAGACCCCAATCGCATATGCCTGTGTCACGGTGACTGTACCAGATGCCGTGCCTTGCGTGGACGCAATAACAGGTGGGACTATGGTGAATGTTTCCACCTCACCTTTTTGTTGTGTTAAGAAAACAAAAACACCGGCAAACTGTGTTCTAGATAGACTGGTACTGTCTAACGTCAATTGCCACTGCTGTCCCATAAATTTTTCATACAGTTTATTCGTGTCATCGATATTTGTAAGACGATTTTTTATGTCCTTGACTTCTATGGATCTAAAATTAGTTGTGTCTGGGTATGCACCACTCATTATAGCACCTCCCTAAATGTTTGTTCAAAGACGTAGTACCCATCTATGTCTGTGACAAATTCCGTTACATCTCCTGTGGCTATAACCTGTGCGTTTACATCAATTGTGTTTACTAACGTGGTTGGACTTGTGGAAACTGCTTTTAGCAACGATGGAAATATTGTAACTGCTGTGCCGGACAATGCACTAACGGATACATCAGCAGTTACCATGTATAATTTTGTTTGGTCACTGAATGCTATTAAATCACCTGCTTTTAATTGTCCGCTAACATAATTTATTGGAGCGCCATCGCCATCTTCAGCATCGGGATCTCCGAGTACTTCACCAATCACATTCAGTTGATTTGCACCCACGGTCGCTGTGCTGTATGCCCTCACAACACTGTCACCAAATGCAATTTGATTTGTTGTATCGCCTAGAATGGGTAAAAGATTAGCGGAAACTTTTGCTGTGCTTTCTGTTGTAAAGAAATCTAAAAAATTTGTGTGGAAGTCTGACCTAGTCATTGGTACTGTTGTGACTTTAAATCCAAAATAAGGAACGCCGATCTCCGCCACAAAAGATCTGCCCGTAATAGAACGATTGCCAATGTTGTTTGTGTTGGTTGTTAACTCAACACTTTCAATAAAATCCTTGACAGCCATTACGCAAGTCTCCTGCCCTGCTGTCTGAATGCCTGTTGTATGGTACCAATTATAAGTCCTTTCCTTGACAACAACAATTCATCGAAGCCCTGTGCGTCCACGGCGTTGATAGTGAAGTTTATGTTGGTCTCTCCCATCCTACTGCCCATGGTCTCGTTGGACACAACCGTGCCTGCTGAGTTAGGTACGAACAACTCTGGTCCCCTCTCTCCGACCAGGTAAGAATTATTTTTTCCTACAGGTCCGCCACCTGCCCTGGCACCGCCAAATCCTATCTTGCCTCCATTGGCATATCCAACAGTACCACCGTCAGCAAATCCGCCTCCACCGATCAGCATCAACAATAATCTTAATCCTATCTGTTTCTTGAGTTGGCTGTTAAGTTCTTTCTCTGCCTGTGATTGTTTCGTCGTGGCATTGACCATGTCTATGCCCATTATTTCAGCAATCTTCTTCAGGGCTGGACCAACTATGAACAACTGTACGAATCCTGATATCATTGATCTCAATGCGTTCTGTGTGATGTTTTTTATGGCATCGCCCAATGATTCAGTGCCCATTATCACGTTTGTGATAGAACTGACAGCGGCATCATTCAAAGAATTATATCCGTTCACGAAAAGGTCTAGTGCCGTCACGTTGTGATTGAATCTTGCGGCCAAGTCTGCGGCCTCCTTGTTTGAATTCTCCATGGCCTTGGTGAATCTGTCTTGCTGTGCCTTGGATTCCTTCAAGGTCATGTTGTACTCATCCAGTTTCATCTGGTGTGTGCTTGTGATTTGTACCGTTTCTTCTAGTTGATCATTGAATTCTGTGAGTGGGTAATCACTCAACGTGTCACCTAGTATCACGAAAGTGTCATTGACACTTCCTACGCCCTGTGCTAAATGCCTAAAAGTGTCGGAACCATTTGCTATGAAATCAAAAAGATGACCTAGGTCGGAAAGTAACATCGTACCACCCTTGACCACTTGTCTGGTGAATAATCCAACATAGAATCCGAGCTCTCCGAGTCCTTGAGCAAGTTCGTCATTCTCTATTAAAGTCGCCTTCATTTCCTTTGCTAGGAGTGTTAGCTGGTCTTTCAATCCACCTTCACCGATAGCGACCGCCACTTCGTCGATGGCATCTCTAAGGTTACTCAATGCACCTGATAATGTGTTAGCTCTGGCGTCGATCGCACCAGCGAAATCTACCTCTCCAATGCTTTGTAAATATTCTACAATACTTGCTGAATCATTTTTAATTTTGGTTGCTGTTCCCCGAAACATAACAGTCAATTGATCACCTTGGGTTTTAACTTTAATACCAAGTTGTTTTAACATTTCAAATTCACCAGTAGTGGCATTGAATACCGCCTTGGCAACTTCGTCAAGTCTCTTGCCCATACCAGCCGCGATGTTACCTAGGTTGGTCATCATCTCCTGGGTAGGATTCAATCCAGCATTCCTGAATGTTATGAATGCGTTGGATACTTCTTCCAGTTGGAATGTTGTTCCTGCTGTGAACTTTCTAATTAATTCAAAGGCCTCTCCGGCCTTCTTCGCGTCACCCTCGATGGTTATCAAGGTTGCTTTTAAATCTTCAAAGGTCCTGATAGTGTTAACAAGGCCACCAATTAATCTAGCTCCCCCAATGATAGCAAAAGCACCCAAGGCACCTTTTAATGCCCCACCCATTGTAAGACTGCTACGTTCAATCTTTTTGAGACTGTTGTTGACTTTACCCAACGCCTGCTGGTTTTTGACTGCTATTTCAATTAAAAGTCTTTGTCTTGCATCAGCCATTATCTACGTCTCCCTGTTGGCGTTTGTGCCTGTTGTTTACCCATAGTTTTCTTACCTTCATTGTGTTCAAACAAATAGTAGCCAGCCCATAGATCTTTTTCTAATGTCGTCATCTGCAATATTTCTTCAACAGACTTCTTCAATCTGTCTGCCAGCGTCATCACAAACCTTAACTCGACATTAGATGCTATTCCTTTGAAGCAGTCTCCTGGTCAAGATCAAGTTTTGCGTTATTGATGGCGCCACCAACTTTTATAATAACAAGTGGGTCCGCCTCGTTCATCAACTTAATCCTGTCAGCATCGTGGAATAATCTCTTGCCATCTTTGTCCCTGGCTTTTACGATTATACTCTCCACCACCGCCTCTACGGTCTTTCCTTCAGTTTGTAGTTGAAGGATTGTAGCCTCATCCTTTAAAGGATATGTGGTCCTGCAATAAATGTCAGTGTCCCATTCCTCCACGTGGATTTTTTTCAATTCACCACTAATACTTGCTTGGTAGTGCTTTGCTATTTTGTCTGTTATACTCATTTTATATCTCCTCTATTTTATGTTCCTTATCGTTGGTCCGACGACACCATCTGGGGCCTGTCTGCTCCTTCCATGTTCAAGTGCGTGTCCATATGGTTGTGGGTTTGAAATCTTGTATCGATTCTTGCCCCCACTCATACGCCAACTCTTCTTGAACAGTCCAGAACGTACCGGTGATCTCTGTCTGACCCCTTTAAGCACATCCTCACTGACTTTTTTCGAAATCATTTCAACAGATTTCTCCAACGCCTTTGTGAGCGAACTTGCATTAAAGGTAACCCTCATTTTATTAAAGGTCTGTTTTGGTCAAATTTCCTGTGCCTTGGAAACTGACTTCTGCCGTGACTGCCCCCTCATTTCCCGCCGAAATTTCGTGACTGGTAACGATTACTTCTCCAGATAGTTTAACACCTGTTGTTCCACCCGATGGAAACAGTTCTACTGTTGCCGCCGCCGCTCCCGCGCCCGCGAACAATGCCGATTGTGCACCATCGTCATCTCTGAAGTATAGACTCATTGAACCAGTGAAGTTTGTCAACCCTGGTAGATAAGTTCTTGATGTTGATCCCATTGCTGAAGTCTCAATCGCGTCACCCGTCTGTGACACAGAAAAAGAAATGATAGAAGCAACATTTGTTATTGAACCGCCAACGTCAAATTTAGCGACTCCTTGTGTTCCTGAATAGATTGCTGTGTTAGTAGCCATTGCCTATTCCTCCTCTTTTTTGTTGTTAATGACTTCAGCGTCTGCTTTCGTGATTCGCATCTGCCTTTGTCTTGGTTTGATTTGGATCTCTTTCTGTGGCTTTGTAGTCACAGCAGGTTTTTTAAATTTCCAGCCTGATCTCAAATGGTCTTGAACCTGTGGGTTGTCGACTATTATTGAATTCCCTTGTTTATCATACATCTGTATTGACATTATGGATTACCTCTCTTGTATGCATAGGTAACTGACAGTGTCGCATTGAACTGAGCCAATGGTTGTTGTCTCTCAATTATCTCTATGTTGTTAATTGATGATTGTACGTAGTGCGTGGCAGTGTCGTTAACAGTTATATTCCTATCCCTGCTCAACTCCAGTGTTTGTTCTATGTTTTCAATCAGATTGTTCCTCGCCGTGTCCAGTTCAGAACCCCTAACGAAGCATCTCAATTCAATGTCCATCGTGGCCTGTCTCTCTGACATGCTGATGTCCACCCTCTCCTCGTTGCCACCGACAACCAGTATCGCGGGGAACTGTGTGATCGCCAATTTCTCGAATTCAAAGAACTCCCTAGAGATCAATACCGCAGATGGCTTGCTCATGTTCTTCAATTGTTCGACGATGTCCGTCGTTATGTTCTCTCTTGCACTCATAGGTTGTTACCTTACGAGACGATTGAAGTGGGTAGGTTTTTTCTCTGCCTCTGAAATATCACCACTGCTATCGTAATCGTATTTTACTCCTGCTTGTAAGATCTTGTCAAATTCGATCTTGTATTCCTGCCTGTAGTAGGCCATCTTCTCTCTGAATACATCGCCTTCTGGGGAGAAAGTACTTAGACGTGGATAGATGTAGTGTCCCAACACGTGATACACAGCGGCTCTCGTCCATTGTGCGTCTACCAGTAGGTCCTCGTTCATTGAAGCCGTCGAACCCGTTGTTAGGTCATAACGTCCGAAGTTGGCCCTGGGCCACCATTCGATTGATATGTCTCTTCTTACGTCTGCTGATGATAGTGCGTGGAGATCCGAGTAGTCCTGGATTCCATAATTCTTGATGTCCGGCTCGATTGCCTCGATGTCGGAATCGATTGTAAAGTTAGCCACTTAAGAGTCCTCCTGTTAAAGCGTGTGCCAGTCCTTCTGGCTACTGTTATTTATTGCGTGTGATTGGCGATTAAGCTGTAATAGAAAAAGGGTGAACAAATTAATGTCCACCCTTTTAATGAGTGAGGGGGTTTTACTCCTCTCTGTGTTATTTGTTAGAACTACACTATTGTAGAATCAAAACTTCCTCTGATACCTGCACCGTCGTATAACTCGCCTGTACCGTAGACCGCTGAACCAACAATTTCGAAACCTCTTAAAGTGGCTTCTCTCTGTGATTCGATCTTGATGTCTTGCATCATTGCAAGGCCAATCGCGTCCTTGTGGAAGATTCCACAACCGTAGTCACCAGCTGTTGAACCATCTGCTAGGTTCACTAGAGATGATTGGTATACTGGAACTCCACCTAATGTTCCCATAAGGCCATTTGCTAATGCACTGTTACCAACTTGGCTAGCCGGAGCCGCGAAAGTTGAAGTAAGAGTTGAAGCAATGTCATATGCGATGTTTGGGTGTAACACGATCGCACAATCGTTTGATGTGTCGTATCCGTTCGCTCTTAGTTTAGCGATAGCTTGGAAAAGTAAAGCCGGAGTTGCAGTTCCTGATAAACCTTCACCTGATCCGCCAACCTGTCCTGAGAACGTGTTGAAAGCCGCCATCATGTCAGCGTCCATTTTTCTCGCGATCGCTTCACCAAATAATCTTCCGATGTCAGCAACAACGTTAGACGCTGATGCCACTATTGAAAGGTCTGAAACAGTCGCTGTCAAACCAACTTCTGATACTGTGAAAGTAACGCCGTCAGTTGAGATCGCTGTTGCAGGTGGAGCCGTTGCTTCAGTTAAAGCACCCGCTGTTTGGTTAGGGTAGATCGGAACAGTGACAGTTTTACCTGTTCCTGGTGCCAATGTGTAGTTTCTTACTAGACCTTTCATTAAAGATTTTTCAGACGCTACGAATAATGCCTCAGCCGTGATTGCCGGTAAAAGGTCATTAAGTGTTGTAGTGTTTGTTAGAGCCATTGTATGGTTCTCCTATTGTTATTGTTGTTATTTTACTATGCCTTGTCTTTTTCTGTACTCGGCGTAGATTGCTCTGTCCTCGGGCTTGTTCATGTCCAGGGACGTTATATCAACAGTACCAATGCCTGTGGTGGATGTGTTTGACTTCGCTCCGCTACCTGATGGGCCTGCACTTATGAAGTGCGGGTTGGTGTCTAGGAATTCTTTTACCAATGTGTCAACGGTCAAAGGATCTCCAGATTCAGCATAACGTGGCGAACCATTCTGGTCCACTACTTCAACATCTCCAGTTTCATTCAACTTGACTTGGTTCTTGATCAACTGCGATACCTGTGCAGGTGAAATGGCCTTGTACTTGGCTGACGATGAAATAATAGCATCATCTACCTTTATTGAATTCAACTGTGTGTGTAATTGATTAATCCTCTGGTCTTTCTTCTCAGCAGTTTCCTTTAGGATCTTTTCAAATTCACCTCGTTTTTTCTGTTCCTCAAGGACCTGTTCTTCTTCCTTGGTCAACAGAGCACGATACTTGTCCACGTCCACCCCATCAAATTTCTTCAACACGCTCGCTTCTGCTTTCTTACGAACAGATGCCATCGCATCATTGAACTCCGATTGAGTAAATGTTTTCGGTGTTGATACCTCTTCCGGAACTTGAGTTTTATTGTCGCTTACACCCGCTTCCGTAACTGGTGTAGATTGGACTTCTGTCTGTTTTGAATCTGACATGATGATTTCCTCCTTGGGAGTTGTGTTGTTATTTAATCAATTATTTAACTGTTTAATAAACGTACGAATAGATTATGGCTTGTTCTTAATCCTCTTTGGGTCTATGGAGTAAAGGGTCAGCAATTCAAGTTTCCTGCGATGTGCCAGGTCCTTGATCCGTTGCAGGGCCTTCCTGGCCTTGAACGCACTCAACTGTGACTGCCACTCGATGGTACGCCTGTTCATCTCTTTGTATTCCTTGTAGGCGTTGTCCAGTGCTATGCTGATCGATGTCTCTATGGCGGCACCGTCTAGTTTTCCCTTGTAAGGCATAGTGTTATTTCTTCCTGTGCTTCTTGCAATTACAGTGTATGCAGGTGCAGTTGACCGTGCCACCCAGTATCATCATCTGTTCCCGACATCGCTTGCCACAGTGTGCCCTGTGTCCGCAGACACAATCATCGACTGAAAAGATCCTGTCCATTATCTTGTCTATCGCACCAAAGAATGATAGTAGGAATTTATCCATCACTTCCTCTCATTTATCTTGTTGATCAGACCAAACGCCACGGTCACCTTCTCCTCCAGAACCTTGATACGGTAGTGTGCCTGTGCTAGGGTCACTATCAGCAGTATCAATGCCACCAGCATTGGCCATAGTGTTGATATTATTTCCATCATCTCCATCAGTCGTATGCCACCTCGTCCTTCCAACTTGCGTTGTAGTGTTTGTTGTCCCAGTGGTTCAGTTCCTGATCCGCCAGTGTCTTGAATCCGTGTTCCCTGTCCAGGTACTTGTAGTCCAACCGCTCGATGTCGAACTGTGCCAACCAAGTGAACACGTCCCTTATCTTGAAATCCTTGCAACTGTACACGTCCAACTGTATCACGCCGGTCTCCGTCCACGAGTGGAATGTTACGGAACTGGTTGTTATGATCGCAGTTGAACTCCACCCAATGTTGCCTGGTTCCTCGCAGTATGCTGAGTGCGGTCCTGACATGATCTCCATGTCTATGTGTTTGATCAAACTTTTTATTTCTTTGTTGAGTCTATCACTGCTGTAATTGTAAAGGGGAGGTGAGTTGACCTCGGCTCTACAAAGGAGATGTTTATGCACTATTCTTGGATTCATTTTTTTTGTTTCCCTTCCTAGCTTTATTTAATGTTTCGAGATCTTGTTGTATCAGAATTGGGGTCGGTGCCGAATGGCCCTTGTAGTACGGATGTGAATAAAGCCATTCTTCTTTTGGTCTGTTGTCATTCAATCTGTAGTGTATGTTGCAGAGTACCCTGCCACTTGCGTTTGGATGTAGCCACATCCTTGCCACGTGATCACCCAACGGTGTTATCTTTGTTTCGCCACGCCACCTCTGGACGTCTATCTTCTGTTTGGCCCAGTACGCCTTGCTCCAAGGACACACCGCTGTGATTGAAGCGAAGTATTCCGCCCAGTTAACTTCTTTTTCCACGTTTTGGTTTGAAAGTTTTGTTCTTGTTCTTCTTGTTCATGGAACCTGAACTTGCTTTCTTACCGCCTCTTTTTCCTGGCATAACCGTCTCCTTTATAGTTGCCCACCATCCGCCCAGGCCTTTAAAAAAAGCCTTCGCCTTGAAACCACAACTTCTTTGCATCCGTCGTGACATCTTATCAAGCATCTGCTCAATCCTATACAGTCTTACTTTGAGACTGTTATAATTCTTCTGGTGGTGTTTGTGTTTCTGTTTGTGCATCGTTCAAATTCAATAGTTCTTGTTTAGCCGTTGTTATGTCCGCTTGGCTGATCTCTGGATGAATTTGAAGTATCTGCTGATCCGTGTAACCTTCCATGATCATTTCTTGGATGTGTTTGGATCTCTGTGCCGGTGATGTGACTGGATGCATCATTTCAAACAATTCCTCTTCGTCGTGTGCCAGCAGTTCCATTATCTTTTTGTTCACTATGGCCTGTGTCTGTGCGTCAGCGCCTGCCATTGTTGCTGATGTTTCTGCAACTTTCTTGAGGATGTCCATGTCCATGTTCTTGTCTCTAATATTGAAAGCCATTGGGTACTTGATGTTTCCATCGAACGTGTCACCCATCCACTGTGCGAACAATCTCCAGATCTGTTCCTCGGCCAGTTGTAAATTTTTGGATTTTTCTGATAGCTTAGAATCTAACAAAATAAATTCTTGAGACATTGCAAAACCAGACATCTGACGTGTTTCCACGCTTCTTAGTCCTGACATGTGTGCCATCCTGTCGATCGCTTTTATCTTGTCATCGATGCTTTTCAATATACCGTCTATGCTCTGTCCGCCCGGCTGTAACAGGTATGGTTTAAGTCCCGCATCCGTCTCGTTGGG
>TARA_R110000824_G_scaffold542_3_pt1 | contig 13222 bp, 17 predicted proteins | sample TARA_R110000824 | Tara Oceans TARA_R110000824 (sample SAMEA4397747) | marine metagenome | biome: Polar Biome; feature: [MES] marine water layer (ENVO:01000295) within the mesopelagic zone...; material: water (ENVO:00002006), including particulate matter (ENVO:01000060) such as...... | reverse complement strand
GAATGAGTGGCAAGTCCGTGATGGCATTCATCCTCGCACCTATCTTACACTCAAAGATGAGGGAAGGTAAGACTTGATGATACGGTTCGTATGTCTTGTCGGGGTCGCTACCTACGGGATAGCCGCCTTTTTCAGCAGGGCATTCCTTATATTCCCAAAGCACCCAACCTTGTTTTTGGTCAAGGTCATCATTCCATAACCATACTACATCATCTGCTATCTTGTATTTGTCTGTGTCAATCATTGTAACCCCTCCCAAATCTCAAGATATGTTTTACCTTCAAGAGCCAATCGTGCAATTTCATTCATCGCATAGTCACTTGGAGGCCACGGCCACGCTGTCCCATCGGGAGGGAGTTTCTGCCCCCAACCTTCGGGCGGTTCTGTTGAGTCTGTCATCCATTCAAGGATTTCACGCAACCGCTTTACTTCTGCTAGGAGAAGTGGTGCGTCTGCTATGAGTTGAGCATTGGCTTCGTCATCTATCGGCCATTCTCCATCAAGATGCCTACCTCCGATTATGAAAGAGTCAACATATGCGTTTCTATTCGTAGCGTAGGCTCTACCTTTCAGTAGTATTGAATCCTTCAACCATTTCCACGGCCCTTCTGTATGTCCTTCGTATTTGTCTGTGTCAATCATTCTTCCATCGCCTCCGCATAATCATTCAATTCCTTCATATCATTTTCAAATGTGTATGATTCATTGTTCACCCACAACTCGGCTTCAAACAATTTCTCACGCAACCTCTTAACTTCTGCTAGGATAAGTGGTAAGTCCATGATGACCTGCATATCTTTATCCCATTTAATTTGAGGAATGTTGGGTAGTATTTGACGGTGCGGCTCATGTGTCCTTTCATCGTCTTCACCTCCACGATATATTCGATAGCCACCCTTTTCAGCAGGGCATTCTTTGTATTCCCATAGTTGCCAATTTGCATGTTCAACACCACTAACCCATTCCTCTTTCTCTTCATCGTATGCGTCAGATGAGTCATTCCATATCCATACTACATCATCTGCTATCTTGTATTTGTCTGTGTCAATCATTCTTCTTCACATCCACATTCCATATCGTCTATGTTTTGATAGCAAGTAGGGCATCGTTCAATGATGCTCTCGCAATACAAGTCATGTGCTGAACCTTGCATGTTGGCGTAGGCACAGCCGTTGATTGCATCGTGCAACTTCTTGTTATCCTCACGCAACCGCTTGACTTCTGCGAGCAGGTCAGGTGCGGCGGCTATGAGAGCGAAGTCAGCCCAACGATGGGGCAACTTACTCGTCAATTCTCCATCAGTCCCATGCGCCCTAAGCGCAACGATGCGCGGATTTCCCTCCGCATAGACCTCATCTTCACGGTAAGCCCACGGCCCTTCTGTGTGTCCTTCGTATTTGTCTGTGTCAATCATTCACTCTTCCTCCTGTGATTCACCTATGAATGGTATACCTTGTTGCTCTACTAGCATATCTACACTCATCAGATACTTCACCAAACTAATGATGTCGGACTTACTCATAGCAACTGAGCAAACCAATCCTTGTGGGTGGTTGAACTCTGTGCCATGTATCAAGAACTGCACAGCAGGTCTACCTGCTATGGTGTGTTCAGGATAACTTAGCGCGGTCATAGCGGTATAGTTTACACCTGTTCCAGCAGCCGAGTTTAACACAGGGTCTTGTAAGCGTAAGTATTGACTCACCTTATTCTCACATGGCATCCTTACGGTATATCCATATGGCCTGTTGCTCAAACTAGACTCTTGGTCGCACACTACTTGTATGTGCATCATTCCTTCATCATAGTTGCATTTTACTTGCATTCTTTTTTCATTCATCATTTCTTGTTCCATTTCTCTTCATCTCCTTTACTCTCATTCTACGATTGTCCGTTTATATGCGTAATCGCCTGTTCTTTCATCTATTGTCGTGAAAAGTTGTATTTCTAATTCATCGAAATAATTTGTATCGCTTAACTTTCTCATTTCAACAAACCCATCTGTGCTATCTATTGTAACATCTAGGAAGGTAGCATGTGTGCCCCCTATCTTTTTGTTTTCATAATCAACTTCTAACATACACTCGGAGGCCAAACAATACTTGCAAGTGTTGTGGTGCATCTCCATCGGGTGATACTCTTTATTACAATCAATACAGTGTGCATCCTTATCGGAATCGAGATTGGTTACGGTGTTATACTCACCAAACATCTCTACAATTCCATCTTGTTTCTTACCCTTCAGTGTGAGGTAAAGAAGGTGATTCCACTTGTTAGGAATCCACAGGAATCTAGTTTCTCCTTGTCCTGTTTCAACAAGTTCGATTAGTGTATAGCCTCGATGCAAAGCCCCCTTTGCGGATTTTGTATATCTCTCAAGGTTCGCTTGATTCTTCTTCTTGGACTTGTCAAACTTTGCCCCGTCTATTGCTTTTCTTGCTTTCTTCTTGGGTTTCTTTTTCTTGTTTTCCTTTTGTATGTCATCCCAAATGTTGTGCATATCATCATCAACCCACTGAATGTTTTGCTTTGTTTGTATGAACAAAGAATCTCCTACAGGTAGGTCAGTCATATCAGCAATGTATTCTTGTTGATTGATACCCTCTACAGCGTGGTCGCAGTATGTATCTCTAATGTAATTGATTAACTGAGCCACATCACTCCAAGTCCTATCCTTCTCAGGTATTAACAAGTGAGCAAGTATGCACAACTGCACACCTGTTCTACCATGTCCACCCATACAAGAAGTGGACACACTCTTCACATCATTCTTCTTGAAGTCGTCAATTAAAGCAAGCCAAAACTCCTTACCTAAATTGGATGGTATACCATAGTCGGGCCAATCAATACCAATGATGTGCGGCATCTTCTCAACAGTCACTTTCTCTGTGCATGTCCAACCATCCGGTAGCACATCTCTTGATACCTTCAAACGCATTACATCTACAGGGCCAATAGCAACGTCAGGGTATGGGTTCATCTTCACCCAAGTGCCCTGTCTTGATGTTCCACCAGCGTAGACCTTGATACCTTGTGCTTCAAACACAAGAGGGTTACCTGTGTGACAACCAATCTTACTCTTAGCCATCATTCATCACCATCTTTGTTTAGTTCTACGAACTTTTTCATCCATTCACTTCCCTTTCCTTTCACTGCTTGTATCTTCAACATCTTTCTCATCATCTCCTTAAGCACATCGAACATTCTATCGTTCGGGTTCAACCCAAGCCATCCTTCTACGAACATTTCAGGACTTACATCTTCGTAATTCTTGTTCTGTATCAACCCACATACTTGATATGTAATCTGCGTTGACTTGCCTTCAGGTAAAGGCAAAAACACAGAGGGAGACATAGGACTGAAGAACATACTTGTGTAGTCAAACCCACCTATTGCATTAGCCAAGATAACTATGTCCATCTCCTTACACAGAGCACACTCATCATACCCACAAGGGATAAAAGAAGAGCCTTCGGTGTCTGAGTATTTACTTGGTATGTGTCGTTCTTTCACCGAAAGCGACTTTACCGTATCTCTCAATTTCTCCGGCACTAATAGACTACTACCCATGAAGTTAGTTCTCCAATAGGCAGGTTGTTTACCCTTCAAGAACTCAAATATATTTCCCCAATCACAAGAGGTGTCTGTCAATCCTTCATTATCCTTAGTAAAGAACCTCTCTGCGAGTTCCCATGTTCTCATCATGGATGCCAATGCTCTCTCATCGTGAGGGAATGCCCCCGTTCCGTAGTCTAACGCCGTGCCGTGTAGGAACTTGTTGAATAGGCTACCATTGTTATGTTTCCAATTCTCCACTTCATTGACTCTCAATGTTAATTCTCTAAGATTCTCTTCATTCATGTTCTTCAAGAAGTTGTCTGCAAGACGCGCCACTTCACCAGCCTTCAAAGCACACTCTTGCCAATTCTTACCACCATAAGCACTAGTCCACTTCACTGCACTACCAAAATACTTAGCACACCAATCGAGTGCTAAGGCCATGTCTGACATAGATGGGTTTTGATTCTCCATACTAGCAAAGTAATGCTGCCTATTTTTCAGGCTGAACTCTTCATAGTGGTCGGAGCATAGAAGTTTCAACACCGTAGGCACTTCTATGTGACCGCCCTTAGCGATGTTGGGGTGTATCACAATGTGACGCAACTCTCCTAGACACACAGACAATGCTGCTTTCACAACCCATCCAACGAAAGCACCTGCTAACACAGCATTGTTACTACCATTCCAATTCATACCTTGCCACTGATGGAAGAAGTGTGAGAACCATCCGTGTTGCCTCTGATACCTAGACTGAGACAGATGTAATCCTACAAGGAATGCTTGTTGCATATCCATGTGATAGGGATTGTATGGTTTTGGTATAATCTCTAAACCTTCTTCCTTAGCAACCCAACCTGCTGAACCTTCAACCCATATCTCTCCAACCTCAGGATTTCCTATGATGTAAGGAATATCGTGTCCTCTTGCGTGAGCACACACATGGGATAGCATAGAACCTTCAGGGTGTGATATAACGAATCCTTCAGGGCAGAGTTCTTTTGTGATATTCTTTTCTAACCAAGGCACTTCAACTAATCCCTCTAACACCTTCACTTGTTTGACCTCAACCTTTCCTACCGGAACCATACCATTTACTGAGGATAGAAGTGTTACTTCTTCACCGTTTCTTATGGCTTGATATTCAAAAGGTGGCAACAAGGGTGCATGTTCAGGCGCACCTCTCACTTGTGTTAGATACAGCGATGAGTGCATGTAAGCCTCAGGCCAAGTCAACCACTTGTCCCCTCTATCGAAGACAAACTCTAATTCGTATTTGTCTCTCTCTACTTGACCGAGTGATTCAAAGTAATCTGCTGCCTTAGCATCATCATCTCTAGGCTTCAAAGCAAAGTATAGTTGTCTACCGTGTGAAGCAGTAACACCATCGTGCCCTTCACCAACAACAGCATACTGATTAGGTGCAAGCACCATACTAGATGTTGCATCAATGTAAGGTTGTAGTAACATACATCCATTGGGGTCTTCCTTCTTCATTATTGTAGCAAGTTTTCCCCACTCTTCCATGTATGATTCCTTGTCCACCTTGATAGATTCAATCACACCATGTCTAGCAACTTCGGGGCAAGCACGTATGAAAGCATAATCATTCACCAACTTATCATTTATGTAGGCAAGTGCGGCTGCTGCAATAGCATCATCATCTTCCAACAACAGTAACTCAAGTGGTAGGCTTGTGTATACACTGTTCTTTTTCCTATCCTTGATTAGACTGAGAGCCTTCTGTGATACTACCTTAGCAATTCTATCAGGAGTGAGTGTTCCAAACTCACTTGTATTAGCCTTAATTGCTTCAATCACTTCTTTAGACTCGTTAGCCACATCATCCCATAGGCTGTCCATCATTTCTTCTAACATGTTCTTTACTAATTCTTCATCATCCATTTCATTCATCTCCTTTCAACATTTCATAGTCATCTCCAACCACCCATACACTCGGCCCTCCTATCTCTAGGTCGAGTTCATCGAAGTAATGGGGAGGTATCTCCACATCATCCAATGTCCACCAACCCTCTCTGATACCACCATAGGTAATCAGGGTCAGGTTATGGGTAGATTTGTTATTCACTAGAGGCGGTGAAGTGCCTCGTATTCCCCACACCATTTGTGAGGGGTCATCGTTAATCACATATTCAAAGGTCATAGTCATAAACAGTGGTATGTCTGCATACTCAGATAATTCCTTTGCTAGTAAAGTATACAAGTTAACATCATAACCCTTTGTTATCAATTGCTTCCTAACTATGTCCCAACCATTATGCAAATGCTTCTCATCTCTGTGGTGTGATGCTAACTCAGCAGATAAGATGCGAACACCCTCTACATAGTCAGCAACTCTAGGTGGAAGATGCTTAGGGTGCAACATCAACTTCTCATATGCTTCCTTTACTTTCATGCTTACTGTCTTCATAAATACTTCATTGTTCATCTATCGTCACCTCTATTGCCTCTTCTTCTTCTTCTTCAGGAGCAGAAATAATCTTAGGTGCTACAATCCTCACCTTTGTATCGTATGCGCTCTTTTTGGCGTTGTATACCCAAAAATGCTCAATTAGATATTCCTTAAACTCATCGAAGAAATCAGGTGAGCCACATAATGCACCCATGTATAGGTCATACGCTGTGCTAAACTCTTCAGGGTGTATCTCAGCAGGTAGTGTAACCCATCTTGTATCAATAGGAATTACTAGACTAAACCCTAGCCCTCCTTCCTCCATGTCGCCTTCAGTAACGGCCAACCTACTGTTAGTTGCCTCATCCCAATCAGAGTTAATTCTCATACCATTCATTCTGTTTATGCTACCCGTCATTAACTTCCTCGATAGTGTGGCCTCTTGTTGTGTGCGGAAGATTGAATCCAAACGGGGCCACGTTTCAAAACAAAACACATGAGGACTCTTTACTGTCCTTCCATGAGTGGGAGATTCGTGGTCAATATCTTTTCCGTTACCCATTATAGGAATCCAACGGAACTTAGCAATCTCATGTCCAAAGTATTTTTGCACATTGAACTTCTCATACATCCAACCTTCGTTACATGTGCTCAAACATGTTCCATTACCTTTCTCATCTACATGCCCCGCAGCGTAACACTTGGTGCATACTCTATCCCCAACTGCTCTGTTCTTACTGTTGGTATACTTTGCTAGGGTGTGTATGTTTTCCAACCAAGTCCAATTGCTCCAAGTGTATAGTGTGTGATTGCCTCTCTTGTTACGACCATTCAAATCATAATTCAGTAAGTCTCTACCTGCCCAATTCTTCATTCTAGCAAGTGCCTTTCTAATTTGTTTTATGACATCTTTATCATCTTGTAGGTTAATCATGTTTCTAGCAAGTGTGTTAAATCTAAGCACCTTATCCTTAGGCACCTCACATTTCTTATTCCATGAACTACCACTATACATTTCTTGGATTCGTGTGTTCTTAGTATTACTAAATTGAGTGGCATTCCAGCCACTTTCTACTACACAATCCTTACCTGTGAACCATATTGTATGTAGACTATTGTTATCTGCCTGTATCATCCACCAATCTTCCTGTAACTGAGGGTTGTGATAAGAACAATTCTTCTCATTGTCGTCGGCCCAAGCACATTCACCTAATGTGTGGTGAGAAATCATTTCCCTCTTTAAGCACACATACTGCTCACCATCCTTCCGAAGTTTTTGGGTTGTGAAACCACACTCAATCAAATACTCACGAAGAGGTGTAAAGACATCCATACCTAATAGATAATATGGATTATTTGGGTCTTCCATATACTCAACATCATTTGTTCTGAAAGATGTAAGTGCTAATACTTCCTCAGGAACACCCTTGAAGAAGATTTCACCACTGTCATGTATCGTGGCATTGGAAAATTGTTCTTTCAAAGTGTGCTTCGTGTTTAAGAACTTAATTCTAGGAAGCGCATCAATGTCTAATCTAGGAAAACTGTATTGGGTGGCAGAAATCTTGTCATGCCCACAATCTTCTTCCTCAGGAGCAGGTAGCATTCCATATCCTACTTTACCACTCATCAGTAAAGTGGCTCTCCTAGTGTGCTCATTCACCATGTCCTTCACAGTGAGTCCATCGTTCCTTCCAATTGAACCAAGTGTAAAGGCCACTGCTAAATCTATAGGAAAAGCACTACCTATGGTTTTTCTAATCTGTCCAATCGTGCAATCACGATAGACTTCATCATCGCTCCACAGTATATCTGTTCCAACTACACCTGCTTTTTCTGCATTCTCCCAATATGTATATCCTTGTCTCTCTGCTTTACCCATTCTAAATCGCCTCCTGTATTACTGTATTCATTTTTTCATTCTCTTCATCTGTGATTTGTAATACTTCACCCAATGTTTTGTTTTCAATTACTGTTGAAAAATCAGGCAAAGAAAGGTCATGAGAAAAGTCTGTTTTAGCCTCTTCTCTCTCACCTGTCCATTTAACATGTCCAATACCAAAAGTGCAGAGCACTTCCACATATTTTTGTGTGTCTCTTTCAATCACTGCTGGTGTTTGACTACCACTATTGAAGCAATTAACCATCAACACCAACTCGGCCTTCTCTAAGTCAATCCCCATACGCCATGCAAAACGAGCCATCTCATTAAAATCAGAATTACCGCAAAGGACTGACATGTTATTTTTCCATAAAGTTTCAACACACACTTGATTAGTTTCCATGTTCAACTGTATGGAATTCTTCTTCAACATAGACATTATTTTTGTCATGGCTACATCGGCGGATAGTTCCTTGAACTCAGGTGAGAATAGACACTTAGCAGCCTCAAACCTGTCGCTAAACCGTAACCCACAATAACGCACAATCTTACCCGAATCGCCCCTGAATCCAAACTCATAGAGCAATTCATGTTTCACACTTTGTAGCCTATGAGGGTAGGTAGTTAGTGTGTATGTCTCACCCTTAGCCCACTCAAGGTCATGATTTTCATCCATGCGGTATAATTTGTTACCCACATATATTCCTTCTACATACTCTTCACTCATTCAATCGCCTCATTACCTCATCACATTCTGAAGTCTCAAATATAGTGCCGGACCTCATGTGTATTTGTATACGGTTTGCAGCATGTGTGTAAGCACATATGCTATCCACCTCAATCGTCGTTGTTCCTGTTGTTGTTTCTATTGTTATTCTTTCATTCTTCATGTGCAATCACTATTCCTTTTTTTTCATCTTCTCTAAATTGGTTTAATACTAAGACCTTTATAACCAAATCAACCAATCGTGTATGCTTTATACGGGTAGCATGTAAAAAACCCGTCAGGTGCGTATGTGTCATCTGTTCGCACATATCCTACACCTGCCCTTGTCCTCGTCATTCTTCACTATCATCTTTCAAATCAACCCCATTCGTGCGGGTATAACCACGCTCAGATTACACCCGTCGCAACATCTACCATCATTCACAGGCTGCGCGTTGTTGCCTTTGTCCCAATACATCACGCCATTCTTGTCATACTTTTCTTCTATCTTCCCTTCACATATGCTACATTTATTCATACTTCATCTCTCCTTCAACGCGTCTCTTAATACAATTCTATTACTCAATACAATTTTCTTCTGTGTATGTGGGGGTTGCGGTTTATCAAGGCGCGGTCGCAACGGCCCTGCTACGGGGTGCAGCGGTCGCATCTTTACGACTTCATTAAAACAAGTCGGGCATTTCTCCCACGTTCTGAAAACTGTATCAGACACATAACCATACTGTGTATTATCACCACAAATCCTTTTGAAATTGACTATGATGTGTTGCCTCATTCAATCGTCTCCATGTGTCCAATGCACACTTTTTTGTTGTATGATTTGTGTTTGAACAAAAACAGGAAGTTCTGCTAACTTGTAAAGCCCAACAGGAATACGGTAATGCAGAACGCCATCATACACTTGTTCCATGTAGCGGTTATACTCTTCCTCACATGTGGAAAGTATCTTCAGTAATTCAGTCGCTCGTTCAATTTGATTTGTTAATATGTCTGAGTATTCTTCGGGGTCTTGGGTCATTCAATCACCTTTCCTCTATAATCAGGATGTTCCTTTGGTAATCTGTGCAGCCTTCTCTCGGATAAGTTGTTCAATAGTTTGAACACATTGTCCATACCTTTGTCCCATCTCTTCTGCGAGTGCTCATCAGTTACCATCAACTCTTTCACATCTTGTATCTCTACCTCATCTAGTATGTGTTGTAGTATCTCATACTCTACGTGTATCACTGTCTTTGCTCTCATGCCGTCACCTCCACGCCTCGCCACCATGTGGGTGCGGGTGTTCCCTTCTCCCACTTGGCGAATGTCTTGGAATGGTAGTAGCGTCTGTATGCTTTTACTGCATCAGTTTCATCCCATAACCTACCAACTATGTCCACCTTGAACTCATCAGGCATAGCCAATGCGAATGGGGTGAGAACTCTTACGTTACCGCTGGTGACCACGACGATTGAGCCGTCGGTTGGTCTGATGCGATAACTCATATCATTCATCTGTTTGATGGGTTGCTCACAAGCATGGGTTTTTCCAAAGCGAGTGGTGTATTCTTCACACAGTGCAAGAGCATGGTCGGCTAACCAATAAAAATTAGCACGACTATCGCCAGCCCATACTGTGCATGGGTGGTGAGGGTGTCCTCCCTTGTAGGGTGTGCCTGACTTGGTTAGAGGCATTTGCTCGTCAGTAGCACCATGCCTACGAAGGGCTTGGGCCATCATCTGTGCTGACTCTAACACCATCTTCGGTATGTGCTTGTCGCACATCATGGTGGCTGCTATTGTCGGGTCGTTGTCTAATACAAATATATTCATTCTTCTTCACTTCCTTCGCAAGTGCAATCATTCTCATAACAATAAGTTCCATCATCGTAGTCAGCATAGTGGTGCTTGTCGCTGTATTCATGTAGTTCATACACATCTATACGATAAGCCATCATCATCTCTACTACTTGCCTCAACTTTCTGAAGGTGTGGTAAGTCTTCACCTTACTCAACCCCTTCTTGATACCAAACTCTCGCTTGACTGATGCGGTTGGGCTACCACCTGCTGCCTTAGCAGTTAGACTCATACCCTTTGGTGCGGAAGCCTCCATCCTCAACATAGGCTCAAGCATTGAGTTCCTCATAAACAAGCCTTGTTGGCCCCTCAATATCGCGTTGGCTTGTGTGTTTAACATGTCTCCAATCACATCGAAGGGGTCTATGTTCACCTTCATGTTGGGTGTGATGTGTTTGTGAATCATCTCCACAATCTTAGGTGTTAAGTCTACCTGATATTGACATGACTCTATCATTTCATTCATCATTAGTTCATCTTCTTCTTCATATGTTTTCATTTCATTCATTCATATCTCTCCTTGAAATAATCCCTTGCTTGTTTGTTACCATCAGCCATCATTGCTTTCAGTAACTCATTCACAACAGCATTCCTCTGTCCTATCTCTCCGCCATCTAAGATACCCTTGATGACTTGTCTCTTCTCTTCTATTACATTGTTGAACTTCTCATCAATGCTACCGGACACTGTTAGGTAGACAGCCCATACTGTCTCAGCATCCTGTCCAATCCTATTCACTCTGTCCTCTGCTTGTTCCTCATGTGAAGGCGACCACTCACGTTCAACAAACACCACTGTGTCTGCTGCTGTAAGAGTCAACCCTTCCTTAGCAGCAGGTGTAGTGGCGAGCAGCACATCCAAATGCCCACCTTGAAATTGCTCAACAACAACTTGTCTTTGCTCTGACTTCACACTACCTGTGATTAGACCAACCCTCAATGCTCTATCTTGGTTGAGCATGGCCTCATGTATCTGTTCAAGCACATCTTTGTGATGTGTGAATACAATTATTGGTCTGTCGTTATTCATTAGGTATTGATTAACATACTCTACTGTGGCTCTAGTCTTCATCAACCCACACATGTGTCTGAGTTTAGTCAAGGCAACAAGAACATCTGAACCCTTAGCACCCTCATTATCACCTGTTAGACTAATCATGAAAGCATTTTGTGTGTTAACATACTTCTTCCATTCCGAATCTGTTGGTTCAACGTAGTGGGTTTGTCTAATCTTATCAGGTAACTCAGCCATAACTTCCTTCTTTAATCTCCTAATCATCAAGTCTCTTAACTTAGCATTCAACTCTTCTTCATTAGATGAACCATCAACCTTCCAACCCCACCCATCATGGTGAGCATCGCAGTATCTTCGTGTGTAATCCTTCCATCTACCTGCCCACTCATTAGGTCGTAGAGTCATTAGTGTAGTCCACAACTCAATCGGTCTGTTGCTCATGGCTGTGCCTGATAGGAACAACACTGAGTCACACTCCTGTGCTATCTCAATAGTTGCCTTAGTTCGTGCGGCCTTGTAGTTCTTCAAGTAGTGAGACTCATCGCATATGATTGTCTTGAATCCTTTAGCAAGCAGGGCATCCTTCTGTTTGTTCACTATGTCGTAGTTGATTATCACTATGTCTGTATTAGGCATAGGGTCTTTGCCCTTCCTAATCACTGCTGATGTGTAGGTGGAACCCACCCACTTCTCTGCTTCCTTCAACCAATTGAACTTCACATTAGCAGGGGCTACTACCAATACAGGGTGATGTTCAGGGTGCAATGCCACATAAGCCAACGCTTGTATCGTCTTACCAATACCCATGTCGTCACCAATCAAACATCTACCATTGGAAATCTCTGCATACCTAACCCCTGTGTATTGGAATGGATAGAGGACATGACCGGCAGGGAATATCTTATCCAACCTCTCCTTCATACCTCTCACAATCTCTCCATCATCCACAGTTACAGAACCACTCAAGTGTATTCTTTCTGCCTTAGAATTAACAAAGTTGGCTACACCATCTAAACCCATGAACGAATCAATTAACTTTTGTCCATTCTCTAACGAGTCTATGTTATTCTCTATCTCATTCTTCACATCACTGATGAGTGAAAGGGAGACAACCCAAGCCTTGTTATCAGGATTCCACTTACCTCTACCATGTATCTTGACTATTGTTCTCAAGTCCATAGCCTCGTAAGGTAGGTGTATCATGATGTTGCCTTTGAATAACTTAGCAGTGTAATCAATTTCATTAGGTGTTGAACTATCTTCAGCATCCTCTAACATCTCAGTCAAAGCATCGTAGATGTATGGAACATCTCTCTCCCAATTCAACTTATCAATACCAGCAATCACTCTGTTGATTGATGCCGTGTTATCATTAACCTTCATGACCTTCTCATGTATGTCCCAAGTAAAGTCCTTCCAATCTACTATCTCTTTCATGCTCTTGTAGAATGGTATGCCCACATTGTATTTGTCTGAGAACTTAATGCTGATTGACTTGTTGTAGTTGGGCCACCTACGAGAAGTATCTTTCTTGCTATACCATACACTTTGATACCTCTCACAATGTAGAGTGTTATTTCTCACCACTCTATCGTAGTGGTTAGTTATGCCCTTGATGTATTCTACCATTATGGGTTGATACAACTCCACATCTTCTTGCATCATTGATGTTATCTTAACCAACATCTCAGGGTCAAGGTAAACTTCTTTCTTGGTTTTATCCCACTTAACCTTATCAGAATTAAACAAGCCCTGAAATGCACTTACTTTGGCTTCATGGAGTTTTCTGTGT
>TARA_R110000824_G_scaffold82768_15_pt1 | contig 13224 bp, 17 predicted proteins | sample TARA_R110000824 | Tara Oceans TARA_R110000824 (sample SAMEA4397747) | marine metagenome | biome: Polar Biome; feature: [MES] marine water layer (ENVO:01000295) within the mesopelagic zone...; material: water (ENVO:00002006), including particulate matter (ENVO:01000060) such... | reverse complement strand
GCCAGTAGTGAGGAGGTTCAGGAGAAGATCCTTAAGGAAGGTCATGCGAATCGCATGCACCCGGTAAATGCACTCAAGAACAGCATTTATTTGTCGGGAATACGCAGCGAATTTGACTATTGGCCTTTCAGTCTGCTGATTGTTAATCACCTGAAGGAGCGTACGGACGACACTGGAAGACAGTCTGATTACACTCCCGGCGGTGAGCGATTTAATTTCATTGAGACCTACGAGCTTAGAACCAGTATATGGTCTAAGAGAATCGCTAACACGCAGTTTGAAGGTGTCGGTATTCGTATTACTTGCGCTAAGAACTCCCTTGCACCCACGAATCGCAGGATTCGGACTCGGCTGCTCTGGTGGACTGACTTTGATGACGCAGGCGAGAAAACCGGTGACTACCGGGTGTGGGATTGGGACTGGAGTACCGTGGCTATGTTGTACGACGTACAGACTAACAGCCGTGGTCCCGAAGGGGCCAGACTTAAGAAGCTGGGCTGGAAGATGGACTTCAAATCGCCAGCGGCAGATATTGAGTGTTTGGCTAGTACCCCTTTACTTGGCATGAAGAAAGGTGAGTGGGTGAGCTGGCAGGAGATGGGCAGGATGATTCATAACAACCCCGAAGTTATGGAATTGCTCAGAAAAGCGCTAGGAATCGAGACGAGACGTAACATGTCATTGGGAGAAGATTATGAAAACCAAGTGAAAACTGAGCAGAGTAAATTGCGATGAGTAAAGACGAACATCCATTATCTCCGCTTGCCGTACCGGATTATGATGATTCGGCAGTTAGAATTGAAAAATGGGAATCGGCCCGCGTGGAGTACGCCATAAAGCGGTTGAAGCTCGGAAGGCATGCACTTAGGGAGTTGCAAGCCGTCGCCCCGAGTGGGAGAATATCGTTTGATGATTTCAACAATAGATTTCCTACTTTTCCCATGTTACTGTCCGCGAGTTCTTTACCCGGCGAGACACCCATGCACAGGAATCCCAAAGGGATTCACCCCATGTGGTTTAAGTCGTTTAAAGGACTTCCGTTTATAAGTTTTTACGAGGAGGAATTAGAGAGGTACAAAGCTGAAGTTTTCGGGAATGACGAGTCACGTGTTTTAGGAATGGTATTTCCGCGTAAAGGATTCGCACACGGGCTGGTCGTTCACAACGGAGATTGGCAAACCTATTTACCGCAAAATTCAGGTTGTCATTTGTACCAAGGAGGGAAAGTTAAATCCATGACGTTGGTAGTTCAACCGTTTTCTGGGTTGTTAGACCACGTTCTTGGGGGGCTCCACTGGGAGCCTGCGAATCCATAGGTTTTAAATTGAAGGAGTTTTAAATGGCTACTACATTAGTATTGGCATCTACTGAAAAGGCTCGTGAGGCTATTCTTGCGAGCATGGAAGACAAGACCCGCCTGTTGGCGGTTGAAGGCGGTGAGAAACTTAAGAAGTTGCACGCTGCCGGTATTCTGTTGTTCTACGATCTGGGGAAACTGATTCACGAGGTTTCGACGGACGAAACTATTGATGGCGAGGGCGAGATTACGAAACTTGCACAGTACTGGGGTATCGATAATACCAACAAGCTGTACGAGTGGAAAAATACTGCCTTGACCTACACGAGGGAATTCTTGGCTGAACAAGCCAGAGAACCTTTGCCTAACGGGAAAGAGATTACGTTTGAGCACTTCAAAGCTCTCCGCAAGATTGCGGATGAGAAGAAGCGTGATAGCTATCTGAAGAAGGCCCGGAAAGAAAGCTGGTCAGCTAACGAGCTGGTAGCCGAAATCCGAGCTACTGGGAGTGTAAAGACGAAGCGTCAAGGGGGACGTAATCCTTCTATTCCTTCGTCCGCTGCTGCCATTGTGAAGAAGTGTCATACGCTTTCTCAGCAGTTGTACCGCTACTTAGGTGCGGTGAGTACCGAGGCCGAAAATCGCTTTAAGGAACTGCCAGCGGATGAGGCATCGCACAGTCTCCTTGAGGGTATGACTGACGCTATTGACATGCTGAATAGTGTCATCAACGAGGTTGTGTCTTTCGATACGGTACTTAAGAGCGGTAGGGATCGTGTGCATACTATCCTTACTGGTACGCAAGCTGCCGAGGCTGAGGAAGCCACAGACAACGTGTTTGATGCTATCATTGGAGATAGCGCGGCTATTGAGGATAACAGGGCTGATGTCATGGAAGGTCCTCAGGCGACTATTGAGGACTTGCGTGAGAGAACTGTTGCTATAACAACTACCGCAGCTAAGCAGCGTGGCCGCCCCACGGGAAGCAAGAACAAGCCTTCCGATGAGACGGCAGTTGTTGGTAAGAAGAAGCGGGGACGTCCCCGAGGAAGTAAGAATAAGAAGTCCTCTACCGATTAAGGTAGTGGTGTCGTGAGAAAGAGAAGACCGGCGGGGATATCTTATCCCCGTCGGTCCTCTTCTCTATGCCCGGAGAAAAACACATGTGGTCAGTTTGCACAATGACGTACGGGGATTACCCGGACCTGATAGGTAAAACGTTGGACTCGTTACGTGATCGATTTAATGCGCGTGTGAAGGACATTCGCATTGGATTGAACGGGGTTTCTGACGACTCCTTTGAGCGTGTTATGAGTTGGTGCGAGCAATTTAGATTGTGCCCTGTCTACGTGTATCAAGAAGTAGACAATCAGAATGTTGGTAAGTACCCCTTGATGCGTCGTATGTTTTACGAGCGCCCGGCTCCTGTACACGAGTCCGATGCCGTCATGTGGTTTGATGACGATACTTTTTTAGACGGGTGGGTTAAGGATAAGTGGTGGGATAGTGTGGCAAAGGCTAGTGAGGGGGTAACTCTTATGGGGCTCAAGCACTCTATTAATTGCAGGGGCAATCAGGCGAAAGGAATAGCGGAACAGTTGTGGTACACGGGATCGGAAGTTAAACGACGACATAAGATGCAGTTTATGACGGGGGGTTGGTGGCTGGCTGATTCTAATTTTTTAAGCCGGTGGGATTACCCGTTTACTGCAATTTATCATAACGGGGGCGATTCGATCTTGGGAGAATTGTGTAGGCAGCAAAGTGCTACTATGTTTGACTTCAAGAGCGGCGCTCAGTGTCACGCCGAGTGCTGCTACAAGAATAAAAATCGGCGTGGTGTAGTTCACGTTAACGAGGGTGGTCGAAAAGGAAGACGCGGGATAGGGAAAAAAGTGGCTGACGAAGTTTATCCTTGGCAGTTTTATGGTGAGGCTGAGGAATCAATTCAACATCATTTGTTTGATATAAGGATGTATAGTTTCAATGGAGTTTGTTAACAAGTTTATATCAGTAGAGAGGCATGTAGGCTCGGGAGAGCAACCTATCTACTTGATGGATTATGGCGGCAAGTATGTTTATCATACGCTGACGTCTCCTATCAGTTCTGCCGAGAGCCCAGAGTGGTCTATTACGGACAGCGGGGATAAGGTACGTGTCCCTATTTTTGCGTACAAAAGTGGTAAGGAACCTGATTCTGGTTTATTCGGTTACGGTATTCAGCTAGGCATAGAAGCGCTTGAACTTGCTAAGCCGACAGGTCATTTTCCGCATCATGTAGTTTTGGTGCTTGGGATAGAGTGTCATGATCTGGCGGAGGCTGAAGAAGGTGAGGAGGCGCATCGGGTTTATGTGGGCATTTCATTTGCGAGGGAGAAATAATCGTGGACGCAATTACAACACGTATAGAAAAAATTGAAAACGAAGTGCTGACGCTCAAGAGGAACTTGGCGTCGTGGATGACATTTGCTGACGATAGCAAGTCTCTTCCGATGGTGAAGTACCATAGCTCTTACAATGGCAAGGAGACGTTGGAGACGGTATCGGACCTCTCTCAACTGGTGCCAGAAGCGCAAGAAGTCATATCTGCCGCTTTGGAGGAGTGGCACGGTGCTGCGGTCATTCAATGTTTGGGTGAGCTAGGTAAAACCATCAAGCAGCTGGAGCAGGAACTCTTAGGCACTGCCGACGCTAAAGCGGGGCCTGTGTCATCGGGTCCTCCGGTTCCTGCCGCAGGAGCCGCTACTTTAAGTAGGGAGCCTGACGATGAGTTTAGTAGTTGATGAGGGATACTCGCTGCATCGGATCTTCAATAGGCGCGACAAGCTGTTCCAGCAACTGGGTAGCCGCTTCGCGAATCAACGCATTACGGATGACGTGTTGAGCGATCTCGCGTCTGGGGTTCACTCTTTTTTACCTGCCGCTATTCCGCTGCCTGCTGTTTTTCAATCACTGTTTGAGTTGGCTGGAGAGATACCCACTAAGGATGAGTTGTTCAATACTTTCTGGCGTATTGCAGGAAACCTTCCAATTCTTATGGAGGGAAAGCCGGTTCACCCGTGGAACAGTCAGCGAGCTATCGAAGTTGTTCCGGCTCAGGTTTTAGAAGTAAAATTAGTACGTCATTTTGGGGCTCTCGCACATAGCGTGATGTTTCAATTTCTAGCTGGGTCAGCGTGCTCTACACGGTCTCACCAATACTGGTCTCGTAAGAAGCTTGTGTTCTTGGCGAAGCGTCGTGATGAAAACGGGCACGGCTTCATGTTTTCTAGAGGTGCCGGTAGTAGGTCAAAGCGTGTTATCCCGTACCCATATACGGATGCGCGTCAGTTAACTGGTATGCGCTGTTTAGCGGTGTTGGACCCCGCTATCTCAGACACGGGACCTGATTTTCAGGAAATACGTTTTACCCATTCCCTTGCGGAGTACAATCGGGAGTTACTCAAGAAGAGACTGCGGGTTGACGAAGGGTATGTATGCCCAGAAGGATTTGACAGAACGCAATCGTGTCATACGTGCTACATTGGACGAGACAAGTGCAGTGCGGGTTGTCATCCCGCGACGTATGCGGTTGACTTTTGTTCGCGGTGCCAGCAGCAATCGTATTTCGATGCGAAGGACCTGAGTGGCAATTGTGTTAATTGTATCGCCGAAGAACGCAAGAAGAAAAAGGAAAGCTAGTTTATGGATACGGGAATGTTGCAAGCCAGATTCAGCGAGCATGATCCTCGCCTTTATAACGTCAACCGAGATCTAGCGCATAATTACAAGCGGATTCTAGAGGTGGTTGCGGCTCGGTTAGAGGATGGCTCATGGGTAGAGCTGGACGCACACCTCAAGGAAAACGGCGTTACGATGGATGAGCTGGGAGAGGCGTGTGCTGCTTTCTGTAGGTACGTAGCGTCAGCGGCCACAGATAAGAAATCTGACATGTTTGACGGGCTCACCAAGGCTGGTTGGTTCGAGTGCGAGCCTCTGGCGCAAGCAGCCTACTTGGCGGTGATGGGGACTGTTGTAGCTGGCATGGCTCATCGCGGGATACGCGAAGCTACGTTGGGTGATGACGGCCCGGCACTTAGGGTGGGGGATCTCACAGAGTCTGGTGAGCGGTGTCTTGCTGCTATGAGGGTTTCCAAGCGGAAGCGAAGGTGGTTGGGATTTGTTGCCCGCGTAAAGGGTGCTTTTAATTCTTTACGGGGAAGATCTGAGTAAACGGTTAGATAAACTCGAAGGAACGAGTAATGATAATTAACGAGTGGGAGCCGTCTTTTACGGAGAAATACGGCCATGTGTTTCCTAACACGTATCTTTGCATTGATACAGAGTACACGGGTGGGAACGAGCGAGAAGATTTAGTTGTGGAGATTGGCCATGTGATGGTGCACGAAGGTCGTGTGATTGATCGCATGAATGTTGTTTTGGACTGGTCGGTCTATGAAGATATTGATTCGGCTTTTGTTCGTTACAAGTTGGATGACATACGGTCAAGGATGGGTGATGATTGGCGTGTGACATGGGAGGTCATGAAAGAGGAAGGGATACCGCCAGTAAAGGCTCTCCGGTTTTACAACAAGTTGTTTAATATATGGCACAAGAGAGATCTACCCTACGTGGCACACAACGGTCGCAAGGCAGAGGAGAGGATGTTACGAGGTATTTTCAACAGAATAATACATAAGCCGTTTTTTATGCATGAAAACCAGTTATGGGATACTGGTGCTATTTTCAAGGCGTCTATGTTGTGTGACTCTTCGGAGGCGTCTCATTCTTCTTCTCGCTGGAAAGCTTTCCCCGATCGTACTGATAGCCTCAAGTCCTACTTTAATCGTGTGATCAATGCGAGGGTAAAAGGTCTTTACTGGAATCTGAAGCACTGCCTTGAGTATTACGATTTAACAGGTAAATTGGAGGACACACACAGATTTCATCAGGCGGACTACGATGCGTATTGTTCCCACCTGTTGATGCAGGAATATAGGTCAAGAATTACACGGAATAATTCAGGAGAAAACGCGCTTGAAAGTTCGGAAACTTTCGAGCGTATGTATGAGGAAGAGCTTGCTAAGGTGAAGATTGCGGAGGAGGATGTGTTGACGAGGCTTGTAGAAGAGGCCCCACGACAGCCCTTACCCACTTTGCCTACGCCTGTAAAAGCAGAGGTTCCGACACCAAAGGTAACAGAAGTGTCACCAGATCTGCCTGCTCGCCCTCAGCCCCGAAAGGGAAGAAAAAGAGGACAAAGAGTAATATGAGCCATGAAGATGTGTTGAGTGAGGTTAAGGGTTTTATGGATAGTGTAGTAGCACTACAGCTAAAGAAACCTATTTTTTTAGGTATTGACCCGGGGTCTACCGGGGCCATTTCTTTTTTACACCCGGTAAGCAATGAAAAGGCGATAGCAATAGATATTCCCACCACTAAAGTGATGACTAAGAAAAAGGGGAAACCCAGTTACCGCACTCATACGGACTTGGGTGCGCTGTGGAGTATCTTCAAGTCGTTTGAGGACAGCTTTGGTAAGTTACATATCGTAATTGAGCATCAGCAACCAATTCCGCGAGACACTGCTTTGACGGGGTTTACTGTGGGGAGAAATTTTGGCATGTGGCCTTTATTCCTTTACAGTCACGGTGTTTCTCACGAGACAGTGCGTCCGATGGCGTGGAAACGAAAGATGGGTTTGATTAAAAAAGATAAAGAAGCAGCAAGGTTGAAGGCTCAGAAGATGTTTCCCGGCGCGTCTCTAAACAGGAAGAAGGATCACAACCGAGCTGAGGCTTTGCTTATTGCAGAATACGCACGTTTAAGGAGTAACGAAGAATGACAGATGAATCCCGAGACGCGGAGACTCCGGAAGATATTGTAGAGAAGGCTAAGCAAGAGTCTGTGGATAAAGCAGAGATCACTGAGGAGCAGCAAGCTCACCTTGATCATTGGCAAGCACTCGCAGAAAAGGCTCAAGGGTTGCTCCTGTCTGATGATAATTTGCGTCAGGTTGTAGGGGCTATGTTGGCGTCCAGACAGTTATATGCCATGGCGCTTCACGATATGGATGTGCGTGTCGATATGCTTGATGAGGAGGAGGAAGAGAGGGAGCAGCTGAAGGAGGTATTTATCTCCTCGGCGGCCAAGCAGGCGGCTAACCCTTTTGACGAAAACGAGCTACTTCAGGGCGTGCAGGAGACGGTGATTCCTTGGATGGAGAAGGTGTCGAAAGAGCATAATTTCCTTGAAGAGCGCACGCGACGCACTGAAATTCAGGAAGCAGAAGTAGAACGTCGAAACAAGGATGTCGCGATTGGGGTGGCGTATACTCAGACTGAGTTGCCTGAGGAGGACTCAGATGAAACAGAGATGGACGGAGTATACGAGCTTAATCGTGTCCGAACGCTGGTGCTGGTGGGGTGGAAGCCTGCCGTGCTGTGGGTCATTAATCATATATTGGAATATGTGACCTCTCCTGAGGCGTTTGCGTCTTCATTGGCTCCCAAGCAGACTGTTGTTCTTGCGAGGACGGCGGCGGGTCACAAAGACGCCCGTGTTATGACCCTAGGGGAAAAAGCATGGGAGAATTGTGCGCGTAGTAACGAGTGGTGGGGTCGCACCTTTCAGGAATCGTACTTAGACAAGCTGAAAGACCCTATGGACCTCTTTATAGTGACAGATTTGGCTCACGCGAGGGAGGGACACAGTTTTCAGTCGCCCATGGCAAAAGCAGCTGACGCTCAGAAACGCTTGCGTAAATGGGCTACTAAAATGGGGTCAGCTTTTATAGGTGGTGTCCTTTTAGACAGTAAGAAGCTTCCAGAATTTAACACGCCTATCTGGGAACAACTCAGGATGTTTACGTATCTGCGTGCTGTGGGAGTGGAGGTCAGGGATGATGGTGACTATGACCTTATAATTGGAAGACACCATCGCATCTCGGGTGTCGCTAAGGCAGAGATTGAAGCTTTTACGTCTAGTGACATTATCACCCCATGAAGGAACGTGAAATTTTATGAAGCCCAAAATCGAAATTGTGGTCGGTTATTCTTTAAAGCCCGAAGCTACGGATAAGAAAACGCCTAGGGATTTGTCTCCTTATCGCAGTGATATAGGGGATGTTCATATGATTATCCCTGCGGCCAAAAAAGCTATCACGTATCGTGGTGCGGGAAGAGACGAAGGAAGTGGCAAGTTACGGGTGTGCGAGGCTGCGGCAGCATTTGTTAAGCGGCATTCTTACGACGTCGGCTTTCATCCTACGTTTGTTGGTTTTGACGTTAAAGCTTTTTTGCGGTTTGTAGGGTTCGGGTGTGCCGTTTCACATACGTTTTTTCCGTCTTCTTATTGGATGGATGAGGGGCACACAGTGGAGTTGTACGAGCAGCTCCTTCTTACTGGTGATGACGCCCAAAGCCCCAAGGATGCCTTTTTGTATTTCTCCAAGGGGTTCACGGGTGAAGATTTGGAAAAGTACACATCGCTTGTGAGACGAGGTGTGACACACGAAGATGCGGAGCATGACGCTCAATTGGCATTTTTGTTCGGTTCTATTTTTCGGTTGTGGGGCACGCACTAGGTTAGTTGTATGGTAGAAAGACCTGTCGATAATGAGCATCACAAGTTCACTTCTCGTGTCGTCGCTGTAAAGGACATAAAGTTTTCGGGAAGTGCCTCCTCCTTGTCGTCTTTTGCTGATTGGGTGTGGTATACACCGGCCCCGGCTTTTTTGTGGGGAGGGTTGGGTAACGCTATTTTGTCTGATTTGCAGGAGTCGCTTGGGTTAGAGTATTACCAGCGAAGTTTCGACACCTTGATATTTTCCGGGTTTGAGCACGAGGGTTCGCAGCATTGGAATCGCACACTGTGGGCCTCTCCGCAGGCAGATTGGCCTAAGTTGCGGCAGGCATTTTTAGAGGTGACTAACGTCAATGCCGAAGAATCCTTGATGATAAAGTACGGTTTACAGGAATTGGTTATTTATGATCCTCTTGCTGTAGAAAAGGCTGCCGTTATTACACCTGAAATTCCTCTGCTCACCGTTTACGGGTTTGGGGTCATGACTAATAAAGTCACCATCGCATTTAACCCTTCACAGGACGTGGTAGAAAGACCTCGCGTATACAGACAAAAGCCTGAAGAGGTTATGGTAGGCTTAGGTAATACGGTGCTGAAGTCTTCTCGCGAGTTAGGAGAAGTCGCCGAGAAGTTGGAAGGAACAATTATCGAAGGCTCGCCTTATACCGCTTATGTGCGTAAGCGGCTAGATAAAGAAGGCAGGTAAGTCGTGGAGCATCCTATTTTCAGTGTACGAGAAGAGTTAGTTCCTCATGCGGTTGTAAACCTTAAAGTTTTTGAAGGAGACACCACAGAGGAGATTGAAAGTGCTATAAACGAGTGGGTTAAGAAAACACAAAATCTAGTGGTATGTCCGGGGCCTCTTTCCGTGGGAATGGGAAGATCCTCTATGGCTGTCACGTATGTGCGAGCAAATATTAATGGTGACCCCGAAAGAAAACGAGAAGTGGACAACACTCCTACACTTGATGCCAAACCAGACGTCCGACGCTCTGGGCTCGAAAGTGACGGGGGGAGAATTGCTTGAGGAGTCGGCGTATAATTATCAAGCGGCATTGGAAGTTGTACCTGTAGCGTTGCATGAGCGTCTTGCTGATCCGGATAGTGAGGTACGGGAAGAAATTGCTACTCAGCCTGCGTGGTGCTTATGTGAAATGCCGGAAGGCGATTATTCTCGTGTGCGTGTTTTCCCTGACTTGGATCACATGGTAAAGCACATCGGGAGGCTAGAGGGAGAAGAAGTCTCAGTGTGGGCTTTTTATGGTACTCCTCTTCGTATTACACAGCCGATGGGTTCTCCCGGCCAGCGTTATTTACTCATTTCCGAACAAGAAGTTATCCCTATTCCTCATCGTGGCGGCGAGGTTTTGCGCCCTGTATCTGAAAATCAGATACTGCCAGAGGTACAGGAAGACGGGTGGTTGGGGGATGCGGCGTTTACACAAGGTAGTACGGAGACTTATTATGCATATGAAGCACCCAGTGACGATCAGTTCGACGGGGACGGGGATGAGGAAGAAGGGGAGGAAGTTGACGTTTAGTGTGTTACACTAAGGGGGACTTTTTTTTAGCTATCAGGGGAATATATCGTGTCGACCGGTAAGACAGAACTTGTAACTGCACACACTCCGGATGATACTGCTTACCATCCGGGATTGAATGCATACGGCACGACGATTCCTCGGGCCAACAAGGAGGGCGGCTCACGTGGATTTGACCCTCATAAGCCCGGTGTGGTGATAGTGGACCCCGACATGGAAGATGGTAATTTAGAGGTAGATTTTTCTAAGTTTGGTGAGATTGCGGATTTTAATAACAAGATTCAACGTGCTGTAGGTGATTCCCCCAATGCGGATAGTGCTTTTAAAGCTTACAGTGATATTGCGGGGGAGTTGACGGGCAGTAAGGATGAGACATCTTCCTCTGCCCCTTCGTCCTCTACCCCGAAGAAGGAACCCAATAGCGTGAATAGACCAAAATTGAGGAAGCCGACACCTTTGGTGCGTACTGCTCCGGTGATGCAGGAGACTACGCAGGGTAACGAACACGAACTACAGACGCAGGCAGCGCTTGCCGAGCAGGCGGAGATGATACGTCAACTGTCTTCTGAGTTGTCCAAGTTAAGGGAGGTCAGGGAAGTGGTACCGCCTGCGGCACCACCTGTGGCAGAGGCTATCCCCCCGGTGGAGGACGAACCTGAGGAGGAAGTAGGTGTTGATTTGGCGCAGGACCACCTTGGAATGCCTTTCTTGGGTCTTTCTGCTCCCCTGAAACCACAGAAGGAGATCTACTTCGAAATGCCCCAAGCCGGTACAATGGGGGCTCGGTACCACGAAGTAATTGAGGGCGGCAATTGCATAGCCCTTGTGTATGATACGCGGTACGAGGAGGGCTATCAGTGGATTCCGCCCTCACTTGGCGACTCGAAAATTAAGATGACCCTTCCCCGGGAGAATAAAACCTACACTTGTTCGAGTGTCGGCATTCAGTTTCATATTGGTGTTTTAGACGTGGTTGTGTTGTTTAAGCACGACGACGACGAAGACGTAGTTAAGGAGAATTATTGATGACAATGGAAAAGCGTGGTGTTATTAACGATGATACGCCTTCAGGTACGTGTTGCGGCGGTAAAGCGGGTTGTGGAGATGCTGGCGATAAGGGCGAGGCGGGTGATCCCGACAAGCAAATGCTCCTCAAGTTTGGCCAGCACGCCGAACCTGCCACAGAAAAAGAGGCAGATGACATGGAAAGCAATTCCATGACAGACGCGATTGATGCTGTAGTGAAGGAGACCGAAGAAGATGGCGAGTGAACGACGGAAATTAGCGTACACGGCATTGGAAAATCACTATGAGGCAGAGAAAGCCGAGGGGCTTCACAATCTTCTGGTGTATTTTGAAAACCCAGTAGGTATCGGGGAGCATCCTGAACTACAAGAAGAAATGCGTACTCAGTTATTGAAGGTGGCCAACGCGGAGGATGCTCTCGGTTGCTTAAAGAAGCACTCTACCTTGTTGCTGGGTTAGCGTGCCGCGTCACGGAGGATAGTCATGTCAAACAATTCAATGTTCTGGAAGCATTCCACACCGGGTGGGGATGAGGCTTTTCCCGACCCTTTTTTGGACGTAGCGTCTCAGAATATGCCGGAGACGATCCGGAGCGCTCTTCACTATTCTGAATATATTTGGAATGTGTTCGGCACGTATCGAATGGCGATGGAGAGGGTGGTCTCCTATTTCCTCACGGACATTGAGATTTCGGGGGATGTCTCAAATGACGAGAAGGATAAATACACCGAATTTTTAGAAGATTCTCTGGATGCTATGGAGTTCCTGCAAAATATGATGCGGGATCGTATGTGCTATGGGAATGCGTTTGGTAGTGTCCTTGTCCCTTTTCGCCGCTTCTTGATGTCTCCGAAGACGGGTGACATGTTTCCTCTACATGTCGTTTACAATAATGCTAAGTTCAACTTTAAGTGGTCTGAGAAATTTGAATTCATAGCTACGTGCCCTAAGACGAATTGGCGTGGTCCTTGGAAGGTGGTAGACAAGCCAGAGGACGAAGAAGATCACATATCATTGAAGCGGTGGAATCCGCATGAGATCGAAATTCTACATGACCCCTACACGGACGAAGCATCCTACCTGTGGCGAATTCCTGAAGACTATAAGCGTCTTGTTCGAAAGGGTCATCTTTTTCACCTAGAGCGTGTGAGTGAAGAAGTGTTGAAGGCGATTCAGCACGACCATATGTTCCGTTTCAACGATGACGCTATTTTTCACATGAAAGAGCCTACCCTTGCGGGCATTCGTAATCGCGGGTGGGGGCTTCCTCGCAGTCTCGTTAATTTTCGCCAGATTTATTACGTGCAAGTATTGCGTCGTTTTAACGAAGCAATTGCTTTGGACTATGTGATCCCGTTTCGTCTCATTACTCCTGCGCCTCGCGGGGGTGGTAATGCGGGCGGCATGCCTGCCCAAGACCCGATGATGTTTCATAACGCCGGGGATTTCAGGTCGCAGGTTAAGGGGATGATTAACCGCCGTCGTAAGGACCCTGCGAGTTGGCAAATTTTGCCTTTCCCGGTTAATTACCAAATGCTCGGAGGGGATGCGAATGATCTAGCTCCCAAGGAGTTATTGGATCAAGGGTTGGAAACTCTCTTGAATGAGTCAGGCACTCCTGTGGAGCTGTATAAGGGCAGTCTGCAACTGCAAGCCGCGCCCGTGGCATTGAGATTGTTTGAAAGTACGTGGCGTAATCTTGTGCAAGAAGCTAATTCTCTTATCCAGTGGATTCTAGGTAACATTTCACAATTGATGAGTTGGGAACCCGTTGATGGTGCCTTGACCCGTGTAACC
>TARA_R110000824_G_scaffold196144_3_pt1 | contig 13238 bp, 20 predicted proteins | sample TARA_R110000824 | Tara Oceans TARA_R110000824 (sample SAMEA4397747) | marine metagenome | biome: Polar Biome; feature: [MES] marine water layer (ENVO:01000295) within the mesopelagic zone...; material: water (ENVO:00002006), including particulate matter (ENVO:01000060) such... | reverse complement strand
GCTATGTCATTAGCCATGATGTGGGGCTGCTTTTATCTCATCAAGTATATAACTGGTCAACACACTATAATGATTAATACCAAGTTTGAATATTTAACTGGTATCATCGTTAAGTTAATTGACCAGCAAAAGCTGATGCAGATGGATTTAAAGTCTTGGTCATCCAATACACAAACTCTTGTTAATTTCCTTAAAGAAGAGAGAGACAATGAACAACAAAGACTAATCGCGCGGGCCAAAAAGAAAAACTTGTAGGAGAGTGTTATGGAAATGAATGGTGTTTTAGGTTTAATTGAACAATATGGTTTACCATTAATCTTATTGCTTGGAGCTATTTATGCACTATATAGATTTTTAGTGTTTAGTCTATATGAAGTAAAGAATGAATTTGGTAAAAGACATGAAGACAATGCCAAGTCAATGGCTGAGGTGAAGGTGTCTCTAGCAGAGGTTAAATCGGATATTAAACTATTAGTAGAGTTTGTTAGGAGCAAACGATAATGCCGGAAAAAGACGGCGCCAGATCATATAAAGGACAAATAATCGGGGATTCAATGTCCGTCACGATAAATTTCAAGTGGCTATTACAATTAATTGTAGCCGTTGGAATGGTTGTATATGGATGGTGGCAGCTGGAGAGTAGAATACAGGGCTTAGAAAGAAACATGGTTCTTGCATTAGAGGAAATAGAACTTCATGAAGCAGAAAGGAAACATGATGAGGAAGCGCATGTAGCACAGATGGAAGAACGAATGTTGTGGTACGAAAACGAATTAAATTTAAATCCCTTTAGTTGGGGAAAAAATAAGAAAAAGAAGTAATGCCCAATAAAAAAGCAAAAGAAAGAAAGTGGAATAAAAAAAAACTAGCTGAATCTCATAAAAAGTTTGGTCGTACAAAGAAACAAATTGCTAAAATTAAAAAAAGAAATAGAATTCGAGAAGAAAAACTTAAAGAAAGAGACCAATTGAATATTGAATATAAGAAAAGAAAGTAGTGATATACTTTTTGATTGGAACTATTTATTATATAATATAGGAGATATATAAAAATGGATTGGATAATTGCAAACTGGGATATTTGTTTACTGGCGTTTATGATTTTGGAGAAAGCAGTTAAGCTTTCACCTACGCAGTATGATGATATATTGTTAGATATGGTGTGGGGTACAATTAAAAAAACAATTGGTAAAAAATAATGTTTAAAAGTTTTGGAAAGTGGTTATTGGGGGTTGTCGCTTTAATTGGCGGTTTTCTGGCTGCATCAAGTTTGTCTTCTCATAATAATAAAAATAAAAAGGCTTCCAAAGAGATTATTAAGAAACAAGAAAAAAAGCTGAAGACTATACAGAAGAAACAAAAGCAGGTAAAAAAGAAAACCGCCATTACTAATGAAGACATTAAAAAAACGGCTAAAAAAATTAAACAATTAGAAAAAGAGAAAAAGAATGTTAAGGCTAAAAAACGTAAAAAGTCTGCTTCTAGTGCTGCTAGTAACTTGCGCAATATCGCAAAACGGCGAAATAAATGAAGGACTAGAATGTTTTACTAATGAAGAAGTTATTGCAATTGATGCAGAGGTAACCGAATGCCATGCCATTAATAAAATCAATGAAGAATTAATAAAAAATTATAAATTTCAGATTTCTAATTATCAAATTAGAACAGGGCAAGATTCATCAATGATTGCTCTTAAAAATGAAGAAATAAAAACTTTGCAAAAAAGCGTTGAAGAGTATAAAGAATTAAATAAATTAGTTGAACCCAAGTGGTATGATAATAAATGGCTATATTACGCATACGGTGCTTTAACTATATACGCAGGCGTCTCAGCTGCAAATACAATAGGGAATTAAACATGTTTGATACTTGTTTTATAAATTTAATGAAACACGAAGGGGGTTATGTTAATGACCCGGACGATCCAGGCGGCGAAACAAAATTTGGTATTAGTAAAAGAGCGTATCCCGACGTTGATATAAAAAATTTAACTGAAGATGAAGCAAAAGGAATTTATAGGCGCGATTATTGGGATAAATGCAGAGTCGAATCAATTTCAGCAGCTTTACGACCGATATATTTTGATATGTGTGTAAATATGGGTAAGAGTAGAGCAGTTAAAATATTACAAAATGCGGCAAACAATAAGAATAAAGAAGATATTGATGTAGATGGAGGCCTTGGTCCCGCAACAAGAAAAGCATTGGAGAACGTTGAAATTGAACGCGCAAGGGCTTTTCGGGTTAAGTATTATGCCGATTTAGTAGAAAAAAAAGAAAGTTTACAAAAATTTTATTATGGGTGGTTTAAAAGGTCGTTAGAAGTTTAGAAGCTTTTTATAATTAAATGGTATTTATTACAATAAGAGGAAATTATGGCAAGAATATTACAAGATACTGACCCAGGACCAATATTACATTCTATAAGTGAGACTAGCCCGTCATCATCCGTAGTATTTGTCGGGGGCAATTTTACAATGACAATTGCTGACAGTTTGACAGCGACCGTATTAACTGATACTCTAACGAGTGTTTATTTAATGGCTAATAATTCAAATCCAGTAACAGGAAAGCCACCTGCAGCGGGGCGCACAGGTGAATATTCTGATGAAACGGCCTTTGCCGGTAGATGGGTTCCTTTAACAAACGTTGCTTCAATGACAGCATACAATGGTCAAATGACCTATACGCACAATGGCGGACCGATTCGCTATATTGCATTATCTGCAAATGCAGGCGCACAAGTGCCTTCTTTAAAACAATGCTTCAGCGGTTCTTTATCTGGATTCGTATATTCAGACTACTCCGCGTGTAAAACACATTAATGTTACAAATTTTATTTACAATACAAGATAAACATCATATTATTATCAATCAATACAATAATAAATCAGGAGAATAAAGTAAAATGGTTATTAATATAGAAACTGCACAAAATGGCTTTGTAGTACGAGATACTGCTGAGACTGGTACTCCCATTATAGTACAGGACTTTAATGCACTCGTTAATATTTTAGTTCAAGCTTTTAATATAAAACTTGATGAAACGCCAGGCGAGGGTACTGTTGTGGGTGAAAATACAGCAGCCAATGGGAGTAGTACGGCATCAACAGAGCCTCGTAAAACAACAAGAGCAGCAAAAAAAGAAGTAGAAAAAGAAGTAGCCGCACTCAATGCCTAAAGTAGGCGAAACTGTAGTTCGCAACGGGAAAGAGTATAAGTGGATTCAAGCTGAGAATGCATCAGGTTATTGGTCACAATGCAAGACAATAAAACCAGCAAATGCAACATACTGTCCTGCCTGCGCCAAAGTAAGAAAAAACAAAGATAATCCTACTTTAGTTTTAAATAATAAAGAAGAGGTTTTTTATAAAATTTATGGAATGTGTTCAGAATGCTTTGAGCATGTAAATAAGCATAGAGATAAGTTTATTAAAGAGTTTGAGCATAATGAAAAAGCAAAAAGTAATTATAATAAACCAGGATAATTAAAATGGCTGAAAAAACAAAAAAAGATTATTATAAAAAATTAAAAGACTCGGATTGGAACTACGAAGATTCCTATCAAGATACAGATGTGTTTGAAGATAATGGACGCGAATACACAGGCCCCGTTCGTAAAAAATCAGAATCTGGTATAGATTTTGAAGATTATAACGAAGCTGGCCCTAAAAAGCCCCTAGAGTATTTAGAAGCACGAGATATTATTGGTAATATTGTTGCATTTCATAAGATTGAAAATTGCGATGTACGATTTGATACTGATCCTGAAATAGAATCTGATACATTTATTTTAACCTGTAATGATTTTGTATTTGTCGGAGACGATACAGAAAAAGATTATAGAGATAAATGTAATGATGTAGTAAAATTAATAAAAAAAGAGTTTAAAAAAGAAACAGGCAAAGCATTAACTGCAAAAGAAGTAACGCATTCATTTACTACACAGATGTATGGTAATCATTATGGTGATCTTCCTGTGCCCGGAGCAGATGTTCAAACAGGTGTGCATAGAAAAAATCGTTCATACGTGACTTATACTTCTGCATATGAATATTCTGTTTAAGTTATAATTTTTCAAATAAGAGGTTTTAATGAGTGATGTAAATTTGTTATATTCAAATGGCGAAGAGAGAGAAGCCGCCAAAAGATTTTTTCTAGATCAGCAGCTTGATATGAATAAAAAATCCATTGTCTTCTCCACACCGTCAGAAACAGGCACAAGTTATTGGCGATTGTTCCTACCTATGTGTGCTCTTTATAAAAAATATCCCGATAAATATAATTTACTTTATACTGAAGCTATGACTCCTAATCATGTTAGACTGGCTGATTTGTGGATACAACATAGAGCAGGTGCCGAAAATGAACATTTTACAAAGGTTATACAAATGTGGCCAAAAGACCTTAAAAAGCCAGTAATAATTCATGACGTAGATGATAATGAATATGATTTGCCGAAAAGGCACCCAATGAGAGATATGTGGTATGCCGCTGGCAAAGATAAGATGGCATTATATCAAATTAAAACTGTTGATTATGTCACCACAACAGGCTCTCGCCTACAAAAGGAATTTAATAAAGTTCGAAATCATGATAAGAAAGTAAAAGTTTTTCGAAATCAAATGGACTTTGATTTACCTCAATGGCAAATTAAAAAAAGCAATCCCTTTGCAGAGGATAAAGACGTTTCTAATCGAATAGTAGTAGGCTGGGTTGGACTAACGAGTCATTTTCAAGATCTAGTTAAATTAAAACCTATTATGAAAATCATACATGACAAGTATGAGCATGTTGATTTCGTTATAGCAGGTATGGCATTAAAAGATACATATGTAGAGGTTACTGAAAATCCTGATGGTACTAAAAATATTAAAGAAGAAGAAGTAAAGGATGAAAAACGTAAATATAGATACCGTGTAGAAAGGCTATTTAGCGATCTCTCAAAAGATAGAATTAAATTTTATGATGCTAAACCATTAGAGAGTTATGCTGAATTTTATACGTGGTTGGATATCTCTCTGGCTTATGTAGAACATAATACCTTTAATGCTTGTAAGTCTGAAATTAAAGTTATTGAACCCGGTTATTTTGGCGTCCCTTCTGTTTTTACTAAATGGGGAGGTTATGAAGACATGTGGAATAATATGCCCACAGATTTAAAAAAGCCTCATTTAGCAATGGAACATGAATATGCTAAACCTTGGGTTGATGCATTAAGTCACTGGATTGAAAATCCTGAAGAACGCATTGCTTATGGAAAAAAGTTTAGTAAATGGATTAAAGAAAAATATGATGTTAATCGAAATATTGATGAAAGGGTTAAATTCTACGACGAGTTATTAGGGATTTAATGCTATTTATAACATGAAACAGAATAAAAATTTTATTATTCAAGAAACTGTTAAGTGTAGACAAGAACCTAATTATACCCTTACTACATATGCCAAAATTAAGCACCCTACTCAAGGAGTAATTCCTTTTGACCTATATGATTTCCAAGCCGCAGCAATTGATAATTTTGTTGACCACAGGTATAATGTTGTATTAAAAGGAAGACAGCTGGGCTTTTCTACTATTGCAGCTGGATATATTGCATGGCTACTAACTTTCTTTAGAAATAAAGAAATTTTACTTATGGCTATTAAGCAAGAAACTGCAAAAAACTTGATTGATAAAGTAAGATTAATTTTAGATTCATTTCCTACCTGGCTAAAGCCCGCTATGTTACAAGATAATAAATTATTAATTAAATTAGCAAATAACTCTCGAGTAAAGGCAATTAGTACTACGTCCGACGCAGGTCGTTCAGAATCATTAAGCTTACTAGTGATTGATGAGGGCGCCTTTATTGATAAAGCTACTGAAATTTGGACAGCTATTCAACCTACTCTAGCAACGGGTGGCGATTGTATTGTTATATCATCTCCTAACGGTGTTGGGAATTGGTTTCACGGCACATGGGTAGACTCCTTAGAAGGACTAAATGATTTTTATCCTCAAGTTGTAAAGTGGGAAGACCACCCAGACCGAGATAAGTCCTGGGCAAAAAAAGAATTAAAAGCAATTGGAGTAAAAAGGTTCGCTCAAGAACATGATTGCGATTTTCAACATTCGGGAGATAATGTTATTAATCCCGCAGACTTAGAATGGTATCAAACTGAAAAGTTAATTAAAGAACCAGTTGAAAAAACAGGCTTTGATAGAAATTTTTGGATTTGGGAATATCCTAATTATAATAAAAAATATATAGTTACTGCGGATGTAGCTCGAGGCGATGGTAATGATTATAGTGCTTTTCATGTTATAGATGCCGAACGCTATGAACAGGTTGCAGAGTATAAAGGAAAAATGGCACCAGATCAATTTGGCCATTTTCTTGTTGAAGTCGCAACTAAATATAATAATGCAATACTAGTAGTAGAAAATAATTCAGTTGGCTATGCTTGTATCCAGAAGGTTATTGATAGGCAATATATTAATTTATATTGGAGTGAAAAAACACACTCCTATGTTGATCCAATGACTGTTGAATCTAGATACAAAAGAGCATCACAAGTTCCTGGGTTTTCTACAACCTCCAGAACAAGGCCTCTAATTATAAGTAAATTAGAAGAAGACATTCGACAAAAAGAATTTGTTTTGCATAGTTCTCGGTTTATTTCTGAAGCAATGACGTTTATCTGGAAAAACGGTAAAGCACAAGCAATTGATAATTGTAATGATGATTTAATAATGAGTTTAGCAATTGGTTTATATGTAAGAGCAACTACATTACGATTAAATGATATAGATGATGCTTCTCATAAAAATATGTTAGGCAATTTTTCTTTTTCTAGTAATAATTTTCCCACATCTCCAATTATGACCGGTAAGAGTCAACAAGAAGATCCATATAAGTGGAATGAAGGCGGAAAAGGAGAAGAAGATTTAACTTGGTTATTGGATAAGAAAAAATAATGGCACGAAGAAATTTTTACTCAAAATTAAGACGACTAGTTAGGGGCCCAGTAGGGGTTTCTAAATTTCCACTTGAACAACCACGTTCGATGCGTCAGCAAAAGGCCTGGGATAGGTTTGCAAAAAATTCATATAATATTTATCAATCGTCTTTAGCGGGCTCAGGTGAAAGATACCAACGATATCGTGATTATGAACTAATGGAGTATACGCCGGAATTAGCATCTGCTCTTGACATTTATGCAGATGACACAACAACATATAATGAAGAAGGTCAAATTTTAAAAATTGAATCAAATAATGAGCAGATTAAAGCTGTTTTAAAAGATCTTTACTTCGATCGTTTAAATATTGAATACAGTATATGGAATTGGGTACGAAATCTTTGTAAATACGGCGATATGTTTTTGTTATTAGAAGTAATAGACAAAGAAGGGGTTGTAAATACAATGCCCCTGCCTACAGTGGAAATAGAACGTGAAGAGGCTTATGATGGAGATCCTAACTCTGTAAGGTTTAAGTGGACTTATCAAAGCGGCGCAATTTTTGAAAATTGGCAGATAGCACATTTTAGATTACTAGGTGATGATATATTTCTTCCGTATGGAAAAAGTATTCTTGAACCGGCACGGCGAATTTGGAAACAATTAAATCTTATTGAAGATGCGATGCTTGTTTATCGTATTACACGCTCACCCGAGCGTAGGGTGTTTTATATCGATGTGGGTAATATTCCACCTCAAGAAGTTCAACAATTTATTTTACAAGTTAAAAATGATCTTAAAAAGCAACCACTAATTGATCAAAGCGGTAATATTGATTTAAGATACAACCCAATGGCTGTAGACGAAGATTATTTTATTCCAGTTAGAGGTGCAGTTGGTTCAAAAATTGATACGCTACCTGGCGCTCAAAATTTGGGAGATATTGATGATGTAAGGTATATTCAAAATAAATTATTTGCTGCAATTAAAGTTCCAAGAGCCTACTTGTCCTATGAATCAGATGTGGCCTCTAAATCATTATTATCACAAGAAGATATTCGCTTTGCAAGAACAGTTCAGCGTATTCAAAAAATTCTCGTATCTGAATTAACAAAAATTGGAATTATTCATTTATTCGCATTAGGGTTTGAAGAGGAAGATTTAATTGATTTTGAATTAAGAATGACTAACCCAAGTACTATTACTGAAATGCAAAAACTTGAATTGGTCGGCATGAAATTTGATATAGGAACAAAAGCAATTGCCAGCCAATTAATTGGACAAGATTATGCTAGAGAACACATACTGGGACTAACAGAAGAGCAAATATATGCTCAAAAAGATGCTCTTAAGCAAGACGCACGTAGACAGGCAGAAGCCGAAGAAATCATGTTAGCACCTCAAATGGCAATGCAACTTCAAATGGGGCAGGCTCAGATGGATATGCAAATGGGCGCGCAAGAAGAAATGATGGCACAACAAATGGCTGCACAAGAAGATATGGCAGCACAACAAGGACAAGAAATGACTCCGCCCGATATTGCACCTCCTGGAGGAGGAGGAGGAGCACCGCAAGGTAATGGCCCTGTAAATGCATCAAACGATTCGGTTAAAGATGGGGATACTTTTGAACGTGATCGCTTCGGATCGCAAAAAACTTTTAATATGCATGACCCCGACAATCCAATGAGTTATACAGCCCCTTTTGACAACGATACAAAAGACGTTGACGATATTCTTATGCCACACAGAAAGAAAAGAGATTATAAGAAGAAAAAATCATATGATCGTTTAGGCACTCCAATGTTAAATGCATCTAAATCAAATATTTCTGATGTTGTCCATTCTCAATTAAAAAAAGATAAAATTTTAAAACAATTAAACGAAGCAATTAGTAAGAAAAAAGAGGATCCTAAAGAAGATACGTAGATATTTATAATAACATGAAACATAATAAAAAATATAACATTGGAGTAATATTCGAACTTTTATCAAAGCAAGTGGCCGCAGGCATTATTAATGAGCAGCCGAAAATTTCTAAAAAAGCTTCAACCTTAATAAATAAATATTTTTCTATGGATGGCTTGCTCCACGAAGAATTATTACTATTTAATATATTACTTTATAACCAAGCTGATTCTCATAGGGTAGCTAGCAAGTTATTAGAAGGCACTTTAATGTCATCACAGGCTATGAAAGAATCAGAACTTATAAAAGTTAAAGAAACATTAATAAAAGATATATCAGAACTTTTTGATGAACAAACTTTTTTTAAAACAAAAATTCCAAATTATAAAGTTTATGCTTCGATACAACAATTATTAGATCTTTCAAGAAAAAAACAAAGTTCTAGAAAGATTACAGAAAAAATTATATTAGAAGAAACAGTAATCGATCATTTATTAAATAATACAGAGGTCCAACGCGCAAAAGAACAATATGAAAAAAACAATAAACAGCCGGTGGATAACTTTACTATGCAATTAGTATTAGAAAAGTTTAATCAAAAGTATGACAAGCAATTTAATCCTGAACAAAAAACTTTGTTAAGGAGCTTTATTAATAATGATCTTAAAGGTTTTGAAACATCAGCAGGAAAAGAAATTCATCGAGTTGATGACGTTTTAGAAAAAGCAATTGTAGAGTGTCAAGATTCTCTTTTAAGAATTAAGCTACAAGATGCTAAAAAGATTTTAAATGAAATTAAAATATTAGAACCTTCTGAAGAAGTGTTAACACGATTATTAACATATTTAGACTTAGCTAAAGATTTACAAGGAGAAGTAGCCAATGCCAGCTAAATCTAAATCACAGCAAAAATTTATGGGTATGGTTCGCGCAGCGCATGAAGGAAAAAAACCGGCTAGCAAAGAAGTAGCAAAGGCAGCCAAAGGAATAGATAAAGAAGACGCAAAAGATTTTGCGGAAACAAAACATAAGAAATTGCCAGAAAAAGTGAAGAAAAATGAAGATATAGCAACCGCTCTAAAAGATGCTATTCGCGAAGCAGTTAAAAAAGAAATGTCTGCTGTGGGCGGAGTGGCTGGATTTAACGCACCAAGTGGCACAAAAAAAGCCTATCATGGGGATCATGTTGTAAGAAGAAAGGGTGTGTATGGGTCTGATGTAGAGGACGGTGAAAAAAAGAGACCTAGAAAAAAAGGTAAGGCAATGATAGCTAAAGGTCCTCAGGGAGATAAGCACTTTAGTAAAATTGAATCTATAAAAATTACAAATAAAAAAACATTAAATGAGTTTATCTCCGATATAATTGCATCCGATTTGTTACATTCAGACATGACTCCCGAGTGTATGGACGGAGTAGGTAAGCTGCAACAAAAATTAAGTAATATGCAAGTTGATATTAATACTAGCTTTAATCATGCACAAGAGTTTCTAAAATCTGGTATTAAAACTCATAGAGAAATAGAATTTAAAAGAATGGCAGTTGAAGCAAAAAGATTATCTAATTTGGTTACTCAATATAAAAATGTAGCAGATCAATTAGCAAATATGGCAGGCGACGTAAACAATCGATCGGGCACAAAAGAATTAGCTATTAAAATGCAACAACAACAATCAGGTGCACCAGAAGATGGAGGCGAAGAACAAAATGGCTAAACTTTTACAAGAATTTCAAATATTTGAGTATGCTCCGGCAGATGAAAAGTATCAACATGATGATAAAACAATGCTTGCCGGCACCTTACAAAGAGCCAATGCAGAAAATCAAAATAATCGTATTTATCCTCGTCCTATTTTAGAACGTGAAGTGGATAAATATCATGAAATGATTGATGAAAATAGAGCTTTGGGAGAATTGGATCATCCAGACAATGCAGTTGTTAATTTAGCTAATGCTTCTCATTTAATAAAAGATGTGTGGTGGGAAGGGGATGATTTAAAGGGCGTTGTAGAGATCTTAGATACGCCCGCAGGCTCTATTTTAAAAAGTTTAATTGATAGCGGTGTAAAACTTGGAATTAGTTCAAGGGGATTGGGCAGTACGCAAAAAAATTCTAATGGAAAAGATATCGTTCAAGATGATTTTCAACTTGTAACGTTTGACTTCGTTTCTAATCCGAGTACACAGAATGCATTTATGATGGCAGAGTCGGTTGAATTAAATAAGGAAGAAGAACGAGTCTTTAGAATAAAGCATTCGTTAGATATGATTTTAAAATCTTAACGCAGTGGTATACGTTAAGAACAAAATAGCAACTTTAAATTTTAAGTCGACACTATACCACAAATTTTTCGACCAGGTTTAAAGTTGCTATCTTTTTTTTAGGAGAAGTTATGAAAATAGGAAAATCACAATTACGACAAATTTTAATTGAAGAGCTTGGTGACATTATTAGCGAACAGGTAACGATAGAGGTTAATCTCCAATTACGAAAGAAAACTCCCAATTTATTAAATCCTGAGTTAGTTGAAGAGGTACCTACATTTAATACACTAATGGACCCACACATGGAAACGGTTAAAGGCTCTAAAGTTCCCAGCGAAAATTTTACTGGAAATGAAACTCTTAATGAAATGATCAGCGGCGCAAAAGTTCCTGATAATTACTATGAAGGTTCAAATACTAGCACACAAACAGGTCCTTTAAACGGTTCATACAGGCCTACAACAATTACAGACGCTGCAGATGCAGATGGAGAGAATCTTAATGAGCTCGAAAATGTCAATTTTGACGCGTTTTTATAAACATCTTTGGAAATTATTTTTAGAAGATAGTGAAGAGGATGATAAAGAAATTTTATTAGATTTAGGCTTAGATGATGAAGAAAATGATGAAAACGATAAAGAAGCTAACGAAAGTTAGCTTTTTTGCGTTTATACGTACCTTTTGAATATTTTTTATATATAAGATTAAAAAAATTAACTTTTTTAATTAAATATGCATTTTTCCTGTATTTTTTACCTTTTATTCTATATTTATATCAATGATCGACATGGTGTCGAAAAATTGACGTTGTGAAACAAAAATATTAATATTTAGGAGAAAAATCGCATGTCACGAAACAATATTATCAAAGAAGCGATTGCAGATGCTAAAGCGACTCGCGAAGCTGCTTTAGAAAACGCTAAATCAATGATTGTTGATGCCTTTACCCCTGCTTTAAAGGGTAAGATATCAGAAAGTCTTGAAAATGGCGCATCTGAAACAATTGCAGAAAGTGGGAACCAACCAGCTAGTTATGATGGTGGGCACCCAAGTCAGTCCGGCGAAGATATGTTGAACAAAGGTGATGGCTCTGCTGTATATGAAGACGACGATACTAGTGAATCCTCAGAAGATGTTTCTGAAGCTGGTGATAGCGTAGACGAAGATGTTTACGAAATCGCATTAGCTGAAGATGATGATGAAGATGATGAGTATGAAGATGAATCACGTGAAGAACGCGCTGACGTAGACAAATATGAATACGAACAGGGCAAGGACGCAGGTGAAGATGAGTCTGAAATGTACGAAGCAAAGAAAGTCAACACTTATGTTAATAAACTTCATACAGAAATCAAAGCTTATAGAAAAGCTATTAAACAGCTTCAAAATGAATTTACTGATGTAAATTTATTTAATGCCAAGCTCATTTATGCAAATAAGGTGCTTCGCACGCCCGGTTTGACTAAAGATCAAAAGCATGGTATTGTTGAACGTTTTGATGATGCTAGTACTATTAATGAAGTTAAAATTATCTTTAAAAGTTTGACCGAAGGTGTAAAAATTGGTGCTGCTGTAAAGAAATCACCTGCTCGTAGGAGTGTGATGTCGTCAGTAAGCAAAAGTAATAATAATTCAATTAATGAAGAGTTCGAAAGGCTACAAGAGCTTTCCGGACTGTTAAAAGATTAATACGGGAGATTAATAAGCATGAATAATAAATATGCAAACATGATTCAAGGCTTGACAAAAGAGTATAGCGATGTAAATCGTAATGCTGAAGCCAAGGCTCTCGTTGAGAAATGGTCACGGACCGGCCTTTTAACTAAGATGGGTGGCAAGCATAAATCCAATATGGCACGTTTGCTTGAAAACGAAGCCATTGGTTTAAGAAAGCTCAACGAAGACTCTTCTGTCGGTGATATAGCCGGCTTTAACAAAATTGCGTTCCCGCTAGTTCGGCGTGTGTTCGCACAGTTGATTGCAAACGAAATTGTATCAGTTCAACCTATGAGCTTACCTTCTGGCTTGCTTTTCTATCTTGATTTCGATTATGATAGAAATAATGCTAGAGATTATAGTGCACAGGGTTCTGTATATGGTAATCGTGGAACAGTAAATGATCAGA
>TARA_R110000824_G_scaffold252854_6_pt1 | contig 13251 bp, 17 predicted proteins | sample TARA_R110000824 | Tara Oceans TARA_R110000824 (sample SAMEA4397747) | marine metagenome | biome: Polar Biome; feature: [MES] marine water layer (ENVO:01000295) within the mesopelagic zone...; material: water (ENVO:00002006), including particulate matter (ENVO:01000060) such... | reverse complement strand
ACTTAAAATTAAATGAAGATGAATTAAAAGTATTAGATGGCTCTTTAAGAGAATATCATTCATTTGTAAAAGAAAAACATGGTGAAGATGCTTCAATGATGGATGAATTTAAATTTGTCCAGAATAGAGTAAAACACATGATAGTTAAAATAAATGAATCTGATAGAAGGCTGTAATGAAAATAAAGTTAGATAAAAAATCAGAAAAAATACTTAAGAGATTACAAAAAAAAGCTACACGTGAATTTAGAGATACTACCAGAATGCCATCATTAAAAGAAGTTTCTTATCTTTTAACACAGCTTGAAATAAACCATTATTTAATGGATTGGTCAGAAGAAAAACATACTGCACCAGCTGGAAGTCGTTATACTACTGGTGGTGGAAGTAGAAGATATAAGGGTTACCATTTAGAAATTCCAAATTTTCCTAGTTATCATTTTAAAGGTGATACTTGTAATATGGACTTAATTTCAACTGAAACTTATTATAGTTATAATGCTTGGCAATATGCTATTCAAATAGTTGAAGGTATAAAATTAAATAGGGGGTTATAATGGAGCTTTTATTTAATTCAACTATACTCTGGTTAGTATGTGTTTCTGGCTTTATATTAGGCTATATTGTTAGCAAAATGGAAAACTAATATAGAATCCCTACCTAGCAAGAAAAAGCTCCTATGTTGGGGCTTTTTTTTTACATTAAAAAACACTTGACTTTATCAATTTATATTGATAATTTAATAATAGGTTATTAATTAAATAAATAGAAAAGGATGGTTAATATGAATATGTTGAATATTATTAAAATTGGAAAAAGTGGTAGCTTTTTTCTACATATAAATGATAGTAAATTTTGTGCTACTTCTTTTGATGATGTATCTTATGGTGATAGAGGTTTTTATGTTTCTTTAATGTCTAATAGAGCTTCAGATATTAAGTTGATAAATGATTTTCCAGATGTATTTGTTAGAAATGTTGATGATTTAATTGATGCAATTTTTCAAGCAAAATTATTTATTAAAAACATAGATAACAAAGGTTAATATGAAAGTAACATATATCTCAGAAAAAAAACCAACACTTGAAAAGCTACAGGAAATTGTAGGTGGATATATTCAAGTCGTTGATTTAGAAAATAATAAACAAATGATAGTAAATGAAGAAGGAAGTCTAGTAGGATTAGAAATTAATAATGAAGCAACTCTATTGGCTAGAGAAAAAGGCATTCCAATGCATGATTATATTATAGTTGGTGATGTAGCAGTGCTTAGTGATGAAGCTTTACTAGATTAGAGCTTTTATATAGAAAAGAAAAAGCCTCTAGAAATAGGGGTTTTTTTTTGTCAAAAATAAATTTTAAAAAACACTTGACATTTATCAATTAATATTGATATATTTAATCATGGTTAAATTAATAAATAATATGGAGAACAAAACAATGAACTATTTTCAAAACATAACAGAACCAAATGAGATTAAAAAGCACTATAGAAAATTAGCTTTTCAATTTCATCCTGATAAAGCTAAAGATATTACTGAATCTGAAGCTAATGAAATTATGAAAGAAATTAATAATCAATATCACATAACATTAAAAGGATTAGATGGTTCTAAATTTCAAGGTTTTAAATCTAAATATACTTATAAATACAATTATACTACAGAACAAAGTATAGTTGATAAGGTTAATGCAGTATTTGCTTTAAAAGCTAATCTAACTGTTGAAATTATTGGAACATGGCTTTGGGTTTCTGGTGATTCATTTGAAGTTAGAAAGCAACTTAAGAAAATTGGATTGAAATTTTCTGGCAGTAAGAAATCATGGTATTTTTATACTGGATACTTTGTAAAGAAATCTAAGAAGGTACACAGCATGAATAACATTAGAGATATGTATGGTGTTAAAACAATAGAAGAAGATGAAAAGAAAGGGGGTAAAAGCCAAATTTTGGCAATCAAACAATAAAAACGAATAGAAGTCCAATTAAAGTAAGAAAGCCTCATAACGGGGCTTTTTTGCATTAGAAAAGAAATTTTAAAAAAAGCTTGACAAATATAAAGTTTTCTTGATATATTAAGTCATGGTTAAATTAAATAATAAAATGAAGGACATAAAAATGAACACAAATAAAACACAAGATGATAAAAAAGTAATAAGACAGTTAAATAGTCGTAAAGTTAAAACTCAGTTTACATCAAAAGTAAAAGTAGATTTACACGTTAGCTTAAATCAACTTATAAACGAGGTTGAAGGCTATTCAAGGCGTTCTACAAACTGGGTTGATGATATTCACTTTACAGAAGAAGAAACTATTGAAAATCCAAGACATATAGATAGTAAAATAGCAATTAAATTTAACACTGAAGTAGGTATTTTCGGATATGAAAGAACTTTAAGAGATGTTTTAAATGCTATTAAAAAAATAGTTTGCAAAAGCACAGCTCATAAATATAATATTAGTGGGTCAACTAGAATGAGAATATTAAATGGCTTTAATCAGTCTTCTGCTTTATTCAACACATCTCTATTAAACAGTCATACTAATGACCTCATTTTGCAAGTTGCAACATTTAATCAACTAAGTAAAAGCAGTTGATAGCTAGATAAATAACATAAAGAAAATAAACCTCCAGAAATGGGGGTTTTTTTTTGATTAAAATTTTTTAAAAAAAGACTTGACACTTATCAATATTAATTGATATATTAAGTCATGGTTAAATTAACAAATATGGAGAACGAAAAAATGAACACAAATAAAACTAATGAAAGAATTATAAGTAATAGCATTCTTTCTGAAACTTGTTTTGCTACAAAATATAATACATGTGTTGATATAATTACAGTATTAAGAGAAGAATTAGATAATACTAATAACTTAAAAGAAAAGCTTGAAAATAAAATAAAAGAAAATCAAGAAGAATATGAACTTTTCTACACTAGTAATTGGAATGATGACCCAAATATGGCTAGTAAAGATGTTGATTTGTATTATCAAATGGAAGAAAAAAATGAAAAGTTAAATTTAAAGATAACTAAATTACAACTTATAGCAGACCAAGTAAAAAGCACTTTGAATTCTATTGATAACGTATGGAAAAAACTTTACATCTATAATGAAGCTTTTGAAGAAGCTGAAATTGAATTAAACTAATAAAATATCTTATAAATAAAAAAGCCTCTAGAGATAGGGGTTTTTTTTTGCATAATACCTTAATAAATAGCCCTAGAATTAATTATTATTTGTTTTTAGTGTAAGGGTTCATTAAGTCAAGAAAAGTTGATTCTCATTCATTGTAGATATGTTATTGTTTATTGATATATTTTAATTTAAATTGATAAAATGAATTTGATAAACAAATTAGGAACAAATTATGTTTCTACCATGTCCAAAAAATAATAATAGAAGTTGTGCATTTGCTGGAACATATATTGAATCTGCAAGAAATGGTAAATATAAAAGCAAATTCCATTTATGTTGTGGAGTAATTGGTGGTTCATTAGAATCTGCTAAGGTATCAAACATGATTAAATGTCCATTAGATATGAATAAACAAGAAATAAAAAAACATAATGACAGATATAGAAAAAAAAGTTGGTAATCCTAAATGGGTTAAAGGTGGCGTTTCTGGAAATCCACTAGGAAGACCTCCAAAAGGTGATAGTATGGCTGACTTAATTGACAGTATTGGAAGTGAAGTTTTAGCTGTTGGTTCTGAGAATATGACAAGGAAAGAAAGAATGGCTAGAAAAGCCTATGAACTTGCTTTTGATGATTCTGATAAAAATTTATCCTTACAAGCTATGAAATGGTTAACAGATAGAAGTGATGGGAAAGCTAAAGAAACAATATTTCAAATTAACACTGAACCAATAAAGGTATTTAATAGGGATGAAGTGGACACTGGATAATCAAAGAAAATCAATATTAGAAGACCAACACCAGTACAAATGTATTAGTGCTGGTAGAAGATGGGGTAAAACCCATTTAGCTTTACTATGGTTGTTAGATGGCTATATAAAACCAAATGAAAGAAGGTGGTATGTATGCCCAACTTATAGGCAAGGTAAAACTATAGTGATGCCAATGCTTAGAAATATATCAAGAAGCACCTTAGGTTGTACTATAAATGAATCAGAACTAACTATTAGATTTGCAAATGGTGCAGAAGTATCTATTAAAGGTGCAGAAAATGAAGATAATTTAAGGGGTGTTGGTTTAAGTAGGGTTGTATTAGATGAATTTGCATTTATGAAACCTCATGTATGGCAAGAAATCATCTTACCCATGTTAGCAGATACTAAAGGTAAAGCATTTTTTATAGGAACTCCAGATGGTATTAACCATTTCTATGATGTATTTTTAAGAGGTCTAGGTGAAGATTCAGAATGGAAGTCATGGCAGTTTAGAACTATAGATGGTGGCTTTGTTGAGAAGAAGGTTCTGGAATCAAATAAAAAGAACATGGATGAAAGAACATGGAAGCAAGAATTTGAAGCAAGTTTTGAAACTGCTCAAAATAGATGTGCTTACAATTTCAATAGAAAAACACATTGCAAAAAAGCAGAAGTGATAACAGAAAAGAAATTTTGGGGCTGTGATTTCAATGTAAGTGCAATGTCGGCTGTTTTGTGTTGTGAATATTCTGATAGTGTAGTACATTATTATGAAGAAGTAAGGTTGGTTAATTCTAATACAGAAGAATTAGCTAGGGAAATGAAGAATATTCAGCCCAATATTCCAGTTTATCCAGACCCAGCTGGTCAAGCAAGAAGCACTACCAGTTCAAAGTCAGACCATACTATTTTAAAAGATTTTGGTTTTAGAATAGTTGCTAGACGTTCACATTCACCCCATAGAGATAGATTAAATGCTTTAAATAGAAAGCTTAAAAATGCAGAAGGTATGATTGGAATGACAGTTGACCCTAAATTAAAGTTCTTAATTAAAGATTTAGAAATGACCCAAAGAGATAAACATGGTGGAATAGATAAATCAAATCCAGAGTTAACTCATTTTCTTGATGCTTGTAGCTATTTGATAGACTATAGATTCCCAGTAACGCAACGTATGGCAACTTCAACAAATTGGTAGGAAAATATGATAGTAAATGATTTAAGTTTTTATAGCATCTCTAGTTCACTTCAAAAACATATAAAAAGAATAGAATCTAAAAGGGTCAATGAAAGATATCAGATGTTAAATTATTATGAAGGATTAACTTCTGAAATGCAGAGTGATATTGGACATTATTTTAATTCTGATTCACTTAAGCAAGTTCCTATGTTGTGCCAGAATATTACTAATAAACTTATAAACAGCAGAGCTATTTGTTACAAAAAAGCACCCCAAAGAAATGTAGATAGCAAGTTTTATGATTATGTAGGCAATATAGACAAGTCAATGTTGCAGTTAGAAAGATTAACATACTTGCTTGGTACTATGGGAATGATTGTAATGTTTGATGAAGAAAAACAAAAGCTTGAATATGATATGATAGTTGAATTTTATCCTATATTCAAACCAAAAGAAAGCCAACCCAGTGGGATTGTTTATCCATTATACAACCAAGAGAACAGCAAAAAAGACAAGTCAATGTACGCTTTCTGGTCAGATGAAAATCATTATTTAATAGACCAAAATGGAGATAAACAAAGTGTTAATGAGGGGGATGTAAATCCGTTTGGAGTTGTTCCAGTTATTTATACTCATAGACATCCATTTACAACAGATTGGTTTAGAGAAGGTGCAACTGATATTGTAAATATGAATAGAACGTTAAATGTTATGCTGACTGAAATGTCTTTATCTATGAGGTTGCAAATGTTAGGACAGCCAGTATTAACAGGAATTGATTCAGATAGTAGGTTACAATTAGGAGTAGACAAGCCAATGTTGCTTCCAGATGGTGCTTCATTTCAATTTGCTAGTGCTGGTGGTAATCTTCAAACTTATGTAGAAGCTATGAGATTTTTAGTTGATTCTGTTGCATATAATAATAATCTTAAAACTAAATGGAGTATTGGAAGGGATGCAGTTTCTGGTGAAGCTTTAAAGATGTCAGAAATAGATTTAACTGAAAGTGTTTTAGGAGATTTTGAAAACATCTGGAGGACAGCAGAAAAAAATAGATTTTCCATTGAAAGAACTATTTTAGAAACAAATGGTATAAATATTCCAGATGAATATAGTGTTGACTTTACTGAACCTAGATTTGGATTAAGTGCTTCTGAAGAACGTGATGAATGGGATTGGTTATTAAATAACGGATTTGCTTCCAGAGAAGATTGGTATAGACACAACAACCCAGATGCTTCTGATGTTCAAATGCAAGAAATGGTTGAAGCAGATACAGAAAGACAGCAACAATTACAACCATCAGAAACAACACCACAGTTAAATTTAAGGGGATTGGCAGATGGCAGAAATTGATGATTATTTAGATGAAATTGATAAAACTAAAATAACAGTTGATAATGATAAAAAAAAGATTTTGAAAAGTATTGATTTAAATGAATGGTTCAAAAACCCTAAAGCATATTTAACTTTAATAGGAGGTGAATTTGCTAAACAACATTTACCAGAGATTAAAGAAGGTTATAACCATGGAAAAAGATTTGCAAGAAGATTATTAAAAAAATAAAATGGTAAAACCTAGATTTAAATTAGAAATGGATTTTAACCTAAATAATATAAAATTAGATTTGCATAAAGAGTTAAATCTAATTGGTGGTATTATAGCAAAAGACCATAAAGACAGATTAGAATCTAGTACAGATGTAAATGGAAAGCCTTTAAAAAAACTAAGACCAAATACCATAGCTTCTAAAAGAGCTAAAGGATATGCAAAACCAACAAAACCATTAATAGCTACTGGTACACTTCAAAAGTTACCACCATTTAAAAAAGCAACATCAAGAAAGCAATCTGTAGAAATAGAGGTAGCAAAAAGTAGAAAAGTAATAGGTAACCTTCATCAACAAGGAACAAAGCCATATATAATAAAACCAAAAAATAAATCAAAATTAGCATTTACAACTACTACTGGAACAGCTTTTGCTAAAATGGTTAAGCATTCAGGGTTACCTAAAAGAGAATTTTGGGGAATTACAAATAAGGTTAGTGCTAAGGCAATGAAGTTTATAGAATTAGAAATAGAAAGAATTTTAAAAAATGTCTGAGCTTGAAGAATTACAAACAATTGAAGTATATTTAGCTAACAGTGTGCAAAGAACTGTAGATAAAACATTAATTGACTTGGAAGATTTAATAGAAACTATGAAGTTTAGGGGTATGGCAAACAGTGAAATTAGAACAGTGTTGAAAAATGATTTAAGAGAAGGTGGAAGATATTTTGGAGCTTTCTCAAATGGACTTGGAAGAACTGTAGGCAATACAGTAGAAGAAGCTGGGGGAGTTGCTTCTAGAGCATTATTTGAACAAGCTGGGGTTGAGCAATGGCAATGGCAGACAGCTGGGGTCAATGTATGCCCAGACTGTAAACCAAGAAATGGAGATATAAGAACCTTAGACCAATGGAGATTAGTGGGATTGCCTAAAAGTGGTTTTTCAGTTTGTGGTCATTCTTGCCAATGTACTTTAGTACCATCTGGTAAAGGAAGAAAAATTAGAAGACGTGCTGAAAGAAAAAAAGAATTAAAAGAAAGATTTGGTAACTAATCAATAACTCAAACAAAAGAGGTAAAAATGGAAAACACAGAAGTCAAAGCAGATGACGTTAATCAGCAAAAGCCAATCACTGGTGAGGTGCAAGAAACCCAGTCCGTTGAAAATTCCAACGTTAATCAGAATGTTCCCTATTCACGTTTTAAAGATGTGAACGACCAATTAAAAGAATATAAACTTGAACTTTCAAAACTTGAACAAGAAAGAGGAGAAAGAGATGCCAAGATTAAAGCTGAGAAAGGTGAATTTAAAGAGTTGTATGAAACAGAAGTACAGCACAGAAAAGAAGCCGAAGCTAAAGCTCAACAGCATGATGAATATGTTGTGGCTAGGAAATCGCAAATCATGGCAGAATGGTCAGATGAGGACAAAGAATTATATGGTAGTATGTCTTTAGATAAATTAGAAAGACATAATGATAAATTAAACTTAAATAAGGTAGTTAAAACAAATGTTCAAAAAGCTGGAATGTCAAATGGAAAGCCTATGAACTTTGAAGACTTTGATTCAATGTCTACACAAGACAAAAGAAAAAACTGGTCTGACTATCTTAAATTCAAACAAAAGAGGTAAAAAATGGCAAAACATTATCAAGGAAGCCCAGCAACTACAACTACAGATGCTGTGTTTATTCCAGAAGTATGGTCAGAGGCGATATATAAATACTTTGAAAGAAAAGTAATTTTTAGAGGATTAGTAGATGATTATTCACCACTAGTAGCAAATGGTGGGGATAAGATTAATATTCCAGAAATTGGTATACTTAGTGCTTCAGCAAAGTCAGCTGGTTCAGATGTTAGCTTTGATGCAACAACAGCAACACAAACATCCTTAGATTTAGACCAACACTATTATGTCGCAAAATTATTTGAAGATATTTTGTTGGTTCAATCTAACTATCAATTAATAGATAAGTATTCAAAAATGTTTGGTGAAGCATTGGCAAGACAAGTAGATTCTTATATTTGGACAACACTACAAGGGTTGTCTAATAATATGGGTCTTTCAGCTGATGACACTTTAACAGCTGGTAAATTTGAAGACATCATAGCTTCTATGGGCAATAATGGTATTGACTATATGGGTGGAGATGTATTCATGGTCGTTAACCCAGTATTAATGGCTGACATTCTAAATCCATCTGCTGGATTATCACAATTCTTTATCAGAAATGATGCAAGTGGTGATGGTTCTGGATTAAAAACTGGAAATATTGGTTCACTATATGGAATTGATGTTTTCATGTCTAATGCTATTTCATCTGGTGGAACAGCTTCAACAATATCTGGAGCTATTTTCCATAGGTCAGCTGTAGCATTTGCAATTCAAGAAGATGTAAGAATCCAAAGTGAATATTCAATAGATGCTCTTGGCACAAAAGTTGTGGCAGATAGTATTTATGGAGCAAAGCTCATTGATGATTCAGACAACGTAAAAGGAATTAAATTCCAAAACGTAGCTTAATCTAAATCAAGAAAAAAGTATTGATGGGGAATTTTTTTCCCCATCTTATACTTAAATTATTTAAATTAGGAAAAATAAATGAACATAAAATTGAATCTTAAAAACATAAAAAAAGCCCTAAAAAAGGCTTATTTTAGATTCTTAGTAAAATGGCACAAATGGGTCTAGAAGCCAGTTTTATTAAAATTTTAATTACAAGTATAGCAACTTAACTTGATATTAATGTTATTGAAGCTAGACCCTTAGAATTTGATTTGATAGTTTTCTGTAAAGTTTTAGGAAAAACCATAAAAAAACTTAAAAATTTAAGGAAAAATTAATAAATAGAAAAGTCAAGGCTTTTTTATAAAAACAAAAAAATGAGGTTTTTTATGGAATATTACAAACAAAAAATTTTTTCAAAGGTTATAGAAGTTGACCCAAAAAAACACCCAGAAATAAAACAAAAAGTTTTAGATGAAGGCTGGGTGCAAGTTAAAAGTTTAAATGATTTAACACCTTTCAAAGCTCCAAAAAAATCTAAAAGAAAGGTGAAAAAATAAAATGGCAAGTAGAACTTCATTTACCAATGTTAGAATTTCTGATTCATTTGGTCAATTACTTATTATTGGGGATGATTCTGGAATAACTAGTTCTTCTGTTCAAGTCTTTGATGCAGATGGTACTGGTAGTCCATTATCACTTTCAACAACTAAATTAACTATTAATGATGGGGCAAATGATTTTGATATAGCTTCACATGATGGAACTAATGGTTTAAAGCTTGGGGGAACTTTAGTTACAACTAGTGCTGGTGAGTTAAACCTTTTAGATGGATTAACTGCTGGAGCAGTAACAGCTTCTAAGTTTGTTTTAGTAGATTCTAATAGTGATATTTCTGGATTTAGAAACATTACTGCTACTGGAACTGTACAAGCTTCAGACTTTACAGCAACTGGTAACACTACTATAGGTAATGCAAGTTCTGACACTGTAGCTTTTAATGCTACTCTTACCACAGATATTATTTTTGAAGGAAGTTCAGCAGATGCTAATGAACTAACATTAACAGCTGGGAATCCTACTGGAGATAGAACTGTAACCCTTCCCAATGCAACTGATACACTTGTAGGAAAAGCAACTACAGACACTTTAACTAATAAAAGTATAGATATAGATAATAACACTTTAACAAATGTTGAAGTAGATAATTTAAAATCTGGAGTTTTAGATACTGATATTAGTTCAGTAAGTGGAAGCGATGACACATTAGCTTCAGCCAAAGCTGTTAAAACCTATGTTGATGCTCAAGTTACATTACAAGATTTAGATGCTACTACAGATTCTGGAACAATAGCAATTGATTTAGATTCAGAAACATTAACTATAGCTGGTGGTGAAGGTATAGACACATCTGCTTCATCAAATACAATTACAATTTCTGTAGAAGATGCGTCTGAAACTAATAAAGGTTCTGCTACTTTTGATGGAACAGACTTTACAGTTTCTAGTGCTGATGTAACATTAAATGTTGAAAGAGTACAAGATATAGTTGATGGTTTAAGTACAGCTGGTGAAGGTATTGATATAACTTATGATGATTCAGCTGGAACTCTAACATTTGCTGGGGAAGATGCCTCTACAAGTAATAAGGGAATAGCTAGTTTTTCAAGTGATAACTTTGCAGTAAGTTCTGGTGCAGTTACTATAAAAAATGATGGTGTTATTTTAGCAACAGAAACTACTGGTGATTATGTCCAAAATATTACAGGTGGAACTGGAATAGATTCTACTGGTGCAACTTCTGGTGAAAATATAGCACACACTTTAAGCATTGACCTTAATGAATTAACAACAGAAACCACTATTGCTGATGCTGATTTTATTGCTATGGTAGATGCAACTGATAGTGCCTCAGGTAAAATAACTTTTGAAAATTTAGAGGATGCAATATTTGCTTCTGTAAGTGGTGATTTAGCAATAGCAGAAGATGGTACTGCAACAATTCAAGCTAATTCAGTTGCTTTAAGCACTGACACAACTGGAAATTACATTGCTGGTATATCTGGAACTTCCAATGAAATAGAGGTTTCTGGTTCTGGAAGTGAAGGTGCAACTGCAACAATAGGTTTACCAGATGATGTTACTATTGCTGGAAATCTTACAGTCAATGGAACTACTACTACAATTGACACTACAAACCTAGTAGTTGAAGACCCTTTAATAAAATTAGCAAAAAACAATAATAGTGCAGATTCAGTTGATATTGGATTTTATGGCTTATATGACACCAGTGGTAGTACAGATTTATATGCTGGTTTATTTAGGGATGCAAATGATTCTGGTAAATTTAAATTATTTAAAGACTTACAAGCAGAACCAACCACTACAGTTAATGTAAGTGGTACTGGATATGCAACTGGAACTTTAGTGGCTAATGTTGAAGGTAATGTAACTGGCACAGTTCAGACAGCTTCACAGACAAATATAACATCTGTAGGAACTTTAGGGGCTGGTGCAATTTCAAGCGGATTTGGAAATATTGACATAGGTGCTTCAAATCTAACTGCAACTGGAACAATCAGTTTAGGAGGTACATCATTCAATGACAATGATATTTCAAATATTGGGGATATTAGTGCTGATAGCATATCATCTGATGGTTCTACTTTTAATATTGCTATGGATGATAATCAGGCAAGTTCTTTTAGTATTAAAGAAAGTTCAAACTCTTATATTACAATTGATACAACTAATTCATCCGAAAAAATACAATTCCACAAAGCCTTAGATATAGATTCAACATCTGACTTTGGGTCTAATGCCATGACCAATGTAAATATTGATTCTGGTGCAATTGATGGGGCAACTATTGCAACTTCAGATGTAACTGTAGGAAGTGGTAAAACATTAGATGTTTCTGGAGGAACTTTAACTTTAGCTAATGACCAAATTAGTGGGGATAAGGTTTCTGGGGGTACAATAGGAACTACAACTATAACTGCTTTAGCTGGTAATTTAAGTCTAGGTGATAATGACATAACAAATGTTGGAGATATAAATGTAGATTCTGTTTCAAGTGATGATGGTAGTGGATTTGATTTATTGCTTGATGATAATAAAGCCACAGCTTTAGAAATCAAGGAAAGCACAAATGCTTATCTGACTTTTGTAACTACTAATAGTGGTGAAAAAATAACACTTGGTAAAAAGTTAGAAGCTGGTTCTGTTGAGATTGAAGGAAGTGCTTTTGATATTGATGGGGGAACTATAGATGGAACAGATGTTACAGTTGGTTCTGGTAAAACTTTAGATGTTAGTGCTGGTACTCTTACTCTTGCAAATGACCAAATTAGTGGAGATAAAGTAACTGGAGGAACAATAGGTTCAGTAACAATTACTGCTTTAGCTGGAGCTTTAAGTTTAGGAGATAATGCAATAACTAATGTAGGTGATGTTGCTCTTGATTCCATAAGTGCAGATAGTAACACTATGGATATTACATTAACAGATAATCAAGCTACAGCTTTAGAAATAAAAGAAAGCACTAATTCTTACTTGACTTTTGTAACTACTGATAGTGCTGAAAAGATTACTTTAGGAAAAAAACTTGAAGCTGGTTCTGTAGAAATAGAAGGCAGTGCATTTGATATAAATGGTGGCAATATTGATGGAGCTACAATAGCAACATCTGATATAACAGTAGGTTCTGGAAAAACTCTTGATGTAAGTGGTGGAACATTAACCCTAGCTAATGACCAAATTTCTGGTGATAAAGTTAGTGGAGGTACAATAGGAACAACCACAATAACAGCTCTTGCTGGAGCTTTAAGTTTAGGTGATAATGCAATTACCAATGTTGGCGATATTGCTTTAGACACAATTAGTTCTGATGCTGGAACTTCTATTGGAATTACACTTGGAACTGATGCTGGAGATGATTTAATTGTTGGTACTGACAAATTTGTTGTTGAAGGCGATACTCATAGAGTAGGGATTGGAACTGCTACACCAGATGGAAGTGATTGGAATGGTAGTGCTGGACTTTTACATCTCTATCAAAATGACACAAATGGTGGAATTTTTAAAGTTGAAAGTTCTAATACAACTGCTGTTTTTTCA
>TARA_R110000824_G_scaffold45667_1_pt1 | contig 13253 bp, 9 predicted proteins | sample TARA_R110000824 | Tara Oceans TARA_R110000824 (sample SAMEA4397747) | marine metagenome | biome: Polar Biome; feature: [MES] marine water layer (ENVO:01000295) within the mesopelagic zone...; material: water (ENVO:00002006), including particulate matter (ENVO:01000060) such as...... | reverse complement strand
ACCTTCCACTATTACGACATTTTTAGCTTTGAGACCTCCGAAACATAGGCGACACTCGGAACATGTCAACACGCGTTCGCCTTTGGTGTTTTTGCTAGGACATTTTACCTCTGTAGCCTTGTCTATATCGCTGTAGTTTTTAGCCATGCGATAGTACCGGACGTCCGGATATAAATCACGTAACTTCTCGACAGTATTAACATGGTCAACACTAGCCATTGAGTACTTGAATAGATCGGGGTTGAAGTTTGGCAACATCCATTGGTGAGTGTAGGATGTTGTGAACGTGTTGGCGGACTTGTGAAGTCTGTCCCATATGTCAATCGGTACAGCGAACGGGTCACCATATGAACCTTGACGTACACCTTTACCCTTTGCTCTTAATATTTCCCCTGCCTCTTCCGGTGTCATTACTGGATAGCTACCTCGGAGATACGCTTTAAACTTCCCACTTGGAGCAAACAAGAGATTGACATAGCACACGCGGACGTACTTCTTAAGTGTAGAATCCCATACCATACGCAATGGACACTCTCCACAAATGGAATAATCGAGGCCTTGTTTTACGGCCTCGATAGGGTGTATATCTGAACGTACGATATCGACTTGGGCCATATCTCCGGTTTTATCGTTTCCACTCTTTGTAGTGAGTCCACTAAGCAGGGCCACAATCGGCCCGCCATCTATTAATGATTTTCCTTCCCAAATGATTACGCTATTAGGTTTAGTCATGCTAGTTTTTCGTATTGGCAGATCGCCGTATAAGTGGACTCTAATTTTTTGTACCATGTTTAACTCCTTTTATGAAACCTTTGCTATTCGGCCGTTGACTATTTTTATTTCTGCAAACCAGTTTCTTATTCTTGGATTCGGCCCAACTACGGTATAGACCCCGTCACCTTTATACTCATCGCCAAAGATACTTGTCTCAATGAATCTTGGTATAGCTCCAATGGACTCTTTTAATTCCTTCTTGGTTTTGTATCCGTCAATCCCTAGCATGTTATTAACTCCTTATATTTCGATGCTGTTAGTATGTAAATCCTATAAATACGATAGTGTTGCCCTTCAAGAATATTTCGCGGTTCATGTCTTCCGTATCGGTACAGGAATACTTGTTGTATCCTGTACCGCGTACATATTCACCCTTGACATATACCTTGCTAGCAGTTTCTGACTTCTTGATAAACTCACCCTTAATAGTGTCTTTTAACTTGATCTGTTGCATGGCGTGTTGATCCCCTTTTGTTTGTTAATATGAGTACATATTAAACTATAAACCTACTTGAGTATAGCTTTAAAACCGGATAGACTTGGTAAAGTTTTGGTAAAGTGGGAAGGTTGTGGAAGTATTCCTATCCATGTTTAGTATTAACTAAAAAAGATACCGACTGAAGGTTAGAGGCTAGGGGCTAGAGGCTAGGACATGGAGACAAAAAGCGACAACAACAATGTGTACTCGCATTAGTTGTTGACTCTTAATAACTATGACCGTAGGGCATGGCTTCCTTTTCTCTCTTTATCTGGTATACCTACCCCTGACAAACTTTTTACCACTAAAAGAAGTTATCCATTGACAAGTTAAGGTATGATAAGGGGGAAATACGGGAAAAGAGGCGTTGCAACGCCATATTAGTATTAAGATGGGACTAATATTAGTACTAATATCCTAGTACTTACTCATATTACTTATTACTACCCCCCTCTTAAGAGGGGGTATAAGTAATATGAGTAATAAGTATAGAGAATAAGGGTTAGGGGTTAGTAGTTAAGGAAGGGGCACATGGCTCTTCAGAAGAAAAGAAGTTTAGTAGCTGGTAGGACGAATGCAGAGCGGATAGATGATGCTGTAAAGCGGAAGGCGGTCTTCCTCGCTGCCTATGAGGAATGGGGGACGATCAAGAAGGCGTGTGAAGCGGCGGGCATGTCGAGGATGAGCTACAGGAACTGGGAGAAGGCTGATCCTGAGTTCGTCAAGCACCTTGATTTGATGAAGCAGTCGTTTGCTGAGTCTTTGGAATCGATTGCATTGGACAGAGTAAAGAACCCTGACAAGAATCGTGGGAGTGATGTGTTATTATTGGGGTTACTCAATGCGAATCTACCTGCGAAGTTCAGGCCGAGCATTGCGGTGGATCAGGATTCGGCGAAGGAACTGATTACGGAATGGCGGAAGGCATCACAGGCGGTTCTTGCGAGTAGTCCGAAGAAAGAGAACCAGGATTTGCCGGTAAGTGTTGAGAAGACATTAGCGGAGATATTGGAGAAGAGGGGAAATGCTCCTAGAGAAAAAGACGGAACGGATGAAGCTCACTGACTGGGTGAGTCTGTATAACGAGGAAGCTCTTTTGGCTGATGGGTTTGAAGATGCCTTTCTTGGGATGTGCGAAGTCTTTAACAGGCCACCTCTTGCAACGTATGACAGGGACAAGTGTATTGAGATCCTTGTTCAGAGGGACGAGATGACCTACGAGGATGCTGTGGAGTTCTTTGAGTTCAACGTAGCCGGGTCGTGGGTTGGGGAAAACACTCCGATCTATTTGACGCTGCGAGGGGAAGACGAATGACCACGCTTACCAAAGGGCCAGGCTTACGTGACTACCTTTTTCAGAAGGTGGGTTTCACGCCGACAGATGAACAGCGGGCCATTCTTGATTCGCCCTATCGATTCAGTCTCGTTGCGGGAGGGGAACAGGCAGGGAAGAGCCTTATAGCATCGAAGTATCTTCTTGGACGATTCGCTGAAACAGAAGAACGGGGACTCTACTGGCTTGTTGCGGCAGACTATGAACGTACACGAGCGGAGTTTGAGTATTTATTACAGGACTTCTCGGCCCTTGGGATCCTCAAGGAAGCATCCAAGCGTGTTGACCCTGGTCATCTTACGCTTGCAGACGGTACGAGGATTGAAACGAAGAGTGCAAAGGATCCTAGAACACTTGCGATGAGGGCGCCAAATGGGATTCTAGGATGCGAAGCAAGCCAGCTTGACCTCGAAACCTTCTTCAGGCTCAGGGGCAGGTGTGCTCCGAAGCGTGGATGGATGTTTCTGTCGGGAACCTTTGAGGGATCACTTGGATGGTATCCCCAGATGTTTACTGCATGGGCTTCAGGAGCCGATAAGGATGCACGAGCATACTCTCTTCCAAGCTATACAAACAAATATCTCTATCCGGGCGGAGCACAAGACCCGGAGATTCAACGATTAAAAGACGTGTCGAGCGATGACTTCTTTATGGAACGCATTGAGGGGAAACCCTCACCGCCGAAAGGGCTTGTGTTCCAGGAGTTTCGCCCTGATGCACATATAAGCGAGGTGAAATATGAACCAGGTGAACCAGTCCATATCTGGATGGATCCGGGCTATGCTGGAGCATATGCCTTGGAAGTCGTCCAAGTCATTGGAGAACAAATCAGAGTTATCGACGAAATCTACGAACAGCAACTCGTCACAGACGACATCATCGACATCGCCCAGTCAAGAGAATGGTGGCAGGATGTCAGATTCGGAGTCATCGACATCGCAGGAACCCAACACCAGGCAATGGCAGCACCGACAGAAGTATGGCTCAACAAGACAGGACTCTACTTATCGTCCCAGAAGATCAAAATCAACGAGGGGACAGAGAGGCTCAAGGGATGGCTCAAGATAGATCCAAAAACACATGCCCCCCGTATTGTTTTCAGCCCCAAATGTCATGGCATATTGTCGGAGTTTGGCTCTATGCCAAATCCATTTGATGGGCAAACCAAAGCATACAGGTGGAAAACTGACCGAGAAGGGAATATAGTAGGCGATATACCGGAAGATAAGTATAATCATGGCGTGAAAGCCGTTATATACGGACTCATAGACCGATTTGGATACGGATATGTCGAGGGAAAGCAGCGTATCCGTGTGAAAAGGTGGGTATAGATGGCACGAAGAAAGCCCGAAGAAATTGTTGATCTCGTAGAGTCACACTACGATTCGACTGAACCCCTGCGTCAGAGAATGCAGGACGATCACGCCCTCTACAGACTCGAACCCTATGATGCAGGAGAGGGATACCAGTCTTATACGTCCAACGAACCGCAAACCTATGCGGAAAAGGTTATTAGTTGGATAGCAGGCGCGGATATGACCGTCCGTATCCCCCATAACGGGGCAGATATGGATCTCAGGGAGAAGAATGATCTCAAGGAACGGTTTCTGATCGGTATCGAGAAGTCTGCCAACGAAAGACTTTGCAAAATGATGCTCCCAGAACTGCGTGACCAGCTTGCCTGGTATTCTGCTATACGTGGATGGTACGCAGGCAGAGCCCTTCTTGCGAAACGTGCAGATGGAACAACGTATGTGGATATCACACCGTGGGATCCGCTCCATACCTACTGGGGGGTCGGCCCTGAAGGACTCGAATGGGCATGTTACAAGATGCCAAAGACCAAGGATCAGATATTTTCTCAATACAATGTGAAAATTGACTGGGAAACATCGCACACAATCGACGGGATCGAGGTGTATGACTTCTATGACAAGGAGATGAACACCATCCTGATCTATAACGGATCGAAAACAACCCCTATGATACGGGTGATAAAGAAGCAAACCCAACATGGAGCCGAGCAGGTTCCTGTGTTCCTTGGCCCTATAGGGGCAAACCCATATGTGGTGGCTCTTTCCCAGTCTACGATGCAGGACACTATTGCCGATGTGGGCGAATCAGTCTTCAGGGCAACGAGAGAACTTTACCCGAAACATAATTTGATGATGAGTACCCTTCTCGAACTGACCGCCCGGTCACGACGGCAGGGGCTTATCATAAGAAGCAGGGACGGAACGAAGTCCCTTGATGAGGATCCGTATCTGGAAGGGTCAGAGATAAGTCTTGCACAGAATGAGAATGTTGAACCCCTTGGACTTCTCGAAATGGCGAAAGAGACAGGAGCGTTTATGACGCTTGTCTCTGGAGAGATGCAGAGAGGCTCCCTTCCGTACTCTGTCTACGGGGAACTACCGTTTCAACTTTCAGGCTTTGCCATAAATACGCTCAGACAGGGCGTGGAAACCGTGGTGAATAAGTACCTGAGATCGGTGGAGAAAGCCTATCAGATGATTTTCAATCTCATATCAGACCAGTACGCAGGAGGATCATTCAAGTCGATGGAGCTTTCTGGTATGGACAGGAACAGGACGTACTTCTCCGAGGAAATCAGCACTGACATGATTAAAAATACGGGACAGCCAGTCGTCACACTGGTCGGGCAACTGCCACAGGACGACATGACCCGCTACTCAATGGCACAGATCGCAAGGGAAGGCCCAACTCCATTGCTCTCAGACAGGGCAATCAGGGACAGGATCCTCGCCCTTCAGGATGCGGATCAGATGGAAGACGCAATCAACGAGCAGATGGCAGAGCGTATGCTTCCCGAAGCCGCCCTCTGGACACTGCTCCGTTCAGCGGAGCGTCAGGGAAGGGAAGACCTTGCCCAGTTCTATATGGGCGAACTGATGACCGTTCTTATGCAGAAAAGGAAAGTTGCCGAACAACAGGCAGCACCTACCCCACCGCCCGGCCCTCCTCCAGGCCCGATGGGATCCCCTCTCCCCCCAATGGATGGAGGGCCACTGATGGAACCGCCAATGGGGCCACCAATGGGGCCACCGGGATTACCTCCTGAAGTTATGCCGAATGCGATGATGGGTGTTCCGCCACCTATGCCAACACCGCAAGCCGGGCCAAACGTACCTCCGGGTACACCACGCCCAGGAGCACAAGGAGGAATATAGATGGCACAAAAATATTCAAGCAATATCCCTGCAATGTTTGCGGAGGCTCATAAAGCCCCACCGCTAGAACTCTTCGATGATATGTATGAGAACGATATTGACTTTGACGAAGCGGCAAGAAACCTATATGACAAAGAGATGGAGAATGTCGATACACGCATAGAGGGATACGATCTTTACGATGAAGAGAGTGACTACCTATCCTTGCTATTTAACGACGATGAGTTTGCTGTAGAGAAGGCAATCTATCAGATAGATAAGCCTGATGCTACGGTGACCCCGTATGGCCCTGCCCTCGCCCCAGAAGAGATTGAGGCTTTGGCTAAAGAGTTCCCTGGCATTACAGCACTCGGTGGCGACGTACCGAGCGGGGGCGGCCCATATGGACAGTACTTTGACAGTCAGTTTGCTGACGCAGACAAGGTTGTCATAACCGCAGGAACAGAACTGGGCGAGATCGTTTCTGAGATATATCAGAAGACCGAGAACGAAGGACGTATCGGAGAAGAATCTACGTTCCTTGGAGCTATAGGCAGCCAGTTTAAGGACGCACTGTCTAATGCTTTCTTTATGCCACAGAAAACATATGCCTCAACAGGGGATATACCCGAAGAAGTTGAAGTTGTCGATGATGGTGGATGGCTTGATAAGATTAAAGACGTTGCTGGAGGAATTAAAAAATTCTTCGCAGAAGGATCTATATCACAAGCTGAAGGAATGGGTGAACTCGGAGGAGGCTATCAGGATGCAGGTTCAGAGTTAGCCGATATCACACAGCGTATGCAGGATATGTTTGAGAGCGTTGGGGACACAGTAAAAGGTGTACTCCCTCTTGATCCCTGGACTAGGTTGAATAATCCCTTAAAACAATCTTCGGATAGTACTTTCTGGAATCCAGAGTTTGTCCGTGAGGAGACACCGCCATCTAGATATATCGAAGAAATGAACGATTTGCTTGACCTTACACCAGAACAGATTGTCGCCAACCTTCAGGATGCGGGACATACCACACAGGAAATATCTGACTGGATGAACTCACCAGGGTGGAGGGTAGGAGTACAACAGAATAACGAGGTTGACCCCGCTGATCTGAGAACATATATAGATATGGCATTCCCAGGGTCAGACGTGGACGATCTTACAGCCAGTCCTACTCCGACATATGATCCCGTACCCAAGAACCTTACTGGTGTAACGGGCAGTTCTGTTGAGACTGCTGACATCTTTGGAGGTTTGTCGCCAGAAGTTAAGGACAAAATACGGGCATTGGAAGCAGAAGGATATAATCGTGAACAAGCGACATACATAGCAAGAAACAACATCACTGACGAAGACATGTCTGGGCGTGGTGCTCTTCTCCTGAACCGAATGAAGGATCCGCACAATGAAAGTCCCGAAGAAGCACTAGAATACTGGAAAAATATGGATCGCACGGCTGGCTATGGAACATCCGCTACAAAAGAAATAGCAGGAGGCCAAAAGGAAACAGAGAGATTTAATCCCACAGGAAAGTCAACAACTGCTACTACTGGGGAAGCTACTACTACTGCTGGAGAAGTGGGTACTTCTATGCCAGGGGGGCTGAATCCCAAACAAGCACTTTTAGAAAAAGATGAGGGAGACGAAATTACTGGCGAGGAGTACAAGGAAGATCTCAGGAAGAGATTCTACACCGAAGTGTACTCACGTCCTGGGGGAAGTCGTTCCGATATAGCAGGTGAGCTACCTACTGTATTCGGTCAAACGAAGACGCTGTTCTGGCTTCACTATGGAACTGAAGTAGGAGATCTTCTTACTGCGGCTGGAGATAAAGAAACAGTAGCAAGCACTCGCCAAGAAGCACGGAATAACCTTGAGTCGATGTACGGAAAGTTTCTCAATAGCTATCTTGCAAACCCGCAAAAATACCGAACAGGTGACCGCCTTGCTAACGGTATCGCTCGTGTTGGATACCTCTTGGAAAAATGGGAGACAGATAAGGACACAACAGGGTGGAAAGAGGCAGATGAAAGGGACTGGGGAGGATGGGTTCAGCCCTTCTTTAGCGTAGATGCTGCTGATTCAGCGGCAGCAAAAGTCAATCGCCGTAACCTCATCAAGATGAGTATTACTTCAGGAAGACAGGGATATTACTCAAGTCTTATCCAGAACTCAGCGGCTAAGATGATGAACCACTATTCAAGATTAGGAATGTCGGAACAGGAGATCTTCAAGAGGATGACACGGGTCTTTGGGCAGAAACCAAAGGAACCAACGGAGACTGAAATCGATGCGATAGACCCAGCCACAGCGGGGATCAGGGGAGAAAAGACAGGGGAAAACTGGGAGCCTGAGTACTTTCCCGATCCTATACTCCAGATAGATCCTGCTACAGCAGGGTTCATGGGGGAAAAGACAGGGGAGGGATTTAAGCCTGGGTACTTCACTCGTGATGATGAGTCCCCTCCAGTTGATCCTATACTCCAGATAGATCCTGCTACAGCAGGGTTCATGGGGAAAAAGACAGGGGAAGGATTTAAGCCTGGGTACTTCACTGGCCCAGCAATGGGACAGGGTATTAGTGGGCAGCTACTAGGTATGTCGCCTAGCGGAGGCTCATTCAAGGAGTACATGGATGCGCTGGAAAGGCAAGGCTTCCCAGGGGCGCAACGAACAGCGGAAGGCTATAAGCCTAACTACTTTGGAAATGCGGCCATGGCTACACACCAGCCGACGAATCCGGTGAGACTAAACCCATTTGGAGAGTTTGGGCAGATACAGCCATCAAACATGTTCGCTAACGATCCGTCACAAAACCCGTATAGCAATATTGGCTTAGAAGGGTACATACCAGACTATTTGAGGCAGAGATACTAGGAGGCCGTAATGGTAGATAACCCAAATGGAATGAATGGCGAATTCGGCTATGGTCGCCCTACATGGCTACCTTCGATAGAGGAGTACCGGACACCTAGTGAAGACTGGGCAAGTTTCACCTCGACACAGCGTCCATTCTGGTCAACCCGTGCTCCTATGGCTGATGTCGGAAGAGGGCTTCAGGCGAGATATCTTCTCGGAGCACCACAGATGGCAGAGAGTGGAGCAACTCCCAGCTTTGCACAGTTTCTCAGAGACTACTCTTCACCACAACCAGTTTTTGACGAGGCTGTTACAGGCGAATACATGAGACCTCGTGCTGCACCAAGCTTTAGCAATACTTTTGAACTGAGAAGGAGAGCACAGGAAGCTGCTGATGCAGCCATAACTGCCTCTGGCCCGTATCTTACGGATGTCCCTGTGGGAGATCTTGGGTCAGAACAACGGGCAGAGTGGAACAAGAGAGCATGGCTTGCTTCACAGTTCGGATCAGACGCACCCGGTGCTCAGGATAATCAGCTTTCCGTTGCAAATCTTCTGGCGTTGCAAAGGCCACAAGACCAAGGTGGTGGAGCGTACAGGGGACGTATGGCAGATGCTATACGTGGTGCTATGTCAAGACTACAACAACAACAATTAAACCAAGGAGCACCAAGAGAGAGTTTCCTTGACTGGTATTTGAATAAGACAAGGGGACAGACCCAATAAGGAGCAGGAGATGCCACACATAGCGGGACACACATCAGCTAATCCATTTGAGGGCTTCTCTCCTGGATGGTGGGGTCAAGTACTCGAACAGTTTGAACCTGCCCAGTATTACAGTTCTCCGTCAGGGTTGGGGTTCGGGGGGCAAAGCCCCCGCCGTCAACGGTATTTTCAGAATGCGTACCAAGATGTTCTTCAGGATTACTATAAGACAGCAGGAACGGCTATGCGTGGGGGACAGGCTCCAACAAGCTTTATGGACTATCTGGAAACAGATCCGTGGACGAAGAGATACACATCTCTTCCGCAGTCTGCTCGAAACGTAACAGGAATGGCAGCGAATCCAAGAACAAGGTTTCTATTTAATTACTAATGCCTAAATATACACCAGAACAAATAGAAAGAATCCGTCGCAGAAGAGCGCAGTCATCTGCGCCCCAAACCTCTGCGCCACAGAGGTCTGTGCCTCGGGGGTTTAGTGATTTCCTCAAGGGAGCCTGGCGTGGCAAGGAACGGTTAACTGAACGTGTCAACCAGGAGTTGCCAGACTTCTTAGATTTTGGCCCAAGTGGAAGAGATATTCTTGGCCACCTAGGCACTGCGGCAGACGTGGGTGCTCGTGGACTTGAACTCCAACAGGCTTCTATCAATGCTCCAACCGCCATAGCTCTTTCAAGACTTCATGGGGATCAGCCCAGGCAAGAACCTGATGAGATGCGTCGATTTCAGCCTCCTGATCCCAGAGATATCCCAGGAGCACTTCTGGCTGGAGGGAAACAATTCTTCCAAGGAGATGGGCTTGACGTAAAAGCTGCTATGGCAGAGTTTGATGAAGCAGCCCCAGCAGGATGGGGATACCGAGGTCTTAATCGAATGGCAGTAGAAGCAGCAGCCCCTTGGGGGCTGGCAAAAACTGGCATGGGGCTTGGTGCAAGAGCACCAAAACTCGCAGAAACCCTTGGGAAAATAGTCCCAGCCTCAGCTCGACCAAGAGTTGTTCGTGGCATCGAGACAGGGGTGAAGGAGCTTGGCGAAGGCATTATGGGGGTTCCCTGGCAAGCTGAAGAAGCGGTTGCCAAGGGAGTAGGTAAGGTATTAGGCAAGGTGGCTGGGCCAGTGGTACGACCAATTGTCAGTCGTTTCAAGGGCAGGGAAGCCGTTGACCTGACACCACAGCAGCGTATAGATGCTGACGAACTTCTCGACACCACCACCGCAGCCACTGCTACGGGTGCTAGGGCAACTGGAGAGAGGAATATACAAGAGACTCTTGAGGAACTAAACAGACTTAACGAGGAAGCCTTTGAAGCGCAGCGTTTGGATGACATAAAATGGAGCGGACAAACCAAGTTAGGTAATTACGATCCTATACTTATCGAAGGGTTTGTAGATATTCCCAAAATTATGGCAAGGCTGGTGAGAGGTCAAGAGTTAACTCCTGACCAGTTATTCGTGTGGAACAAATATAAGAATCAGCTTGCTGATCCCGTGGGACGTAACGAAAGCCAGCGGTTAAGAAAGCAACAGATAGATATAGTAGAAGAAGCACAGGCGTTTGCAGCTAAACCCCTAGACACCACCACCGCAGACCCCGTTACGGGTGCTAGAGTGGCTGGCCCTTGGGTTTACCATAATACTAGCTTAGAAGCATTACAAGAAATACAGCAAAGTGGCTTCAACCAAGGAGACTTTATTGAAGGGTTAGCCTCTTTCCGTAAGGTAGATTTTCCGGGGGATGTGAGCCTACGGGTACGACAGGGGAATTTGCCACCCGGTCAAGTTGGCGAATATGGGAAAGGAATTAAGTGGCATCTTCCAGCATTTGCGGATACAGGACTTTCTATAGCTCCAGAAAACATTGAAATATACATTGGAGCAGCAGGAAGACCCGTGAAGGAGTCGGCGAGAACAAAAGGTACATGGAAGCCGTTAACAGAACTCCGCCCCCCCACCGCAGCCCCCGACCCTATTACGGGTGCGAGGCAAGCACGGTTATTCAATGGCGAGGATATCCCATTCCAAGTGGATGACCTGACACCACAGCAGCGTATAGATGCTGACGATATTATTGGCACATCGCAGAAACGATCTCGTGGAAGACCAAAAGGAGAAGAGGCAAGAGAGAAACGTGTTCTTGATCCCCTTGCAGAACTGGAAACAGTTGATCCAAAGCTAGGATCATGGAGTAAGGCTGTTAATGCGATAGCCTCTATATCTAATATGGCTTTAGGGCAAGTTGGTGCAAAACCGAAGTTTCGGGTACGCACCAAAGGCGTAGAAGGCATGGTAGAAACAGCCCAGCGGATAAAAAAGAGTATCGTGCGCAGGGCAGAGAGTGATGCGAATCTGGTAGGAGCACAAATCAGAATAGGGTTGCAACAGAACTTTAGGACTGATTCCGCAGGGAACATCACTGACTTGAAGCTCCAGAACAGAGTGAGGATAGCGTATGGAGAAGGCGAGGCAATACTACAGTCTCCGACCATACAGGATATAGCAGCACGATACGATGTCTATCAGCAATACCTCACTCCGAAACAGAGAAGTTTCATGATGAGGCTACGGGAGACTTTTGAAAAAGGAGCAGAAGAAGTTATCGAGGACACGAGAGTCATCAACCCTGGATGGAACAAGGTGCTCAGAGACAATCTTCCTAACTGGGATTCTAGCCGCATACGGGCTGATGTAACGGGGAAGGGGTTCTATATAACCAGAGGGAGAATCCGTCCCAAAGATGGCTCGGAAGTATTCAATATATCGGATGAGTTCGTTCAGCAGGGTAGGAAATCTGCGATCCCCGCTGAAAAATCTGCACGTATGCCCGCCATGGGCAAGATGGTTGACGAGAACGGCAACCTTATTCCTGAACTCAATGCTCATGCATATGATTCGCTTGATAAAACCGCTCAGGGGTTTATCAAGGAAGTTGCTGACAGGGTTACTGATATTAAAGTTAGGGGAGAGGACGGAATCTTAACAGGTCTGGCTAGGAAGCATAAAGGTAAAACACGTATTCCCCGAACCGAAGCTGGGAGAGATGTCTTAGAAGGTGTTGATCAAGCTGATGATGCTTTAGCGTCTGCCATAAAACGGGAGTTCTTAGCTAATCCCTTTTATAACAAACCTCTTATCAAGAACGTCAATAATTGGTATCGTGGACTCAAGGCGAACTTTGACCTTTCTGCTATTGGCATACATGGTAGTCTTGCGATGTTCAGAGCACCTGTGCAGTGGAGCAAAGCGACTGGGTTGAGCTTCAGAGCACTTAAATCTCCTAGCAAAAGCCAAGAGATTGTGGATGAAGCCGTGATGACTATTAACCGAGAAGCAAAAGCGAATGGTCGTCTTGCTTCTAGGATATGGGGAACTCTTGGGTTGCGTCAGGGAGGAACTTCCGTAGAGACAATGCTCCCAGGAGCCGAGAAGCTGCTAGAGAGGGGTGGAAGAGTTCCTGGTTTTGTAGGCGGGGCTTTCAACCTAAGCAACCGCCTTTTCGGTTCCTTTGGTGACGTGTTGCGTCTTCGGTGGGCAGACGAATTACTGAGAATTGAACTTGCCAAGGGCAAAACAATTAACCAAATGTTCATAATAAATAAGAAAACTGGCTTGTCAGAGTTGCAAGAAATAGCAAATGCTGCAAACAGGCTGACTGGGTGGTCAGACAAGCAATTTGGCGGGGACATCGGTGAGTTAGCAATGTTTGCGTCAAGGTTCTTCCAGTCACGGCTCGAAACACTTGGGCAATCTCTCGTTGGGGCAAGCCGTCTGAGGCTCCCGACACGGGAAGCACTTGGGCAAACAAGGCTGAAGGTGAATATGCCACTTCGGATGGCTGATGGAAGGCTACGTCTTTCAGGAAAACCGATGATAGAATCTGATGTGCTTGCAAGCATGGGAAGAGCACAGACGATAGAGA
>TARA_R110000824_G_scaffold31867_2_pt1 | contig 13256 bp, 10 predicted proteins | sample TARA_R110000824 | Tara Oceans TARA_R110000824 (sample SAMEA4397747) | marine metagenome | biome: Polar Biome; feature: [MES] marine water layer (ENVO:01000295) within the mesopelagic zone...; material: water (ENVO:00002006), including particulate matter (ENVO:01000060) such as...... | reverse complement strand
CCCTGTCGCGCTATCTACAGTAAAGCAATTGTTACTACCAACTCCGACAAATAAATCACCTTGAGCTTTTATAAAATCTGTTGATGTGATAGAATTACCGCAAATTGTACCGGTACTGCATATACTAGTACCTTGAACTATGTTATTACCGCATATAGAACCGTTAACCGTAATACCTAGCGATGCGCAACCTAAAGATAATGCGCTGCATACACCTGTACCGTCTGTAACAATACACTGACCAGTGCTTGGAAAAGACTGCTGAAGGTCAGTGCCAATATTCAAAATTGAATTAAATGTTGAACTGATATTTTGTCCTGTAAATTCTGCCATATAATTATTTATCCAAAAGATTAAAAAGTAACAACCTCTGTATATGGGTACTTTAAGTTTTTAATCTGCTTCTTTAATGTTTCTAAAATAGTTTGCTGATAGTTATATATTCTATCTACACATCTATTAAAAACTTGAGGCGTTATAGTCTCGTTAACCCCGACAAAAAAGTTGTAATCTCTATCAACGTTAATATTTTCACTTAATACAAGATTACTATCGTATACTAAATCTTTATTAGTGTTATATAAATATGTAAACTGAGATTGTATATGAGTGGATAGATTATCTAGATTGAATATAAGCTTCTTAAGACTTTTATTAAATGTTATATTATTAAAGTATTGATCGTTAACTAATATATCATTTCTATCAAAGGTCTTAAAGTTTCTCTCTTCTAAGCATGTTATAAGATTATTAGTCTCTGAAAATCTTAATAATTTATCAACCCCATTATATGTAGTATTCTTATCAAATATGAACAAAGAGTCGTAATTTTGATTCTCTGGTAAGATCTTAGCATCGAATATTTCATGATCAGCGTCAGGTATAGCTACTGCTGCCGTATTATACCATTTAAAATTACCTATAAAATCGTCACTACTTTTGTTAAGATATTTATATACGTTTTTTGTAGTAATTAGATAGTATACGTTACTATCATTTCCGGAGAATAATAATCTACGTGGCTCTTCCCCGACTTCGAATACATTATCTGGAGTTGATATAGAAGCCTCGGTAGTAAATCCTGTATCTATTTCTAATATTTTAAAATTATCTAATAGTATATATAGTTTATTGTCTATCGGATTTGCAGCAAAATCAGCAACTAAATTATTAGTTAGATCTTTATTTGTAAATGCTCTACGATATGTAAGGTTGTCATCTAGAACGGTTATATTTTTTGTACCTTCATTATAAGTATATACTTCATCGTTAAAATAATATACTAAATTTGATCCAGAGAGAAACTCTGTACCCCCTGTAGTAAGCTTAATACCTCCAGTACCTAGTAGTGCAAAATTATTATTATCAATTCTACTTTCCTTTAAAATCGGATCAATATACAGTCTGTATATCTGATTATGGTATGAATCTGTTATGAATAATGTATCTACATTGTTAGTTGTAATATCGGTAATATTAACATAAGGTTGAGAGAAAGTACCATCAGCTCTATCACTCGATAGTAAAAATGTTATATTTGATTGAGAATTAGTATTATCGGCTTTATAGAAGAATAAAGTAGTCGGCGTGAAGTATATTAAGAGGAAACTTGTAGGTGTATTATAACCATTTGATGTATCCAAATTCATGCCTATTACTTCAAATCCGTTTGCGCTTAATAATCCAACATCAGATGTACTAAAGTTAGATAGATTTATAATATTAGTGGTAGTAAGATAATCTTCACCGCTACCGGTAACACCAATATAGCTAGTATAATTAGCAGGCAGGTTATTATCTCTTATAAAGCAGAAGTTATATAAGTCGAGAAAATTATCATCAAGCATTTTTAACTTTTCATTAATAGAGTTTTGATTAACATACTCACTTGGCTGAAATACAAGACTCTCGGCGTTATATGTTAATTCGATATTTTCATTTGTAGCTCTATCGAAGAAATATCTGCTATCAATATAATTGGCTAATACATTATCTTTTTTAGCTAATAATACTGAGGTATCAGTTACCTCGCGACCTGAATATATTAAATTATCAGTAATATTGTAATACCCAGTATAGTCCTCAACGTTATCGCCATCAGGGCTATTGAAATTAGGGCCGGTAAATGCTTTACCTTGAGTGTAATTAAAAGAAATTCTGTTCATACCGTTAATAATATTTAAGGTTAGACTATAAATAATGATATGGCCGTTGGTAAAAAGATAACAGAGTTAAATAAAGAAGTTAAAAGCAATCTGAGTAACGATGGAACTCTTGTATATGTTGTTAATAATAAAGTATCCAAACAAGTTGATCTAGATAACTTATTATTTGATGGTATTATTACATCTAATAAGATAGCTGCTAATGCTATTACAGCGCGCGAAGTAACAGCTAGTGTATTACAAATTAATGGAGATCGGATAGATAATTTATCAACTAGTTTAGGTAATGTATCGACTAGTTTAAGTGACGCTATAACAAATATAACATCTATAACAAGTACATTAAATGGGCTTGAGGATGGGGGCATTAATACTTTTTATCAATCAACAGCACCAACAGGTGTAATAGGTGATTTATGGTTTAATACAACAACTAATAAATTATCTAGATGGGACGGAAGTGATTGGATTACAATAGAAGACGCCGGTATAACAACAGCTATCCAAAACGCAGCTGCTGCAGCTAATGTAGCTGATAATAAGATTACAACTTACTATAATGATAATGCACCTACAACTGATTTAATTGACGGAGATGCTTTAGATGCATTAGATACAGGCGATTTATGGTTTGATACCAATGATAACAATAAATTATACAGATGGAGTGGGACGGAATGGCAATCTGTGCAAGATGGTCAGATAGATACTTTATCTACTAGCTTAGGTAATGCTATAACAAATATAACATCTATAACAAGTACATTAAATGGGCTTGAGGATGGAGGTATTAATACTTTTTATCAAGATAGTGAACCAACAGGTACAATAGGCGACTTATGGTTTAATACAACAACTAATAAATTAACAAGATATAACGGTTCTACTTGGAATACAATAGAAGATGCGGGTATAACAACAGCTATATCTGATGCAGCATCAGCTGCTAATGTAGCTGACAATAAAATTACAACTTATTATAATGACGAGCCACCTACATTAGATTTAATTGACGGTGATGCTTTAGATGCATTAGATACAGGCGATTTATGGTTTGATACAAATGATAGCAATAAATTATACAGATGGAGCGGGACGGAATGGGTATCTGTACAAGATTTAGAAGTACAAACTAATATTTACTCGACAGGTACAACAACAATTAATGGTGGTATAATAACAACAAATACTATTTCAGCTGATCAAATAGCAGCTAATACTATTACAGCGACACAAATTGCAGCTTGTTCTATTACAGCAACTAAAATTGCAGCTTGTTCTATAGGAGCTACTCAGATACAAGCAGGCGCAATTACAGCTCAAGCAATTGCTTCTAATATTGTTATTACTGGCTCTATACAAAGTAGAAATTTTGATGGGTTTAATGTAGTTGATTCAACCGGGGAGGAAATTTTACAATACTTAGATGCCGGAGAGAATGGATTCTTTTTAGATGAGAGAACTGGAACTGCAGTATTTACTGATATTATTGCACGTGATAATGTTATAGCAGCTAATTATATAAAATATAATGCAAATTCTGGTTTATCTGCTATCGATGCTGATGGCAATTTTGGTATTAATCTAGATAACGAAACACTACAAATTGAAGATGGTCGAGTTAAAATTAAACAAATACCTAGTAATTCAGTTATAGACGAATCTTTATATCTTAATAATAATACGGTATTCTTTGGGCAGGAAGCGACTGAAGTATTCGCATTACCGCCAATGAAAACGTGGATCGATCCTAATGAGAACATTAATGAAGATAATATATTTAATGCAAACTACTACTATGGTGGAGATGTCAGGGACGGCATTAAAGTAGAAACACTACCAGGAATTTATCCTTCTTCGAGTATAGAACCATTACTATTACATATAGATTTATTTGATTATGTTGACTCAGCTGATCAAATAAATGGTATTATATCTCTAAATAACGTAAAGTTCTATATAGACTTTACAAATTATGCCAGTATAAATTATATAGATTCCTTTACGTTTGCGACCAGGGCGGTAGTGACTTCTACATTAGGTGACACCGACTCTTATACAACGACCGATAGTTACTTTAGAAATACTGTATCAAACCCCACCATGTTACCTCGGGTATATGAAATTGTCGCGGATATAACTTGTGGTTCAATTAAAGTAAATAACAATTCTAGATACCTTTCAATTTATTTGAATAATCACATTAATGTTCCAAACAGCTCCACTGATCAGGATAATCCAGTGACTCAATATATTGGCTTATCAGCAGAGTTTAATACCGATACTAATTTTAGATTTGACGTATATGGAGCTGTACCGGAAGATAGAATTCATTCTCTGTCAGAAATAACTAGATTAGCTCCAGGCCACCAGCTTGGGGCAGGAAAGGTCAACGGATACTCCGAGAGTTGGAATGTAGTAAACGCCGAGTGGTCTAGTGCAGATTACATAATGAACGGTTCATTTTATGGACCTTATACACCTTTATCATGGACACCATACGTGTAATTAGGTAATATACTTTAAATATATTTTATATGAACACAACTAATAATAACTTATCAGCTATATCAGATGTTATCGAGCAGAATTTTAGTGGTAGTATTGCTGGCGGAACGGCTACATCTATTGATATTAGAAAGCGGCATTATCTACCTTTTACTAAAGAAGATACTCACTATCTGTACGATATAGTAACAACTATATTAGATACTTTATCGGCTAATGGAATTGATGTCGAATTGAAAGGGTCAGAGAGTTTACGTATAGATCATCGTAAGGCTGTTAAAGCTAAATTTCCGAAGAATTAATTAACTCACTGCCCAGCCGGTTAGCTGATCTCCGAGTGTCTCGTAATATCTCATATCAGTACCGTCTTCGGTTGTAGATATAGAGTACCATTGACTCTTAAATACCAGCTCCCATAATTGATACTGAATAGCGGCCGCTTTAGATTGAAATTCTTTATCAGGCCATAAATACCACACGTGTTCATATGGTTTATCAAAGACAGCTATCTGTAAAAGAGGATCATAATCTTTATCTGTTTCTCTTATCTCTCTAATAGCTCTCAATCTCTGACTACCAACTAACGGCCACCAGTTTGATAGGCATAAAAAAGGATTCTTAATAGATTCTTTTTTAAGATTTTCCATTAAAGGTTCGTTTAAAGCTACCTTATTTAGATTACTCTTTACAGTTGATCGTTCAAGTATTACAGAAGCCGGTTTCCAGTACCACGAATAAGGAGGTAGGGGGCATAATTCTGCAGTTTCTTTGCTTATTCTCTCCGAACTCATATAATATAATTATATTAAACGTATATATTAATCAACATATATAAACAAGCCATCTTGGTCTAGAGCAGGTGTACCATCTTCGTATACTACATAATCGTATATAGGGCCAAATGTAGGTTCGCCAACTACTACACCAGGTGTAGCTGTAATTGTGCCTAATTCTCCAGGACCTGCGCTTCTAATAACACTGCCATATGAAACACTAGTAGCATCTGATACATTAGCCTCTATAACATCTTCTATTTGATTACCAATAGAGAAGTCGTAATCAACAGTTGTTATATTCATCGGTAAGAACTCACCGATCTTACCTGCTAATACTTCTACTATCTTGATTGCATCTGCGTTTTTAAGATTACCGTTCTTAATATATATCTTAATTCTATTAGATAGACTTCCGGGAATCTTATAGCTGAAGAGATTGTCAATAGTTTCTGTATTAATTCTTGTACCGGTTAATATATCAAATACTACTGGATCAACTCGGCTACACTTTAAAGCTTCATACATTATTAAATCATCATTTAACTCCTGCGTATAAACACTTAAATGGCTTATAGAGCCGTTCTTAGCTAACAGTTCTTGATTTTTAACATACCTAGTAACAGTATCAAAACCATAATTAGGAGCGCCTACTAGAAAGTTATTGCTTAGATAATTTTTTAATGGCTTAATACCAGTAGCAATACTATACTCGTTAGTTTTCTTGCCATTGACATATACCTTTATTTGACCTGTAATTAAATCAGCATCTATACTAATGCAATTTGAATTTTTATCTAAATTACTAATTTCAATAATTTTACTATTATCTGTTAGACCACCTCCGGCGTTGCTATAATTAACTGACCAGTTACCGGCTGATACACTATCCCAATCTGTATTAGTATCATTCCAGATTCTTTCTGTAGGTAGTACTGAAAAGCTATTATCAAACCTAGTTACTAAGCATAACTTATTCTCGTACTTCTTATATGTTTGATTAGCACTGTATAAATTAGTAGGGCTAACGAATACTCCTGGAGTAGCATTAAAATCATATCCAAGATCTACGCTAGATATATCTAAATTATATGTAGTAATCTCGTAGCCTGATGAATTATTAACATGTGTGTCAATCTTATCTACAATTAATTTATAATCAGAACCTCTAGATAGTACGATAGGCTTAACTTTATAATCTTCAGATATAAAATCAATCTTATACCCAGATACGGCAGATGTGGTTAAGCTAAATGTAGACAGCAGCTCTCTATTTGTATCAAATACTTTAAGCTTATTATCTGTCTGTACGTACAGCTTTTCATCAAACGCGTTAATATCCCATATCTTAGTATCGGTATTAAGAGCAGCAAATGTTATACTATCATTAAAGTCTTTAAATATAACAGTATTATGACCGCTGATCGCTGCACCTAGAGTATCGTTTAAATTAACCCCTCTAAGCCCTGACATTGTACTAGTAATAGTGCTATCTAATCGACGTACTACCGAATCTTCACCGACTACTATAGGGGCAATTTCAGCTACGAGTGTCAATAGATCTACATTCCATGCATTTACGCCAGTATTGCGGCCTTGAAATGTTGCTAAGTTCCCAGCTCCGTAAAATATACGAGATGTGATATTAGAATTAGCTAAATCTTGAGCAATCTCATCATTATTTTCCTTTATAATATCACCTGCTATATTAACCCTTAGCAATTTACCGCCTGTAATACTACCACATCTTAAAATGAGATCGGTATTTTCTGCAACATAGCATATATCTTTAATAGCTGATATATCTGGAAACGATGTTTCTCTTATTAAATTAAAATCAGTGTCGTAGAAGAAGATAGTATTGTCTTGCTGTAAGGTTATAAAAGGAGTAGGGTAGAAGTTCTTAATAACACTAATACCTGAATTATAATTATTACCTATAACCTGATAACCTTTAAAACTCTCGAGTTTTGGTGTATTTACCTCGAACGATAAATTTAGACTATTAACTTTAGAAGTAGCGCCTGTATCAAACTTAAAGGTATCGTACGACGAGGTATCAAATACCATTGTACTGGTAGTTGCAGCTGTCTTTTGAGTATATAAATTTATTGGCGTTAAACCACTCTTTAATCTTACATCAGATTGAGTATCTAATATCTTTTTAATATACTTCTCTCCAATACGAGCGTAATAGTACGTACCGGAAGGTTCAAATGTTAATGAGCTTTCGATATCATAATAATCTAAATTCTCTTTATCGCGAGCAGCTACAATAGTATCTACTTCGGATATATAATTAAATACCTGATTTAGGTTACCTCTAGATGCAGATAATTCAGATACATTTTGTGGTAAATAATATCTATCATACCATAGCCCGTCTACACCGTCATCGTATAACCATGTGCATAATAAAGATCCGTTCTGCTCATTATAATTAACATTCTTATCTAAAGTTTTATATACTCTATCACTAAAATATGGTGACTGAGATGCAAAGGATCCTGACTTTTGAATATCAGAGTCATTAATATTAAGAGCCTTAAATGGTAGTATAGATTGAGGTAGTTTAAATTTTGTATATTTATCCGGTAAAAAACTATATTCAGCTGTATAAAAGTTATACCCTAATTTAAGATCTTCTTCTGAAGTTTCCTGAGTCTCGTTGTTTAGAATATTTGTATAATATTTTTGTTGCTGTGGGTCAGCGTGAGGTAAATTTTTATTAACGTTATTATTATTAGATATTTGATTTTTTAAGTTAAAATAATTTAGCTTACCTACAATTTCATCCCCAGATAGATAATTATCTTCATAATTGTTATAGAAGATAAAATTATATGCCTGTTCTGCTAGAGTTTCTGTTGTATCAACCTCATTACCTGATAGATAAAATACAAAATTATTACTTGACTTTACATAATCTGTATCGATAGCATTATCTGATACCTCTATGATAGAATCTCTATATATTTGCGATGTTGCTATAGCAGCACTTAACGTTAATACTGATCCATCTAATACTGGGCCTACTATATATTGCTGGCCTGATAGCGCTATATTTTCATTATTACTATCATATATAGATAATAATATTTTATCGTTATTTTGTATGATATTAAAAATAGAGCGATTATCACTCGGGGTGGTAATTGTATCAAAAATAAGAGAAATGCTATCGGTAACTACTCCGTTATTTTGAACTAAATATTTTTTATATTCTCCGTCACGAGTCCATATCTGACATAAAGGTGTACCATCAGCCTTTGCACTTAAATCTACAACGAAATTCTGAGTAGCGTTATTATCTTCTGCAGAGCCACTTAATATACTAAAGAAAGCTGATGACGACAGAGAAGTATTATTCTTATCAATGGTTAAGTATCGATCGCTCGATAAACTAAACTTTAATGTGGTCGCTATACTATCATTAATAGGCTCGGGTAATTTAAGATCAAATGCACCTTGCTCAGTTAGAGGAGACGTTAGATAGTTAGTTGTGTAGTTCTTATTTTTTACGTCGTTCGCACTAAGTAAAAAATTGTACTCCAGAAAGGATGCACCTTGCTGCGAAGTAAATTTACCTGGAATACTAAGATCTAGAGCTCTATCCGGATCTTCTAGTATAAACCTAATAGGTATTAGATCCTTGTAGCTTTTATTTGTTACAGTTGCCATTAATAATATTTAATGGTGTAAAACGATTTAACTATTAAGCTAAATCACCTACTAGTAAAAATCTATTATTACCGTTTGACTGCTTGTATAGCTCAATAGTCTTATATTGACCTTCTGATGAAAGTGATGAATTTAAACTATCTATTGTGACCCCGGCACCGGCACTTAAAATTATCTGAGCACTGCTAGTTTGTATAAGCTTGCATGCAAAACCATTATTAAAACTGTCAGGAGCGATCGGTACTAATATCACACCATTAGGTGAAGCTGATAATGCTAGAGTATAATTGCCATATGGAGTTAGGTCGAGCTCATACTCACTACTCGTTATATTATTAATCTCCAGATATTGAATAATACTTTTATCAGCGAAATATGAATTCAACTGATCTGGTAAAGCTACACCGCCAGATAAGTACTGACCGCCTAAGGTTACATCTACATCTCCTACGACGCTTACATCAGCCGGTATATTGCTTACCAGAGATTGAATGTCAATACTTGACGATGCATCTCCTTGAACAACATACAGTAAATCTTCTGCTGTAGTTTGAGTGATACTATTTAAATCAGTTAGTTTAAAGTTTGACATATAATTATTTATTTAGTTTTATGATTTAAACCATAATTACTCTGTATCAATAGCACATCCGTTGATAGTTATGTTTTTTAAATCGATCGGCTGAGTACCACTATATGTAAAACCTATCTTAACGGTCTCGGGTAAAGTGTCTAATGCCATATTCGTAGTAAATGTTATATCTGGTTCATATATATTACCCTCTCGAGTATATATAACTATATCCTGAAGTCTTCGCTTAAAGCCTACTCTAAAAATATTATATACATCCTCAACAACTGTAGGTGCAGATGGAGTAGAGGATCCAATAAACGGGAACGTAGAATCATCCACGTTAAATGTACGAGCAGCTATATTACCCGGATTTAAATCAGCTGTCCCGGTTGTAAATTGATTTAAACTATTAATCTTACCAAAAGCGCCTGATTGATCTAACGCTACTGCCAGCACAATTTCAGATATAGCGCTCTGAGCAGTTGTATTTGTATCCGTAACCATACCGATACCTGGATCAAAAGCACTCAACTCTCCTAACGCACTACCTCCACCTCCAGTTAGGGTAGGTGTATTACCATCAACTAGAAATACACCTAAGCCGTTAAATTGTGAATTCTCTTCTGTAAAGTTTAATACCATTAGATCATTATCTGTCTGCAGCTCTAATATAGCTTCATCAAATTGACCACCTTGTAGTAGTAAGAAATCCGCACCTGTATTGCCTGGAGCTGAATATAGAAACGATACCGTTATATCATCACGAGGATCAAAAGGCTGTGTATATAGCACATTGCTTAAAAATTTACTTACCATAATATATAATATTTAATTTTAAAACTTGATATATAAACTATCTTATACTATAATTACATTATGAGTAAGTATAATACTATAAGAGAGCAATTACGGGTGGAGGCAGATAAAAAATATCAAAGTACTATTCATACGTATTTAATTGATATTGAGAGTAGAAATATGCAAGATGAATTTTGCGATCAATACGTTAAATTACTAAATGTAGGGTTTCATCCATATGATTGTTTGGTAGCATTTATGAAAGGAGTTAAATAATATGCACGGTGGAACAGCTTACAGTTATAATGATATCGTCCTACAACCGGCTTACTCAGATATTAAATCTCGAACTAGCTTAGATGCATCTGTAGATTTTTTAGGTTATAAATTTGAGAGTGCAGCTATTCCAGCTAATATGAAATGCACCATCGACTTTAAGAAAGCTAAAGAATTAAGTGAAGCTGGTTATTTTTATGTATTGCATAGATTCTATGAATATGATGATATCTTAGATTGGGTTCAAAATAATCAAGACCTTAAAACTATTTCAATTTCTATCGGAGTTAACAAGAAAGATTATAACCTGATTGATAAATTAGTAGAGAAAAAATTATATGTAGATTTTATTACTATCGATGTCGCTCATGGGCATCATATCTTAGTAAAGAATCTGATTACATATATCAAAAATAAATGGAATGTAAAAATTATTGCAGGTAATGTAGGTACATATGAAGCTGCTCGAGACTTATACGACTGGGGAGCTGATGCTGTTAAAATTGGATTGTCAATGGGTAAGAGCTGTACGACATATAACTGTACAGGTGTTGGTACACCTATGTTCAGCGCAGTATTCTCTGCAGCACGTAAGAAATTTGCTAAGTATGTAGTTAAGCATCATGGCGGTATTGCTGGTGAGACTAAAGAGGTATCGATTCCAGTTATTGCTGATGGTCAGATTAGAGATGTTGGCGATGTTTGTAAGGCTCTAGTAGCTGGGGCAGATATGGTAATGATTGGGTCTGAATTTGCTAAGTGCTCTGATAGCCCAGCAGATATTCTAGGAGGAGCAGCATTTAATAATGAAAGTAAGAAAGTATTCTTTGGTAGTGCTTCATCAACTAATAAAGGTCATACCGGATTTGTAGAAGGTCAGACAGTTCTGTTAGATATGAGAGATGAAACATACTTACAATATTTTAATCGCATTAATGAAGGTATTCAGAGCTGTATGAGTTATGCAGGCATTCGGGAAATTAATGATCTTTCTACTATGGATTTTAAGTACCGTTTTAGTAATTAATATATATGTCAAACAAGGATAATTACATAATTTTTAATCCGGAAGGTGGATTAGGTAAGATTATTGCATCTACTGCGGTAGTGAGATCTATAAAACAGCAGTACCCTAATCATAAGATTGTTGTAATTACCCCATGGCCGGAAGTATATTTAAATAACCCTAATGTTTATAGGGTATTTAGATCAGGTAATACTCCATACTTTTATAAAGATTATATTAAAGATCGAGCTTCAATAGTATTCAAAGGCGAGCCGTATTTTAATACCGGTCATTTATACAACAAGCAACATTTAATTAAATCGTGGTGCGAGACTCATAATATAGAATATGATGGTAACAACAAGCCAGAGTTATTCTTTACAAATGCTGAGATAGTAAAAATGAAAAGCACTGTAATTAAAGAGAAACCTATACTAATTATGCAAACTAATGGCGGTATGTATGGTAGTGATAAGAATTATTGCTGGGTTAGAGATATACCCCATAACCAGGCTCAGATCTTAGCTAACGAGTTTAGTAAAAATTATAGTGTATTACATGTAACGAGACCTAAATGTAAGCAATTAGCTAATACCGAGACGGTAAGTGAACTTGATAAAAGATCCTTAATGTTATTACTAGCTGTATCGCAGAAGCGATTACTGATAGATAGCTGTTTACAGCATGCTGCAGCTGCTCTTGATCTACCATCAACCGTGCTATGGGTAGCTACTCATCCTGAAGTATTTGGATATGATATGCATACTAATTTAAAACCAGCTCTACCTATGCAAGATTTAAACACAAATTATATTGATAGTCTATTCTTTGATTATGATTTTAATGGACCTGAACATGAGTATCCATTTGAATCAGCTGATATTTTTAACATACAAGAAGTTTATGATAGTTTGACCAAATAATGAAAGATATATATAAAATTATGGTGCTACTATTACTGACCAGCCTCGTGATGTCAGAGTATTTTTATCAGTAATCCCTTGACCAGTAGGAGCAGCATTACCAGTACCACCAACATTTAAAAACCCGTTACTTGATCCAGCTGCTACAAATGCTGATAGAATAGCATTTACTACAGTCGCTGATAAGTTATTATTGATAGCTTTAAATCTTAGTAATGTACTTGTAACTGAACCAGTAAATGCATCTAAGCTATTGTCGTCTACTTCAAACTTTGCAAGAGCGGTATTAGAACTTAAATCTGGAATAGATCCGGTTAAGCTATTATCATTTACAACAAAATTTAGAAGAGCGGTATTAGAACTTAAATCTGGAATAGATCCGGTTAAGTCATTATCATTTACAACAAAATCTCTAAGAGCGGTATTAGAACTTAAACTTGGAATAGATCCGGTTAAGCCATTGTCCGAGGAAGCAAAATGTAGAAGAGCGGTATTTAAACTTAAACTTGGAATAGATCCGGTTAAGCTATTCTCTTGGGCGTAAAAATTTCG
>TARA_R110000824_G_scaffold44958_4_pt1 | contig 13267 bp, 11 predicted proteins | sample TARA_R110000824 | Tara Oceans TARA_R110000824 (sample SAMEA4397747) | marine metagenome | biome: Polar Biome; feature: [MES] marine water layer (ENVO:01000295) within the mesopelagic zone...; material: water (ENVO:00002006), including particulate matter (ENVO:01000060) such as...... | reverse complement strand
CCGCCCGCCGAGAAAATCTAGCTGCGAGTAAGGCAGATATCATAGATGACTTCCTAAGAATTCTTATTGAGAAAATGGAGGATAACGATGAAGACCCACCCCCCAAGGGCCATGCTTGATGGCGATATTATTATTTATCGTGCTGCCTTCTGGGCAGATATCGAAGGAATAGATTCACTAGAGGATAGGTTAAAATCAGATATCAAGAAGTGGACACCAGATAAGAGTATGGATGTGGTCGTAGCTTTCTCTGATACAAGAGATAATAACTTCCGTAGAGATCATTGGCCCCAGTATAAGGCTAACAGAGATGGTGTTGCACGACCTGAATCTTTAGACATAGCCAAGGAGATTACCTTAGACTTGTGTTCTCCTATCATGGAGGATAGGCTTGAGGCTGATGATCTTCTTGGTATGGCTGCTTCTTCAGGAGAGGCAGTGGCCGTTACAGTAGACAAGGATCTTAAAGGAGTACCGGGCTGGCACTGGAATCCTGATAAGGATAAAGAGATTCATTATATAGATGAAGAAGAAGCACATAGATTCTTTTGTATCCAATGGATGACAGGGGATAGAGTAGATGGATTGCCGGGTCTTTGGAGGATAGGTCCCAAGAAAGCTGAGAAGTTTCTAGACTCTATCGAAAGAGAAGACTGGGAGACATCTATAATCGATAGGTATGTGGAAGAAGAGAGGCCGGAAGGTAGGGAAGTGGATACAGATGGGCAAAGCTTTGCTGTAGCTATGGCGAGATGTATTCGTATCCTTCATGATGGTGAATATGATCTTGGAAACAAGACATTCAATTTGTTTAACCTTGACCCCTTTTTAAAAGTGGGCTAATTAGAAGATCAAAGGAGCTGTTATGGACAACTTTCAACAATTCATAGTAACCAGTCGATATTGTCGCTGGCTTGAGGACAAGGGAAGAAGAGAGACTTGGGATGAGTGTGTTGACAGGTACTTTAATTACCTGCACCACAGGTTTCCTGAGTTGCAAGAAGAAAGTAAGGTTATGGATACCCTAAGTGGTACCGTTAAGGACCTTAAGGTCTTCCCTAGTATGCGAGCTTTGATGACTGCTGGGCCTGCTGCGGATGTTGATGATGTTTGTACATACAATTGCTCATACTTAGCTATAGATCGTATCTCTTCCTTTAGTGATGTACTCTACATCTTGTGCTGTGGTACAGGTGTTGGGTTCTCATGTGAAGGGAAGGAAGTTGAGAAGCTTCCGACTATACCTGAGACTATTAACAGATGTGAAGACTACTATATTGTAGTTGAGGATTCAAGAGTCGGATGGGCTAATGCCTACCGATCCTTGATGAAGTGCTTATATGATGGTGTCCACCCGACATGGGATACTTCGCTCATTCGGCCCGCTGGCGCAAGGCTCAAGACTTTCGGAGGCCGCTCGTCGGGACCGGCTCCATTAGAAAGGCTCTTTCGTTACATAGTGAATACATTTATGAAAGCTACTGGTAGAAAGCTTACCTCTCTTGAGGTGCATGACATCGTATGCCTGACTGGCGAGGTTGTCATAGCTGGTGCTGTCCGAAGGTCAGCCCTTATCAGTCTATCAGATCTGTATGACCGAGAGATGGCTATGGCAAAGTCAGGCCCTTGGTGGGAGACCTCAGGACATCGGAGCTTAGCGAACAACTCCGCTGTTTACGAGACACGCCCCACTCTTAGCAACTTTATGCAAGAGTGGTCTAGTCTGTATGATTCACATTCAGGCGAACGAGGTATCTGCAACCGAGAAGCTATGGCTACCCTTGCCGCCAAGGCTGGAAGAGAGACAGAGGATATAAGCTTCGGCACTAATCCTTGTAGTGAGATTATTCTTAGGCCACAACAGTTCTGTAATCTAACAGAGGTTGTTATTAGACCTGATGACGATCTTATTACCTTGTCCGAGAAGGTACGTATGGCTACTATACTTGGTACTATTCAATCTAAGTTTACTAACTTCACCTATCTAGAGGATGAGTGGAAGGATAACTGTCAAGAGGAACGGCTCCTTGGAGTATCCTTTACAGGTGTGTATGATAATACACTGATGTCTGGACAAGAGGGCCTCAGTCAACTACAATGGACACTGGCTCTTCTTAAGGAAGTAGCTCAGGAGACTAATATCAAATGGGCCAAGAAGCTTGGAATCAATCCAAGCAAGTCTATAACCTGTTGTAAGCCTAGTGGAACTACATCATGTGTAGCGAACACATCTTCAGGTATACATCCTAGGTTCTCTTCTCATTATATTAGAAGGGTTAGGGTTGATATGAAGGATCCTATCTGTCAGTTCATGGTGGACAATGAAGTTCCACATGAGCCGTGCATGATGAGGCCCGAGACTACTATGGTATTCTCGTTCCCTATGAAGTCTCCAGCCGGTACCATAACACAGAAGAATCTGTTAGCTATGGATCATCTAGAGCTATGGAAAGAGTATCAAGTACACTGGTGCGACCATAAGCCGTCAGCTACCGTATCGTATACGGATGAGGACTTCATGGCTATTGGTCAGTGGGTATGGGATAACTGGGATATTGTTTCCGGCATCTCATTCCTACCTAAGAATGATCATTGTTATGATCAGGCACCGTTTGAAGAAATAGATACAGCTGCGTATCATAAACTGAAACAAGACATGCCCATCTCATTGAACTGGGATAACCTGATCTTGTATGAAGAAAGTGATAACACTGTAGCAACCCCCACACTGGCTTGCACTGGCAACTCATGTGAAATTGTAGATCTTACGGAGGAAACAGATGAACCTATTAGAAACTATGCGAATTAAATCTCAACTTGGAGCCGACATTAGTAAGACAGACTTCTTACAGATGTTTGGTGAGATAGTTGAAAGACTAGAAAGACTGGAGAATTTATATGCAGACATGGCCCAAGATCGAGGAACTCCTAGTAAGGAACCTCGAAAAGATGTTCCCGCCACTAGAGTATCACGACGGGGAAAAACTGACAAGTGAACTCTTTACTAGAGAAGCTGCTCGTCGGCAGGGGCAACGGGATGTTGTGCAGAAACTAAGATTAATTTTAGACAATCAACTTAAGGGGTAAAGATATGCCTATGATGATGCCACAAGGAATGCCAATGGGTGGACCGCCGATGGGTGGACCTCCACCCCAAGGTATGCCTATGGGTGGACCGCCGATGGAAGGGATGCCTATGGGTGGACCTCCGCCTATGGAGGGTATGCCTATGGGTGAAGCTCCTATGGAAGACATGGGAGAAGAGCTTGCAGGAGAAGGTCGCGGTGGCGATGAAATCATGGGCCATCTTACCCCCGGTGAGATTGTGATCCCAGACGTTCTTCAGGACGAAACCCTAATGGAATTTCTTGAAGATCATTTTGCAGAGAATGGTGTATCACTCCTTCAATACACAGTGGGTAGTGAAGAAAACTCAATCAATCCAGAAACAGGCATGCCAGAATTCTATAATGACCCAAGAAGGACCTACGCAAGTCAATGGACTGATGCAGGAGGTGGGGGTTATTGGTTGTACTCAGGGGCAGAGAAGCATTCCGGGAATAAGACTGCTTCTCCAACCATGGAAGACTATGCTAGATTTGATAAATACCTGACCAACTACAATGCTAACAGAGCAATTGAAGAGAGAAAAATAGGTGAACTAAAAGTATTACGTGAGGCGGGCGAGGGCCAACCTTGGTTCGATAACAGCATGACTCCAGAGTATCAGGCACTTAATGATAGGTATGGAAAATATCTTACTGCTATGGATCAAAGAAACCAACAGGGTAATGCGTTTATAAATTCGATATTGAATCCAGATGGGAAGTTCAACCCTCAGAATTTCGCTGAGTTATCACCATATCAACAGCAGGGTGCATGGAGGCATGGCGAAAGGCTTGGAGATACATGGAGTACTATGTCTGGAGAAGCGAAGAAGTTAGAGTTTGAAAACTTTATGAAACATCTAAACATCTCAAGATCTTCACCCTATACAGGGGCTTGGGGTGGTGCTGGATCTGCTTATGGTGACCCTGAAGCTGAGAACCAGACCCCCTATCAGTCTGTTTATCTAGACCAGCAAGAGAAACAACTTGCGATAGACATGGAGTCTCAAATGGAAGCCTTTAAGGCTCAGCTTGAAGCTCAACGTATTCGGTTAGAGGAGGCGGCGAAGGAGAGAGCTGTGTACTCAGCTAGATTACAAAGAAAAACCCAGAGCGGCTCTTCTAAGGCTGCTGGGGATATAGCAGCAGCCAAAGATACGGTCGGCAGGATGTCCGACCCTCGTAGTATGATTTCTAGAAGTCATGCAAGAAGATCTTCGTCTGGAAGTATGGGGACTCTAGGGTTTTTAGGAACATCATCGAATCAAAGTAGACCATCTTAAGGAGGTGTATTATGGGTAGTAAAGGAGGAGGAGGAGGAGGACAGAATATGGCCGCAACACTGGCTGCACAAGCTGAAGCTAGGAGGGAAGACAGGGAATATATGGCAATGCAAGAGCGTATGCGACTTGAGCAGATGAGGCAGCAAGATGAAATTCGAATGCAGTTTGAGGCAAGGCTAAGAGAAGGCGAAAAGAAGGCAGAGATTGCAGAATCTAGAAAGCTAGAGTTAGAGCAAACTTTATATACAGAAGAGGCTGAGGAGATTGCTCTCGACTCTGATACAGAAACGGAAGAAGGACTTATAGTATCTTGGATGAACCTATTAAATATGGGAATGCAAAGCGAATTACCACGCGGAGAATAAGGAGGATAACTATGGCAATGGCTGAGAAGACAATCAGAGAGCGTTTTAGAACTTTAGATAGCTTAAGGCAATCCAAGGTTAGTCGTGCCCGGAAGTGCTCAGAACTTACCGTACCCTCTCTGTTACCACCAGAAGGATGGAATGAGGAGATGTCTTTATACACTCCATTTTCTTCCGTAGCTTCCAGAGGCGTGACCTCTATGGCTTCACGGATCTTATCAGCACTCCTTCCCCTGAATGATACACCATTCTTCAGGTTTGAGTTAAGGAGTGGGATACAGCCTGAGCAAGAGATTGTGGAATTCTTAGAAAACATATCTTACCAAGTGTATAATAAGTTATCCTCTAAGAATCTAAGGGAGACCTTATTCTTAGCATTACAGCATTTGATTGTGGTTGGAGACTGCCTTCTTATACAGGAGGATACTCTTAATTTTCGGGTGTTACGTTTAGATCAGTATGTTGTTAGGCGATCTGTTGATGGTGATATCCAAGAGATCATACATCTAGAGTATCTATCTAAGGGTAACGAAGAGAATGCTTTTGAATACTACTCAACTTCAGTTGATGATAGATCTCGTAAGGGATACGATACTATCTACTGTCGCATGACCAAAGAAGAGGGTGATGAGGTATGGAAGGTTGTTAAGGAAGACGAAGAGGGAACCGTGGTAGACTCTGGTGAGTTTACTGTATCACCTTACATACCCCTAAGGTGGTCAGCTGTAGCTGGAGAGAACTATGGTAGGTCCCATTGCGAAGATATCCTTGGTGATATCCAAGCACTGGAATCATACACAGAAGCGGGCATGGAAGGTATGGCCGCTGGCTCAGCCTTCTGGATTGGTATAGATCCTGCTGGCTTGACGGAGATTGATGATGTGGCACTTGCTCAGAATGGTAGCTTTGTACCTGCTAGAGCAAACGATGTCTTTACCATCACCCCCTCTGGTCAGATGAACAGTCAGATCCAATCCTCACAAGCAGCTATTGAAATGATGAGGAGAGAGTTAGGTGTTGCCTTTCTCATGGACTCCGCCAGTATTCCTTCAGGGGATCGGGTAACCGCAACAGCAGTCAGGACAATAGGGAGAGAATTAGAGCATGTTCTTGGCGGAGCTTTCTCCGCCATTGCTCGACAACTTATGAAACCTATTGTGCAAAGAACAATCCTTCTTATGCTAGACAATCAAGAGATTGATCCTAAGTTAGAGAATGCTTTTGAAGAAGAGGGTGGGCTCTTGTCTATTGAGATTGTGACCGGCTTACTTGCCTTGAGTAGAGAGAGTGATCTAACTAAGCTTATGCAAATGGGTGAAATGGTTAGAAACCTTCCCCCCGAAGCGATGGCTTTATTCCGTTGGGACATATATAACCGCGCTCTGATAATGGCATTAGGATTTGATCCTAATAACTGGGTAAAGAGTGAAGAAGAAGCTAAGAATGAGCAGATGGAGCTTGCTAAGATACAAGGTGAGATGGCAAATGAGCAGAACCTACAGCAGCAGGCAGGTGGGGCAGCTATCAATACTGCTGCTGCTGCTGCTCAGCAAGATATAGCTGAAACAGGTGGTCAGAATATCCAACCTGCTATGGAAGAAATGGGGATGATGTAATGGCTATAGATCATAACCTCATTACCCCCATAATGTGTAAGGATGATCCTTTACATACGTGTGATATTGTTGGAGGTGGAGATAGGTGGGGCTTTCGGGTCAACCAAGATACACTGATAACAAACAATACATTATCTTATGTACTTGCGTATCGTAAGGAACTATTTACCAATCGAGGTATTGTTGTTCCTGCTGATCACGATCTTTCTTGGGATAAGAGAGTTCCATCACTTTGGACTCCAGACGATAGGATCAACACCTCCACTGATATTTTTGGATGGTGGAAGTTTGATGAGCTGAATCAAACTCTATCCGCTGGTGATTCTATTGTTACTGTTAATGATTCAGGGCCTTCAAGAGATACTGATTTAACAGCCGCAGGAGGGATTTTGTTTAATCAAGATCATTTCGGAGGGATGGGGACCGCTGACATGACTGCGGATGACGATGTGTTTTCCGCTCCAGACTCATCTAATCTTGATGTCAATGCACAGAAGTTAGAGATGTATTGTGTATTTAAAACCGGCTCTGATTATACATCGACATTTAGCGGGGTTAATGATGCTAGGTTTTTTATGTCTAAAGTAGATTCCTCAACATATGCTCCATCTTTGAGGTGGTTCATCAATCGAAATGATAACAGAGGAGCCTTGACCTACAAGCAGACATTACAACGTTCTACCTCTGGGGTCAATAAGAAGGAAGGAAATAATTTTAGTCCGGGGGATGGAAATAGTTACATGTATGGCTTGCATTATGATGTAAGTGATAATACCGTTGACTTCTATATTGATGGAGATAGCAATGGCACACCCACTGGGGACCTTATACTTGATCCTGATACAGACGGGGTACTTTATATTGGAAATACCGCTGCCGCTACTCAAGGTATCCAATCTTATCTTGGTGAGCTTCTAATTATAAACGGAGCAGGCTCTATATCACCCAGTGCTGCTGAGCGACAATTAATTGAAGGTTACCTAGCCCACAAATGGGGACTAGAAGGAAGCCTTCCATCAGGACACCCTTATGAAACAGACCCGCCACGTCGAGCGTCTGTATACACTTAATAGGAGGTATGCAATGGATGCTAATGGCTGGGACGAATATAAAAGATTAGTTATTAATGAACTTGAGCGGTGTAGTGATAGGTTAGATCATATCGACAAGAGATTGTCCAACATTGAACTAACTTTCGCTAAGCTTCAGACGAGGCTTTATACCGGTGCGGTTCTTATTGCGTTTGTCATTACTACGGTAATGAATTTTTTTAATGATATAGTATAGTAAGACTCCGAAGGGGAACAATCTTATGGATAATGAACAAGTTGGAAGCCAGACTCCGTATGCAAATCCGGAAGCCAATCCGGCCATGGACAATTTGCAAGCTGCGGAACAATCTGTTACTGCAACAGCTAATGAGGTTAATGCAGCAAAGGAACGTGTATCTTTTGAAAGGTATGTACAAGATCAGGGGCAAACAATTCCTGAGAATTTTCAGGATGCAGGTGCTTGGTTTGACAGCCTGAAGCATGCACAGGGACAGTATACTCAGGCCCGCCAAGAGATCGCAGATCTCAAAGGTCAGTACTCTGAAGAGGGTACGGTAAATCCGGGTTATGTAGAGAACACTGCACCAGTTGCAGAACCTCAGCAACAAAACGCAGAGCCGACAGGTAATGAGGAGCTCCGTTTATCTTTAACAGATGAGGCGGAGGCAGCTCCAGAGGAAGCTCAAGCAGCCTTTAGTGATGCTGATTGGGATAAGTGGGGGTATGAGATGAATACTACTGGTAAGCTTTCCGAAGAAACCGTAGGTGAAATCAAAACCAAGACTAATTTCTCAGATCGAATGATCAGTGACTTTGTTACTGGTCAGAAGGCTAAGATGAGGGAAGCTTTTACTAAGGCTTCTAATATTGTAGGTGGAGGGGATAAGTTAGGTGATATAATGAAGTGGGCTGAAGGGTCCATGTCTCCTGAAGAGAGACTTAATATCAATGCTGGCTTAGCATCTCCGGGATATGAGGTTGTACTGCGTGGTTTAGACGCACAGTATAACCATGCCATGTCCCAGAAACCTACGGCGAACGAACCTTCTCATATGCCAAACAGGCAACCAGTTGCAGAAACACAAACTGCTACTCCTGCTTATGGTACTAAGAGAGAATTTAATGTGGATCGGAATAACCCTAGATTTAGGACTGATCCAAAGTATAGGGAAGCCGTCGAACAACGCATGATGCGTACCGACTGGAACAATCTTCCTCAGTAAGACGCAGGGGGCTGTCTTACGACATATCTAATTTATGATGGAGCTTAGGAGAGATCCTAAGCAGAAGGATATTTATAGAATGAACAATCATACAGAGGACTCGAAAGAATAATCCCAAGTGTGTTAGCCCTTTCTTTTATTTAAACTTATATATATCTAATTGAAAGGATATAACTATGGCATATGGTGGACCAACAGGAGATAGCTTTGCCGCAAATGCGGCGGGGTTTGCTCATAGGACTACAACGGCGGCAACAGATGCAACGCCGTCAACGATGGCAACAGGTGGTAAGCTTTGGCTTCCCATTTGGTCGGGCGAAGTGCTCCACGCCTACGATGAGTATAATGTTTTTGAAAGTCTTGTGGATCACAAGACAATTTCTAGTGGTCGGGAAATGCTATTCCCCAGAACCGGATCTGTTGGCCTTAAGGCCCAGTGGGGTGCTGGTGAAGAGCTGCTCGGTGGTGAAGACTCTGTGTCGAACCAGTTCAAGATTTCCTTGGACACCCGTCCTATGGCCGCTCACTTCGAATTAGACAATGTTGACCTTATGGTTACTCAGTGGGAGTACCGTGCAGAGCTGGCCCGTCAGGCTGGTCTCCGCCTTGCTTCTACTCGTGATAAGCAGATCGGTTCTTACATTGCTCGTGCTGCCCTTGAGGCGAAACTTCCGGGTATCGTCCTTGCTCCAGAAGGTTATGGAGTTAACATAACCAATGCTGGTATGGAAGGTGCAGTTGATAAGCATGATGGACAGGTATACTGTTCTCCATATCTTCAGGCTGCTGGTGCCGATAGTGGCGCTACGTGGACTGATAAGAATGGTAACGCAGGTGCTGGTGATGGTTCTTCTGGTGCTGCTATTACAGTTGCCCAGAGAACTCTTGCTGCTCTTACGATTCTTGAATTGATTGAAACATGGCTTGTCCATCTTCAAACAATCAATGCTCCTATTGAGCAGGTCTACTGTGCTGTTTCTCCCAAGACTTTCCAAGAGATTCGTTCTCTTGGTGTGGCTAGAACAGCCGCAACAGCTGTGGATTCACAGCCCATGTTCGGTGGTGTTGCTGCCGCAGGTGGTCTTGGTGCTCCGTTTACGCAGGGTATGTGGGGTCTTCAGGATACTCTCACCTATATGGGTGTTGTTATCATGAAGAGTAACCACTGTCCTATCGTAGACTATGGTGCTACGGAAATTGGTGAAGGGGCAATTGGTAAGCGGTACAATATGACTTGGGCCGCTGCTGGTGCTAAGGCAATCTGTTGGCAGAGGGGTGCTGTTGCAGCCCTTAGTCTTCAGGGTCTTAAGGTTGATACGGTGGATGATATCCGTCGTAACTCGACCTTCACTTGTGCTTCAATGATGGGTGGAACTGGCGTTCTGCGTCCAGAGTTGGCTGCTTTGTTTGTAGATGCGACTTCTTCGGATGACCCAGATGGTGAGACTTCCATCGGCTATGTCCGACAGAAAGCTACAAACGGTGGTACTATGGACTTTGAGTACACTGAGGCGTAAGTCTCTATTTGATTACGCTACTGTAAAGGTGGTGATTATAATCTACACCCCGGTCCCTTAATTGGGGCCGGGCGTGTTTTCTTTTACACAGGGGGTTTCTTATGGGATCTATTAAGAGATTGGATGCAGTCAACCAGATGCTACTATCAGCAGGTGAATCATTGGTAGCTGATCTTGATGAAGCCTCCGGTGTTGACACAGGTATAGCTGAGTTTATGTTAGATAGGGCTACTGAAGACTTCCAGATGAGAGGTCTGACAGGTAATAAGTACGATAAGAAGCAGAAGCCGGATTCAGAGGGGAAGCTTATGCTTCCTTCAGATCTTATGTCTGCTGAATTGATATCCAATCATACGAATGATGATGGGGTTACGATTATCTCCTCTCTTAGGGGGGAACCTGATGCTTATTTATGGAATGTAACAGACCAAACCAATGTTTGGAAGGATGGTACGGAGTATACTGTTGAGATCATTCACGAAGTAAGGTGGGAAGACATGGACACCCCTGTTCAGAGGGCTGTTGTCTCCACTGCTATGCGTAGGTATCAGCTTATGATGCAGGGTGATGGTGATATGGATACATACCTTGGTACTGAAGAGCAGATACATAACGCAAGAGGGAGAGCATCAGATATCAATGATCGGAGAAGAAATATCTTCGCAACTGGAGATACAGGATTAGCTAGGATATTTAATAGAACTTCAACTGGTAATGATCCAAGCCGTTTCAGGTACTGGACTGGTAAAATAGGGGGTTGACATGGCGAAACGAAGAAAGCGCGGGCTTACTCGACCTGTAACCATACCTATTCGAACACTTAGCAGTGGGGTAGGGCGGCAGGCTCCTAGTAAGAGGCTACCAACAGAGGCAGAGAACCTTGACAACTGTTTTGTTACGTTAGAGAAATCTGTGGAGAAGCGTAATGGCTTTCAGATTGTTCCTAGATCAGATTCTGACCATGATGGATTAGAATTGTTCAATGAAGATGGGAATGATTTCTTAATCTTCTGGTTACAGGTTAGTGACAGGTTACGTTATCTACTCATGTTAAACTTTAAGGCTAGTGATAATGATTCCCAACTTGTATATCTATACAAGCTAACATCAAGCGGGTTAGCTCATGTACCTTTTACCTATGAACCCACTGATTCAGAGAGGGCCTATTTAACTTTTGGGAATAATATTTATACAGCCAGAGAATCTCTTAGGATTGTGAATGTTGGGGCTAATATTCTAATACTTAATAAAAATGTTTCGGCTGGATTTAGTTCTGGAGAAGAGGGGTATAAGTTTGACCTTAATGGTATCATGGATAATACTGTTGTGGATGTTAAAGGTAAGGCTGACACCTATGAAACTACAGTATTGGTTGATCCGGAAGGTAAGGCCGTTCCTTGGAATGAATTTGAGTCATGGTTGATCGGTGATGAGTTTATTCACAGTAATCAGGTTCGGAGGCAGGTGGGAGCTGATCTTGTGACCCCTCCCGCAAACGGATGGGAGTATGATGAGGGCAATTCAGAATTTCTCAGGAATACGAGCTTTATAGATGTTAGAGACTACAGTTATCCCCGGCCAGATGATGCACACCTAGGACAATCGATGGTAAATCTTTCTAATATTAGATTCCCACCATTAGCAAGCGATGTGACAGCTCATAATGGGGCTGCAAGTAAAATTGGAAACAACTACCCGACTATTGGAGATGGGAATGGGAATGGTAAGGTTTATTATCTCGCCAGTTCCTTTGGGGGAATTACTCCGGGTTATTATAGAGTTAAGAGCAGGGATGAAAGGCCTTATTTACATAAAATCCTAACACCAGACAGTTCTTCTCGACTCGATGAGGATCGAATGCCTCATAAGCTATTCTTAAGCTCAGAAGGAGCTTGGGAAATCACAGCAATAGATTGGGATCCGAGAACCGGAGGAACCAATGATACTAATCCGGGAATCAGCGTCTTTAAAGACGGTGATGGGGTTGTACAACAGGTACCCTTAGGATCTATGGCATTTTATAGAGATAGATTGTTCATATCTGCTAGTGATACTATTTTTAGTTCAACTATGGGAGATTATACAGATTTCTGGATCGAGGATCCTTCTAATATCGTTGCTACTGATCCGGTGGACATCCAAGCTAGTGCAAACAAGTACACACCTATCATTTCTATGATTCCCTTCTCCGATTTCCTGTTTATTAATACAGACAGTGATACTCAGTACGAACTTCTTGGTTCAGAGAATCAAATCACTCCATTTACTGCTGAATTAGCTCCGACAGCTTTCTATTCTACCGCACTCATGGTTGAGCCTCAGCTTATGGGCTCCCAAGTATACTTCTATGGTAGAAATCGTATGTATTTGTACTTCTCTAGCCGTGTGAATAATATTAACAAGGCTGTGGAGGTATCGGCACACTGTCCTCAGTATTTACCAAGTAACTTTAGCAGTCCATCTGTTGCAGCATCTAGAGATACCATCTTTGTTGTTGATGAGGACCAGAGGAATCACGTTTATGGGTATACCAATAGATTCTCAGGCGATCAGGTGGTACAAAACGCTTTCTTTAGGTTTATATTACCCGAAGATGTGTCGGTCTATAATGTTCAGGAGTTTGATGATAACTTATACATGTTAATCACCATTCCTACCATAAGTGGTGGGGATAGGTTTACTTTAGTTAAGATGCCTTTGGGTTCTGAGGACTATAATAAGCCAAGAATTGACTTAAGGACTCGGTTGGTTATTGATTCTGTCGGTAACGATCAAACAGACCCCAATGCAGTCTTCGATAGTAGTACAAATCTAACTACCTTCACCCTTCCAATCTCTGATCCGAACATCAATGAGGCTATACTCTATAGTGGGTGGGGTAATGATAACTATGCAAGGTTGATACCAACAATCGTATCCTCCGAATCAACAGATGATACTACAAGTATTACTGTTTTAGGAGATTACACTACATTAGGGGGAATAATTCACTTTGGAAGATCATTTACTATGACAGTGGAGTTATCTCCACAGTTCCAAAGGGATGATGGGAACAATGTGATTGATGGTGTTCTTAATATGAGGACAATTCACCTTAGGCACGC
>TARA_R110000824_G_scaffold244362_2_pt1 | contig 13274 bp, 19 predicted proteins | sample TARA_R110000824 | Tara Oceans TARA_R110000824 (sample SAMEA4397747) | marine metagenome | biome: Polar Biome; feature: [MES] marine water layer (ENVO:01000295) within the mesopelagic zone...; material: water (ENVO:00002006), including particulate matter (ENVO:01000060) such... | reverse complement strand
TATTTGCTGTCTAACTATATCAGCTCTCTTTATTGGATCTAAGCTCATTATTCTTCCTTCTTGTTTCACAAGGCTTACAGTATCCTGTAACTACCTTATTGTTTGAATTATAATACATAGGACAACCTCTAGTCTCACATTCTATATGATTGCTATCTCGTGTCCTCTTTAATTTATAAAATCCTGTACTCATAGTAGATTTAGCTGTTTATCATCTTCTTTAGCTAGTCTCCAACAATGTTCAGGCTTACCATATTGACCTTCAGTCAATTTATCAGTTTTTATAAGCATACCTTTTCTTGTAAGAGTTGTCATAGCTCTTCTTATAGATGTTATAGGAGGATATGCTTTTCTATCTACTCCATTTATCCATATACCTTGTATATATGAAGGAGACATAACATTTAACTTGCCATATATATTTCTATATGTCTCAAATAAAGACATTATTACATCTTCTTGATTCATTGCTTTAGATATAGACTGAGTTAATTCTGGACCAGTCTCTTTAGTAGTATTATGATATGATCTTATCATTTAGTTTCTTTATCTCCTGTTGTTGCTTTTTATTAGTATCTTCTAAACACTTACACCAATGCCAAAGAGCATTGATGTCTTCTATTTTATAGTCTAAAGATTTAATAGCTCGAGTATTCTTACCTACCTGAGCTATAATTTCTTCTTTAGTCTTACTCATACTTTAGGTCTAAACACATTACCCATAGTTTCAAAGAGGCTTGCATCCTCTCTCTCTTCTGGAATAGGTGTATGCTCAACTCTTAATTTATCTTCAAGAGTTTCAGCATTCTCATCTACTTGAAATAGTTTTGATAAATCATCTATAAGCTTTTCTCTATAATCCCAACCTTCTTCCCAACCCCATTCTTTAGCAACTTCTGGTAAAGTAGATATATTTGTACTATATTTTATAGTATGTGCTGCCTCTAGATCATATGAAGCTATTATTTTTATCATTTCGTTATATAGTTCTTTTTTTGCTTTATCCATCATTTAGATTCCTTCCTTAATTATTTTACAGTCTTTTATTTCTTGTATTGCAAACTCAAATGCAGCAATCTTTCCTAATTCAAAATTTAATCTTATTAAATATGAGTCTCTATCTGAAAACATTTTTTCATTTTTATTAAACTTTCTCACAACATCTTCTGCATATATTATTTTAGATTCAAATGTTTTTATTAAATCTTTTGCTTTATCTATCATTTAGATTCCTTTATTAGTTATCAACATATCAACAGAGTGTAGCTACAGCTACTCTACACCCTGTTTATTTATGCTTGGTTATATGTATATTTATATATAATATATATCTATAGTTTTAGAAGCTTAAGTTTAATACCTAACTTTACAAGCCAATGAGAAGTTAGATAGAAGTAAGCAACTGAAGCTTTTCTATAGCCATTATAAAACTCTTGACATTCAGGACAAGTTTCACCTTTATGTACTGGTTGTGGTTCACATCTCTCACAATATCCATTTGATGATTCATATTGCCATAAATCTATATTGTTATAACAGTCTCTACATTCATATTTAATAGGAAATGGGTGCATTATAGTTATCCTTTATTGTTTATAAGTTGTTGATAAGTTTGAAAGTATAGGCATAGAAACCATACTGCTCGTCAGCAATATGTCCTTAAAAATATTAAATTTGCTCAATACTTAGGTAATTCAATCACCTAACATTTCAGCTGTATAATCTTTTTAGCTATATCTATGCCATATTTAATTTTAAAGTTTATTTAGTTCATCTATAAGCACATCAATAAACTGACCTGAGATGAATATAATAATAGCTACCATCATTAGTGATGCTCCCCAGCTTGGAGTTGTAATAGCTACTAGAGTTAAAGCTGAAAAGCAGACAGTATAGCCTGCAAGACAGAAGAATATACTTATGAATTGGATAATATAGTTTATCATTAGTTGTTTCCTTTAGTGTTGTATTGTGTGTTCATATTAAATAGCTATAAGAGTAGTTAGTATTAGTAACCACTCTATATAGGTCTAGTCAAAGGGGGAAAACCCCCTCACTTATTTGTGGGAGGCTCTCACTTGGAGTCGCTTATGACCAGCTTTCTTACCCTGAATCATCCCAGCAATCTCATTGGTAGTTCTCAAGTATTCAACTAGTACACCTTGAGGATTCACCCTAGTTAGTAACCAAAGAGTAGTATCACCAACATCCCAAGAGTCGCCTGACCATACTACTTTTGGTTTGAATGAAATCTTCTCACCAGTCTTACCATCTTCCCACTCCATTAAGATGATGAACTCCTCATCAGGTGCTACATCTAATAGTATTTCATCTGTGTCTACAATAAGTTTCTTCTTTGCATTTGCCATTGTTTTATCTTTCATATTTATTTAAAATTAACTAAAAATCCGATAGAAAAAATTCTATCTAAGGGGGGTAGGTGATGAATTTAGCCTTGCATTAAAATGCTACATTTTTTCAAACTTTTGCTGTAAAATAGATGTATGAGAACATACACTATAAAGAAGATTGAGCATCATGTTTATGAAGATCTAAGTGAACTGCCTGAAGACTTAGTATATCTTAGAGATTGGAGGCAAGCAGAAGTGGGGGACTGGATGCTTGCAGATGATGGTTGTATTATTCAAGTCTTAAGAAAGAATGCTTTAGCTCGACATACTAAAAAGATACAGCATGAGTATACTATAGGCACTTGTACAGGCACTTTCATAGTTAGACCTGCTGTAAAGATGGATACAAATAGAAGGAAAAGTATCTATAGCCTATCTGGGAAGACTAATCTTCAAAGTACTAGAGATAGGAAAAAAGTCACTCTTAACGAAACTCTTTTTGCCCAGCATTTGACAAGGGGTGTTTCTCCAGAAGATGCTTATTTAAAAGTGTATAGAACTAATAACAAGAACTATGCTAAATTACAGGCTGGAATCCTAGTAAAATCTGAAAGAATTAGAAAAGTTATGAAAGAAGAATTAAAGCCTGTATTAGTTGCTTTGGGCATAGAACCTGAGCTTGTATTAGGTGGCATAAGAGATATAGCAACAGATCCAGATGCAAAGCATTCAGATAAGCTTAAAGCCTTATTTGAACTAGGTGAAATATTAGAATTAAAAGAAACAAACAAAATCACTGAGGTGTCTGGTGCATTGTTCCAAGGTTTCCAACCTGAACAGCTACAAAGCACTCAAAGACCTCAACTCAAGGAGTAGATATGCCTACAGTCGGTGGAACTAAGTTCCCATACACTAAAGCAGGAATGCAAAAAGCTAAAGCCTGGTCTGAGATGACTGGTAAGCCTATGGAAAAAGAATATGAAGATGGTGGTACAGTTCATTTAAGAGATACTAGAAATGTATTAGATCCCTCCTCTCTTGAAGAGGTTGCACATAAAAGGATTCCTGGTGGTAGTGTAGCTAGATATACTGCTCAAACTAAAGCTGGTGATGAGAGAAACTTAGCAAGATATATACCAGGTGAAGGTGGTAAAACCAAAAGAAGACAGGTTACTACTGAAGGTATTAGGTCAGCTATTAGAGATAATCCAGACTATGCTGATACATTATCCCTACAAGAAGCTAAAGACTTTATGGATGGTGATGCTTATACTAAAAGAGAATTATTAGAACTTATAATGAAATTATTTGGAGGTTAGATGAGCTGGTTTAGTAAAAGAATCTTAAAGAAGGGCGAGAAGGGTGGAGCTGAAGATTGGTGGAATAAAGAAGTAAAGCCTATTGGTAAACAAAACTTATGGCATGGTATAGGTAGTACTTTAGGTTTAATTGACCCTACTAATATATCATCTTTTTTTACTTGTATAGGTAGTGGTAAAAATTATAAACAGTGTGTAGAGAGAAGAGCTGAAAAGGGTATAAGTGGGCTTTATATGAAAGCTGGAGATAAATCGACTGGGTTTGATCCTGATAATCCGAATGCACATTTTGATATACCTGATGTACCTCTTCATACTGGTGTAGATGTAACAACTGGATGGGATCCTGAAAGTGGAATTACACAAGCTGAATATGATGCTATTATAGAAGAATATACTGATAATACTACATTTGGTGATGAAGGGGTTCCTGGAGGGGGTGGAGGTTCTACTGAAACAGAGCCACCAGAAGAAATCAAAAGAGGTAAACCTTGGCTTTATGCCAAAGGGGAAAACAAAGGATCTAATCTATTATCTTTAATAAATCAGATGCTTCAAGATCCAGAGCCTGAAAAAATGCAGATGGGTGGACCAATAGGGATGGGCTCTATGATACCTAATAGAAGAATGTATAGTATGCCTAAGAAAAGGAAACCTGTTATGCAGACATCTACAGCTGGTATGCCTATGAGAGGTATGAACCCTAATATACCTATGATGAAACAAGGTGGGATGACTAAAAAGAAATATCATATCTGACCACAAAAAGGAACATTACACCCAGTTGGGGAAAAACATTAAGGGAACATATGTCTAAAGCTAAATCAAGTGTTAAGAAACAAGTTGAGAAGATTGAAGAGAGTGTATTAGATGTTACTGATTGCAAATGTGGTGAAGAGATAAAAACTATAGAAGAGTATCTTGTAACTGCAAAAGAGTTAATAGTAGTACATGATGATGAGATAACTGATGTAAAAGAAAGCTTAAAAGAATTGCATAATAAAGTAGACAGAGCATTAGGTAGACTGGGCATTGGCTAACATAAACCTGCATAATGTGTCTAGAGAAGAAGAGGCACTACATCTTGCGTATAATGATATAATTGCATTTGGTAAGTTATTCTTACCTGATGATTTTATGAGAAGTGAGACTCCTTGGTTTCACTATGATATAGCAGATGCAATAAATGATATGAGTGTTAAACAATTAGCAGTTGTAATGCCGAGGGGACATGGAAAAACAGTACTTACTAAAGCAGATCTTATGCGATCTTTTTGTTTTAATCAGAAAGACTTTGAGTGGGGGCTTATCGACCATAAGCCTGATCCTCTTTTCTACGGTTGGGTATCTGCTACTGCTAAACTTGCTACAGGTAATATGGACTACATTAAGTCTCATATTGAAATAAATGAAAAGATACATTACTACTTTGGCAATCTAAGGGGTAAGAAGTGGACTGAAGTAGATATAGAGATGGCTAATGGATGTAAACTTATATCTAAGTCAAATATATCTGGTATTAGAGGTGGTGCAAAGTTGCATAAAAGATATGATTTAATTGTATTAGATGACTTTGAAGATGAGAATAATACTATCACACCAGAGGCGAGAAGTAAAAATAGTAACCTAATTACAGCTGTTGTCTTTCCAGCCTTAGAACCCAAAACAGGCAGATTGAGGATTAATGGGACACCTGTCCACTATGACAGTTTCATTAATAACTTACTTGTAAATTATGCAAAAGCTAAGAAAGCTGGTAAGGACTTCAGCTGGAATGTAAAACTATTTAAAGCATTATTAGATGATGGAACAGTATTATGGGATAGCTGGTTTCCTAAAAAAGAATTAGAGAGAAAAAAGAAGTTCTATTTAGACTCTGGACAGCCAAGTAAGTTTTGGCAAGAGTATATGATGCAGGTTCAGAGTGAAGATGATTCTATATGGACAAGAAGACATATTAAAGAGTATGAAGGTACTTTTCTTTATGAGTCAGAGCAGGGTATATCATTTTTAACGCTGGACGATGGCAGTGTGCTACCTGTTAATGTCTTCGCTGGAGTGGATCCTGCTACTGATTCACAAAGGAGAGATGCAGATTTCTCAGTTATTATGGTGATAGCTATAGATGAATTTAATAACTTATATGTATTGGATTACATTAAGAAGAGGGGTATTCCTGTTCTTGGTATACCTGGAGAGTCTATTAAAGGTATTGTAGACTATATGTTTGATTTAAATAACATCTATCATCCTAATCTATTTACAGTAGAAGATACATCAATGTCTAAGCCTGTAATGCAATCTCTTATATCTGAGATGAAGAGAAGAAATGATTTTGGTGTAAAGTTTAAAGCAGAGAAGCCTGGTACAAGGCAGTCTAAAAGAGATAGGATACAAGAAGTTCTATCTGCAAGATTTTCAACAGGTCAGATACATCTTAAAAGAGATGATTATGACTTAAGGCAAGAGATACTTACATTTGGACCTCGTATGGCTCATGATGATTGTATTGATGCATTAGCTTATGCAGCTAAGTATAGTTATCCATTAAAAGGAATAACTGAAGAAAAAGGTAAGTATAGTAAAAGAAAACCAAAAGCAAAAAGTTGGGTGGTAGCATGAGTGAAGCATGGACAAGAAAAGAAGGAAAGAATCCTAAAGGTGGTTTAAATGAGAAAGGTCGTAAATCTTATGAAGCTGCTAATCCAGGTTCTGATTTAAAAGCACCTCAACCTAAAGGTGGTAAAAGAAAGAAGTCTTTTTGTGCAAGAATGGGTGGGATGAAATCTAAACTTACTTCTGCTAAAACAGCTAATGATCCAGATTCAAGGATTAATAAATCTTTAAGAAAATGGAATTGCAAAGATGGTGGAATGATAGAATATAAAAAAGGTGGAAAAACTATGGAAAAATTTAAACCTCATATGATGTATGGAGATGGTAAAGCTAAAAAAGCAAATACAAATGAAGAGCATTTATCATTAAAGAAAAAAGGTTGGAAACATAGCAAACCTAAGATGCAAGATGGTGGTTATTTAAAAGGTAAGTCTCATAAAAAAGGTGGGATAGCTGCAGTAATAGGTGGACAGGAACCTGTAGAACTTGAAGGTGGAGAGTATATTATAAAGAAATCTACTGTAGATAAACTTGGAGTTGATACTTTAGATGCAATCAATCAAGGTAAAATGAAAATGGGTGGGAAAGTTATGAAAGAAAGATTCCCTAAAGAAGTTAGAATGATGGAATATGGTGGAGAAGTATCAATTTCTAATGATAAAGCCTCTGCTGGAGATATACACACTACTCATTCACATTCAGGATATAAAGCTGGAGAATAATGGCTACTAAGAAAGCAGATAGAGTAAAAGAGTTATTTAATAGATTAAGAACATCTTATAGAGATCAATGGCAATATGTTAATCAACAAGGTCATGACTTTTCTAATGATAATCAACTTAGTAAAGCTGAGAAAAAAGTCCTTGAAGATCAAGGTATGCCTTCATTTACTATTAATAGGATTACTCCTGTTGTAGAAATGCTTAACTATTATGCAACTGCATCTAATCCAAGATGGCAGGCAATAGGTGTAGATGGTAGTGATAGTGATGTAGCTGCTGTATTTAGTGATATGGCTGATTATATTTGGAATAATAGTAATGGGCAATCTCTACTATCTAATGCAATTAATGATTCTGTTACTAAATCTTTAGGCTATCTTCATATTCATGTTGATCAAAATCAAGACAATGGGATGGGTGAAGTTGTTATATATCAACCTGATCCATTTGATGTATTTGTTGATCCTAAATCAAGAGATATGTTATTTAGAGATGCAGCTTATATAATGGTCAAAAAGATGTTGCCTAAATCTCATCTTAAAAAGTTATATCCAGATTCAATAAAAAAGATAGTTAAAGCATCAGCCAATGATGGAGAATATAGTTTATCTGAAAGAACAATGGATAGTACTCAGAAAGATATACTGCAAACTGATATTACATCTACTTTTGATGAAGAAGGTAAAGATGATCCATTAACAGAATACTTTGAATTATTTGAAAAAGTAAAAGTTGCTTATATAAATGTATTTTATAAAGTTCTTCCAAGCCCAGAACAGCTTCAAAATATTAAGATGCAAGCACAAAAGAAAGCTCAGAAATTTCAACAACAAGCACAGGTTGAATTAAAAGAAAAGCAAGTTCAAATGGAGCAAGCTGTTAAAGCTGGTAAAATGCTTCCTGAAAGAATGCAGTTAGAGATGTCAAAAGCAGTAGAGATGATGCAGAATCAAATGCAATCTTTAATGACAGAAACTCAACAGCAGTTAGAAAAAGTTTATACAAGAATTGAAAATAAAATAATAACAGAAAAAGAATTTAAAATATTAATTAAGAATGAAGATTTTGCCAAGTTAATTACAGACCAAATTAGGTTTCATGATGATAGAATTAAAGTAACTTGTGTAATTGGTGATCAATTAATATATGAAAAATTCTTACCTAATAAGATAAAAGATTATCCAATAATTCCATTCCATTATAAGTGGATAGGAACTCCTTATCCTATATCTGCTGTATCTCCTCTAGTAGGTAAGCAAAAAGAGTTGAATAAAGCTCATCAACTTATGATACATAATGCTTCACTTGGTTCTTCTTTAAGATGGATGTATTATGAAGGAAGTATAGATACAGAGACTTGGGAAAAGTATTCTTCATCTCCAGGTGCTTTATTGCCTGTAAATCATGGATATGATCAACCTCAAGTTGTTCAACCTGCTCAACTCTCAAATGCTTTCTTTGGTATAGTTAATGAAGGTAAAGGAGATATGGAGTATCTTGCAGGTATATATTCTGCTATGCAAGGAGATACACAATCTACTTCAGATATGCCTTATCGTGGTATGCTTGCTATGGATGAATATGGAACAAGAAGAGTCAAATACTGGATGAAACATTCTTTAGAGCCAGCATTAACTCAAGTAGGAGAAGTTGTAAAACAATTTAGTCAAGCAACTTATACAGCTCATAAAGTATTTAGAATTGTACAGCCTTCTGCTATACAAGAAGAAAAGACTATAGAAATAAATAAAACTCTTTATAATGATATGGGACAAGCTATTGGTAAATGGAATGATTATGCTTCAGCTAAGTTTGATATTAGAATTATAGGTGGCTCTACTATGCCTATAAATAGATGGGCTTATTTATCAGAGCTTAAGGAGCTATTAAATGCTGGAGTTATAGATTCATTAACTGTATTGGCTGAAACTGATCTTAAGAATAAAGATAAGATTGCTGAAAGATTAGATATGGTTAAAAAACTGCAAGCTCAATTAGAAGGTGTAAAAGATCAAATGAAAGATAAAGAAGGTACTATTGAAACTCTTGAAAGACAACTTGTTCAGGCTGGTATTAAAAATAAAGTTATGCAAGCTGATGTTGAGATTAATAAAAAGAAACAAGATGTCTTAGGTAAATCTGATAGAGAGTTCCAACAAACAAATGCTGAACAAATGAATTTAAGAAATGTATTAAAAACAGAAGCTCAATTCAAAAAGAAAGAAATGAGTCAAGCAATAAAAAACTTTGAAAAAGATTTGAAACTAAACAATAAACAATCATAAATTAAATAAAGGAATAACAATGAAAAATGACAGTAACCCAGATGTTGAAACAGTATTGCAAGGTGATACAGTTGAAGACAATGGCTCTGATAGTTTTTTTGACAGTTTAGAACAACAAGTGAATGGGCAAGTTATAGATGAAGCCCAACCTCAAACTGAACAGGCAACTCAGCCTCAAGCTGACCCTGTAAGAGTACAAGAGGGGACTGATTGGAAATCAGAAAATGAAAATCTTAAAAAGAGATATTCAGATTCCAGTCGTGAAGCTCAAAGACTTAAAGCAGAACTCCAACAGGTTAGTGGATATGCCAAATATAAGCCTTTGATAGATCATTTAAATGAAAATCCTGAAGCTGTACAAGCTTTAAGAGGTAGTATAAATGGTCAAACTGATCCAACTAAGCAATTTGGTGAAGATTTTATCTTTGATGGTGATGAAGCTATGAAGAATCCTGATTCTGATTCAGCTAAAGCTCTCAAACAAATGATTGACCAAGAAGCTAATAAAAAAGTTAATAGTGTTATAAATGCTAGGACTCAACAAAATCAAGCTGCAGCAGCTGAAGCTGGTAAGCAGAGACAGATAACTGATTTTGTACAGAGAACTGGTATTCAAGAAGCTGAATTTAATGAATTACAAGATTGGGCTTCTGGTAGAGACCTTACTATGGATGACATTTACTATTTAAAGAATAGAGAAAATGCAGCTAGTAATGTAGCTAATAATACTAAACAAGAAATGTTAGGTCAGATGAAAGCAGTTAGGGATATACCTATGAGTGCAAGTAATGCAAATAGTGCTCCAGATGAAAGATCTCCAGATGATGCCATTTTTGACATCTTAAAGGGGATGGATGATGGAGCAGAAAACCTGTTCGGTTAGCTTTTTAAGCCAACTGAATATATTTAAATAAAATATAGGAGTCAGTAATGGCGACAGATTATATAAGTGCAATCAGTCAAAGTGGAACTACAACTGAAAATCTTAATGTAGCATCAGGTACAGCTAATGATACTTGGTCTGCAGGTAGTGAGAAACTCACTGGAGATATGAGGCGTAAGTTTAACTTTGGTAATCAAGTAAGTGAGCTTTCAATAGCTCAAGATCCATTTTTTAGATTTGTAAGTAAAGTAGCAAAGAAACCTACAGATGATCCAGCTTTTAAATTCACAGAAAAAAGAGGTTCATGGCATAAAAGATATGCATACATGAAATCTTCTGGTAGTGGCTTTGCAACTACATTAGATGGAGCTGGTGCATGTAATGATCAAGATGCTCAAGGTGATACTTTCTATGGACAGTTTGGTACAGATTATGGTAATAATGGTAATTTAACTAATGTAGTAGGATTAACACCTAAGTATGAAGAAGGTGATGCTAATACTAAACCATCTTTCTTTTTAGAAGGTCAATTAATTAAAGTTCCTGTTTCAAGTGCAAATAATCTTGCAGGTGCTTCATCAGTAGTAGATTATCAGATAATAAGAATTTCATCTGTAGTTGATAGTGGTAACTATGTAAATATTACTGGTACAGTAATTAAAGGTGTTGATGCTGGTAGATTCTATATGGGTATTCCATTATCAATAAAACAAGCTAATGGTACTACTACTCAAGGTGAAACAGATTTAGCACCTTTCAAATGTTATGTTGTTGGTTCATCTTTTGAAGAAGGCACTGGTTATCCTGAAACATGGTTTGATCAACCTTATTCAACAGGTTTTGGACAAACTCAAATATTTAAAACTTCTTGTGCTATGACAAATACTGCAAGAGCAACAGTTTTAAAGTATGAGCCAAATGAATGGGCAAGAATATGGAAAGAGAAATTAGTTGAACATAAATATGATATAGAGCAATCTTTATTATTTGGTTCACAATATACAGCGAATGGTATTCAACATACTCAAGGTGCTGTAGATTTCATTTCAACTTATGGTAACTCATTTAGTTTAGCAACAGGTACTAAGACTTCAGATGACTTCTTAGATGATATGTCTAACTTCTTAGATCCAAGATATAATACTTCTAATGCTACAGTATTCTTCTGTTCAACTGCAGTTTATAATTGGTTGCATAAGCTTGGTGGATACTTTAGTAATAATCTTAATGTTAATTCTCAATTTAGTGCTGACTTAGCAGTAACAGGTAGAAAGAAAGTATTAGGATTAGACACTACAACTATCAATACTGTTTATGGTGATATGAATGTTGTTAGAAATATTCACTTAGATGGTACTAATGTTCAAATGCTTGGTTTAAATATGAAAAACTGTAAGTATAGACCTTTAGTTGGTAATGGTGTAAATAGAGACACTTCAGTATATGTTGGTGTACAAACACTTGAAAACTCTGGTGTAGATAGAAGAGTTGATTTAATCTTAACAGAAGCTGGGATGGAATGGACAATGCCTGAAACCCATGCTATCTGGACAGCGTAAGGAGTAGATTATGGGAAATCCAATGTATGGACAAAATAAAGCTGATAAAGCAATAGGATCAGTATGGGTGCAAGCTAATGCTGCAAGTTCAACTCAGCCTGCTTTAATAATATCAGGAACAAATGTAGCTCATGCAATAGCACCTTTTGCTGCTAAAGTAGTAGGGATAACATATAACTTGTCAGTAGCAACTACTACTGCTGTTAGTATTCTTACTATAGATGATGGAGCTGGTAATGTTATTGATACAGTAACAGTTCCTGTAGCATCTATTAATACTGGGGGTGTTCTTATTGTAGATGATAGCGATACAGATGCTGTTGTTGCTGCTGGTGAATCTATTAGCATAACCTCAGATGGAGGTTGTGATGCAGGTGCAGCTGTATTGACAGTTCAATTCCAACGAATTTAAGGGGGGTAGATTATGGCAATAGGACAAGGATCTATTATAGATCATATAAATAAACCTGCTATACATCCTGATGATGCTGTTTATCAGTCATTAACTCCAACAAGTAATGGTAAAGTTGCTCTAACTGTAAATGGTACAAGTACTACTGACTATATTCATGGTAAGGGCTTGATAAAAGCTGCTGGTCATGCTGATAACTATCTTGCATTAAAAGATGGTGTTAGAAGTGGTCAAGAAGTGCAAGTTCAAGAAACAGGTGATACTGCTAATACCCCTTTATTTGTTAGAAATCAAGATGGGGAGATGCTTTCAGTTGTTTCTCCAGGTGAAACTACACATTTAAAATGGTATTTTACATCAACATCTGCTGGAGCTTGGCATCTATTAACAGATGGACATAATCCTGTAAATAGATATACATTTAAAGATCTTCCGATTGCTATGCAAGTAGACGGAACTGCAGCACAAGGTGCTGATGATACAGATAATATATATTTATTTCCTGATGGTCTTTCAATGTATGTTAATCCTGAAGTAGGTCAAACAATTTTAGTCCCTGCAGTAAATGCAGCTGGATTAGATTTTGGGTTTGATCAAGCTGATAATGATGGTATCGAGTGGGCAATGGCTAATGAGACTACTGGTGGTGTTATTGGTAAGAGTAAATTTACTGCTCAAGGACCTGCATTTTTTGCTTCATTGAAGCTTAGTATGGCAAATGCTTCTGGTACTGACTTATTCGGTTTTGGAGTAAGAAAGATTGAAGCTTTTGTTGCTGATGCTGTTTTTACAGGCTATGATACTTATGGTGCTATAGGTTGGAATGAACAAGCAGTAAGTCCAAATATTGATTTACTTGGAGAAGTAAATGGAGGTAATGCTTCAGCTACAGACAGTACTGTTGATTTTACTGATGATGAAACCAGAACATTTATGGTAAAAGTAAGTGATGCTGGTGTAATATCATGGTTCATTGATGGAACAGAATATGATGGAGTAGCTACAACTGCTCATAAGACTTTTGATGATGGAGATGCAGTTACTCCATTTTTCTCAATCTTACAAGCAGCCACAGCTCAATCTGGTGCAGTAGTTCTACAAGAACTAAAAGTAGGGTATCAATAAAC
>TARA_R110000824_G_scaffold247867_1_pt1 | contig 13285 bp, 8 predicted proteins | sample TARA_R110000824 | Tara Oceans TARA_R110000824 (sample SAMEA4397747) | marine metagenome | biome: Polar Biome; feature: [MES] marine water layer (ENVO:01000295) within the mesopelagic zone...; material: water (ENVO:00002006), including particulate matter (ENVO:01000060) such as...... | reverse complement strand
AAGCTGCAACTGCTCGTGCTGCTGAACAAGCAAATGCTGCTGACATCGCTGCAGAAACCGCTTCTCGTATTTCTGAAGATGCATTACTCGCAACACAGGTTCAATCACTCGCTGCAGACGGCATGTCCATGACCCTTTCTGGACTGGCCACGGTTAATCAACTTGTTTCAAGTGGTACGATTAAAGTCGGATCCTTGGATCAGCTGGCTCTCGAAGACGGCACTGATTACCCAAGAGAAGGTAGCGAACTCCCAGTTGGCGATGCTACTGCAGACGCAGCCTATGCTGCTCGCATGCAACAATTTAATGGAACATTCTTCTATTATAGTGGTGGCACTGCGAATGCTGGCGAAGGCAATGCAACTGCTCCATTTGTTGATGGCAACAAGTGGTACTTCTGCGAAGACGGTACATGGTTCCCATCACCATTCTTTACAGAAGAGTAAAATTCAGTTTTACTTATAAGTCTTTTATAAAGCAAATGAATTGGCACCCCTTGTGGGTGCCTTTTCTCATTTTCAAAGGAACAAAAAAGAAAACAACACCTTAACACTAATGGTTATATATGTTATTATCTCCTCAGAAATATGTTTTTCAGGAAAAAACGGCTATTACAGAATGTAAACACTAATTACTTTAGATAAAAGCCCTATTTCGGCTCTAAAACAAAGATTTTTAAATTTATAACGGGAGTAACGACATGTCTAAAATGTTAGAACAAGCAATCATTGATGCAAAGGCCCTCAAAGAAGCGGCACTTAAAAGTGCAGAGGCAGAAATTGTAGATAAGTATGCACCTGAAGTCAAGCGAGTGATGGAAAACATCCTCGAAGCAGAAGACGAAGAAGATCTCGATCCTATGGATATGGGATTCGATGCTCCTGCTGTGGAAGATGAAACAGCTATGAACTTGCCGTTGGCAGCCGCCGCTGGCGAATCTGCATGTGCATGCCCCGACGAAGAAGAAGAGATTGTATTAGATCTCCCCGGCCTCGCAGCATTGGTTGCAGACGAAGAGCCGACCCTTGGCGATCTGGATAACACAGAGACAGAGCTTGCCCCAACCATCGACGACGAAGAAGAGGCACAAGCATTAGCAGCCCTCCAAGAAGATGAACTAGCATCTATCGTCTCAGAACTCCTCGGAGAAAAAGAAACCCTTGAGGAGACAGTAGAAGAATCTGTCGAAGAGGTCAAACTTGAAGAGGGGTGTGATGAAGATGATGATGTCTACGAAGAACAGCAATCTGTAACTGAAACCGTAGACCTCAATGCCATCGCAGGAAAAACAAAAGAACTTTTAGAAACCATCAAAGCCCTCAAGGGCCAAAATGATAATTTTAAAGCAGATAACAGTAAAATGTTGTCTGGAATGAGTGAGCAGAAGGAAACAGTCCAGAAGCTCACCACGACGTTGAAGGAACTCAGCCTTCAGAATGCTAAACTACTTTATGTTAACGAAGTATTAAAGACCGCCTCATTGAATGAGCGACAGAAGCAAATTGCTGTCGAGGCACTTCAGGAAGTAAAGACAGTTGAGCATGCGAAGACTGTATTCGATACACTTCAAAGCACAGTGGTGTCCACAAAGAGGCAAGGACGACCTGAATCACTGAGCGAAGTAGTTAGAAACAATACGTCAGTGAAAATGCCTCGACGCAAAGAAACCAAAATTAATAATCCCCAAGAAAGCCGTTGGAAACTTCTGGCGGGGATTAAAAACTAACTACAATAAGGAGACATTACAATGTCAATTTTAGAAAAATTAACAGAAGGTATCGTTGATCGTGACCTTTCCAAAGATGGTGCTGCTATCCTCAATAAGTGGGAGCAAACCGGTCTTTTAGAAGGCTTGGCCAACGACCGAGATAAAAATTATATGAGTCGCTTACTCGAAAACCAAGCAAAAGAACTTCTTCGTGAAGCTTCAACAATGTCCGGCGGAGATGTCGAAGGTTTTGCAGCAGTTGCATTCCCTATCGTTCGTCGTGTATTCGGTGGATTGATTGCTAATGATTTAGTGTCCGTTCAACCTATGAGCTTGCCATCTGGCCTCATCTTCTTCATGGACTTCACAGTCGCTGATAATAAGAGTGGCTTGACAATTGGCGAATCCGTATTCGGCGGAGGCGCAGTCGGTAGCGAATTAGCTACAACTGGTGCTGATGATCTTACTGAAAACGGTGGCGGAATGTATAACTTGCAATCCGGTTACAGTTCCCCAACAGGTTCCGTCGATGGCACACTAAGTGCAGCCGTCATCACAAGTTCGTTGGTGTCAGCTCTTAACGCTGCTGACTTGGCAGAGATTAAATATGATCCTGATGTTTTGGCTTCAAGTGCCACAACACAACTTGCATCATTCACATTCGCTACCAATGCTTCAAGCACAGGTCTCGACATGAGTAACATCAATCTCGACAACTTGATTGCTGTGAATCCCATCAATACACCCACCGGCAACGGTACAATCGTTCGCCGTCTCACCAAAAAGACAGGTGCCGCAGAGTTGACTTTTTATGCAACTCATGATGGTGCTGTTTCTCTTAGTGGTGTTTTGACTGCTTCATGTCCTATCAGAGACACTTTTGAATCCGTCGCTGATAGCATGGGTGCAATTGCAGGTACTACACCATGGGCTTTGGAAGATACATCGAAGATTCCAGAAATCGACATCAAAGTCGACAGTGTTGCTGTTACCGCAGTGACCAAGAAGTTGAAAGCAAAGTGGAGCCCTGAATTGGGACAGGACTTGAATGCATATCACAATCTCGACGCAGAAGTTGAGTTGACAAGCATTCTTTCCGAACAAATCGCTTTGGAAATTGATCAAGAGATCTTAAATGACTTGGTTAAGGGTGCAAAAGCTGGTACTTATTACTGGTCCCGTCGCCCTGGTAAGTTTGTTGATCGTTTGTTAGGAACAGCTTTGGCTGACCCTGCAGCGGACTTCACAGGAACCGTTAGTGAATGGTACGAGACTCTTCTCGAAACAGTCAATGACATTTCTGCTCAGATCCACCGCAAAGTACTTCGTGGCGGAGCGACCTTCTTGGTTTGTTCTCCAGAAGTTGCAAACATTCTTGAGTTCACCGCAGGCTTTCGTGCCAAGGTAACTCATGATGACGACAAGGGTACTGCTGGTGCAGTGAATGTCGGTACTTTGAGTGGCAAGTGGGCCATCCATGTGGATCCTTACTTCCCACGCAATGCGATTTTAGTTGGCCGTAAAGGAACTAACTTCCTCGAAAGTGGATATGTTTATTCCCCTTATGTGCCACTACAAGTCACTCCTACCATCTTCGGACCTGATGACTTCGTACCTAGAAAGGGTGTGATGACTCGCTATGCGAAGAAAATGGTACGTCCTGACATGTATGGTCTGGTTGTTGTCGAAGATTTACTCGGCTAATCCCAAACAATACATAATATATAAAGAACCCGTCCTAGTGGCGGGTTTTTTATTTGTGCTTCCTTTAGTTGAAAATTAAACTACTTACTAAATGAATTATAACATCAAGAGGTATTCTGCATGGCTGCTCCAGTTTTAACCCCCAAACAAAATGCAAGTGTTTCTGTCCTACCTGTAACCGGCACCGCAAGCAATGTCTTAGACTCCCTTGCAACAAGGACATACACCAGTGACGACTTCATATCAGGTGCTTTGAACCAAATCACCTACACCTATAGAAAACTCGGTGGCGATGTCCTTGACCTTGAGATCAAGGAGGCTAGTGTATATGCAGCCTATGAAGAATCGTGCCTAGAGTATTCTTACTTACTCAACATCCACCAGTCGAAAAATATCCTTTCTGATGTCCTCGGTGCACAAACTGGTACATTTGATCACAAAGGTGAGATCAAGGATGGAGAACTTAGTTCGTCTCTAGACGGCAGTCATGTTACATTAAAATACCCACTCTTCGATTATGCATACGCTCGCCGTGTTGCAGACGGTATTTCTCAAGAAGCTAATGTCGGCGGAACATCGACAGTTTTCTCGGCCTCCTTCGATATTAAGGATGGACAACAAGATTATGACTTGCAGACAATTATTTCTACAAGCCCCAAGTTCTCCGCTGCTGTCGACAATAAAAAGATTTTAATCAAAAAAGTATTCTATAAGACCCCCAGAACGATGTGGAGATTTTTCGGATATCAAGGAGGCTTGAACGTCATCGGAAACATGACTTCCTATGGCCAATATGCCGACGATAGCACCTTCCAAGTAGTTCCAGTGTGGGAGAACAAGCTCCAAGCCATGGCCTATGAAGATGCAATCTACACCAGAACCTCTCATTGTTCATATGAGTTGAGAAACAATCGTCTAAGACTTTTTCCAAACCCGTCTTCATACCACATCCCAAAAATGTGGTTTGAATTTACGATACCAGGAAACAACTGGGAGGCCCCAACTGACGAGGGCGATATCGGCATCGACGGTATCAACAACATGAACACTCTTCCCATGGGCAATATTCCTTACGAGAATATCAACTCTATTGGTAAGCAATGGATCCGCCGATTTGCACTGGCCTTGAGCAAGGAAACACTCGGCCTCACAAGAAGCAAATTTGCAACCATCCCAATTCCAGGAGAATCCGTTACCTTAAACGGTTCGGAATTACTTTCTCAGGCAAAGGACGAGCAAGAGAAACTTCGAGAAGAATTAAAAACCGTATTGGATGAATTGAGATATGGCCAATTGATGTCAGGAGATGCAGACTTGGTTGAAAATGCTAACAAGATTCAACAAAAGATTCCTTTGCTAATTTTTGTAGGATAGGGGGTCTGTAGATGTCAAATAACGACAACAAATGGGAACAGCCTGAATCCCCACCTCCACCACTTTTTACGGGAAAGAAAGAAAAAGATCTAGTAAAACAGGTCGCCGACGAATTAATAGAAAGAGTCATCGGTGTATCAGTCTTGTACTACCCCATCAGTTTAAAACACTCAGACTTTCACGAGCTCTATGGGGAGGCAATCAATAAAACTTATCTTCCACCTGTACATGTCGAAGTTCTTGCAGAATGGGAAGGCGAGGAGACAGCCACTACAGGCTTCGGGATAGATAAGAAATCCTCAGTAACTCTGCACTTCCACAAACGCCGTCTCACTGAAGATCAGAACCTCTTTGTACGAGAGGGAGATTTTGTGCAATATGGTGAACAAAAATATGAGATTGTAACACTGAGCCAACCCCGACTTTTGTTTGGCCAACCCGATGCAAAGATTGAGATAGTTGCAAAATGTGTCCGTGCCAGAGATGGCTCCTTCCCATCACAATCCTATCCAGATCCAAGCAACGAAGACCCCCGTCTGACAGCCCCAGCATGCGATCCTATCGAGGAGATAAGAGTTCTCACTGGAGACACCACCAGTACAGGCGGAAGCGGCACACAGCCTTGTGGCGAGGTCTATCAACGTCCTGGAACCCCACCTCCACCACTGTTCACCGGTGCCAAAGAAGGTGCTCTTGTAAAGCAGATCGGCGATGAAATTCTAGAGAGAGTCGTTGGCCAACAAATCGTTTACTTTCCGGTATCGTTACCTCACTCAAATTTTCACGAACTCTACGGTGAATCCATAAACAAAACTTTTCTCCCTCCAATCCGTGTCTTCGCCGCAGTTGACTGGAAAGGTAGCGAAACAACTACGACAAGCTTCGGAATAGACAGAAAATCAGCAATTGATGTAAAGTTCCAAAAACGCCGTCTCACTGAAGATCAAAACCTGTTCGTCCGAGAGGGCGACTTCGTTTTATATGGCACAGTCTTATATGAAATTGTTACAGTTGGCCAGCCAAGATTATTGTTTGGTAAAATCGACGAAAAGTATGAAGTTGTTGCAACCTGTATCCGAGCGAGAGAAGGCACTTTCAAACTTTCCGAGGTTCCTGGCAAAGTTGGCGACTTTGAGCTCGACTCCGTAACTGCATGTGACAATGCAAACCTCGTGATCCCAGACGGTGTAGATAACACCATGGCGAATGTCGGCAGCGGAGAAGGGATATTTAAAAATAAAACAGATATTCAATTTAATCTGAAGACACTCGTGGCGGGAGATAACATTGTTTTAAATTCGACTACCAATGAAATAGAGATAGGACTGACCAGTTCAATAAGTGTCCAGCACATATCTTCTTCAGGAATAGAATTCTCAGGAAATATAATCCCAGCCATTGACGTCGCCTTTGATTTAGGATCGACCTCTCGCAAGATTCGCGATCTTTATATTTCAACTGGATCCATCCACTTTGGCGACTCGCATTCACTCACGATTGATCCTTTTGAAAACTTATTTGATTTTTCTTCAGGCGGTGCCCCAGCAGATCTTAAGGGTAACATCTCAAACGCAAAAACTGCTTCTTACATTGCAGCAGAAGGTGTTGACGGCACAGTCTTAAGTGCTTCGTTTGCACACACTGCATCCTATGTCCTCGGCGGAGTTGTCCATGGCTCAGTCACTACTGCCAAAACGGCCTCTTATATCGCCGCATCTAATATCGACGGCACGGTCTTAAGTGCTTCGTTTGCACACACTGCATCTTACATTGTGGGATCTGGTGTGTTTGGATCCGTTAAGACAGCACAGACCGCATCCTATGTCAAAACAGCACAAACAGCATCCTATGTTGAAACAGCACAGACCGCATCCTATGTCAAGACAGCACAAACAGCATCCTATGTCAAAACAGCCTTAACTGCTTCCCATTATATTGAAACTGATACACTCGAAACTGTCCTCACACGAGGTAATACTTCTACTGGTTCCATATTTGTCACAACACTGACAGCTTCAGCCATAGAAGCCAGAGGCCATTATCTTCCAGGTACCGATGCGACCTATGACATCGGCTCCGCAGATAAGCAAATTAGAGATCTTTATATCTCCACGGGATCAATCATCTTCGGCGGAACACATAAAATTGAAGTTAACAGCGAAACAAACACCTTCAACTTCGATGCCCCAGCCGCAGAGGGTATCACAATCCCTTGTGTAGAACAGATCAGTGCCTATAACTATGCCAATGGCACACTCCTTTACGACACTTCAGCCCAAAAGTTTAAGTTTAGACAAGACTCACAGTGGGTCGAGCTCGGTTCAGGCGGCTCATCAGGTGCAGGAGATACTATCACCATCGCCGGCATCGGTTCGGGAATCCTTAGTCTTACGGATGACACAGATGGACCCAACCGAACCCTCTTACAAGAATACACTTCAAACTCAGCAGCCTACTCAGGCAAGACCCTTTACTTAGCGAATTCGGCCGCAAATCCTGTTGGCCCCTTTTCAATAGGTGCAAAGTTCTATTTTAATGAAGGCGGTGTGTGGCACCCATCCCACTTTTTCAGTACAGAAGCACAACAAAATTCGAATCCACTTCCCATCTTCCCCGACATGCAGGACATCCTATCTTTGGATGCCAGCCGTACTGAAGACTATGCAGTTTTGAACGGATTGCATCAAAATTCGGCATCTTACGGCGGGCGCGCTATTTACTTAAGTAATACTGGCAGTTCCGCAATCGGGAGCTTCACTTATAACAACAAGTATTACTTCAACGAAGGAGGCACTTGGTTTGCCAGCTCCTTCATCTCAGAGCAAGAGGGTGAATAATGACGGATAATAAAAAAGAAAATGTAATTACGTTTGAACCATCGACAATCGAGACCGTTGACATGTCAATGTTTGAATGGTTAAACGAAACAATGGATCTCCACACAACAACAAACCGAGGCTTTAAAAAAGTCCCCGTCATTTGGGTGTCTGCAGAGAGGGCATTCCAATCCAAGAGAAGCAAGGAAATGCGGGACAAAGAAGGTGCATTAATTTTGCCACTTCTTTCTCTAGAACGAGCCGGCTTTGAAAAAGATCCTACCAAGAAAGGTGTGGCATGGGCCAACATCCCATCGGTAACTGATGTCAAGGGCGGTGCATTCACCATCACTAGACAAATAAAACAAGACAAAACAGCCAATTTCGCAAATGCAGATTCTAAGAGGGCAACAGGTCAAATTAATTTTCCAAGAAAGAATAAAAAGATTGTATACGAAAGTATCTCAATCCCATTCCCAGTCTCCATTAATGCAAACTACTCAGTAAAGATTCGAACCGAATATCAACAGCAAATGAACGATCTTATTCAACCCTTCATGACACGTACTGGAAATGCAAATTATTTTCAGGTCACTAAAGACGGCCATGTCTATGAAGCTTTCATTTCTAGCGACTTTACTTCTGAAAGTAATGTTGAGGATATGGGCGAAGATGAAAGAATGTATGAAGCCGTCATCGACATCCGTGTCTTGGCTTATTTAGTAGGTGCAGGCCCCAATCAGGAGAAACCCACCGTCGTTCGCCGCGAAAATGCAGTGGAGATCAAAATACCCCGCGAAAGAACAATGCTTGGCGAAGACGATTTCGATCTTTTATAGAAAAAACCCACTTAATGTCCATAAAAAAGACTTTTTCTGCTTTTGAAACTATTAAATACTAATTAATATGGTATATAATAGTGTTGTAATGCCCTTTTTTAGTCAGGGTGCTTACCATAAGGAGAAATCAAGATGTCATCAAAAAAGTTTAGATTTGTATCACCAGGAGTGTTCTTAAACGAGGTCGACCGATCTCTATTACCAAAAGAAGGTGCCCCAGTTGGCCCCGTCGTCATCGGAAGAACCCAACGCGGTCCAGGTATGCGACCAGTAACCGTAAATTCATTTTTAGAATTTGCAGAACTTTTCGGTAATCCAATTCCTGGAGGCGAAGCCGGCGACATCTGGAGAGAGGGCAATCGCACCTCCCCTACTTATGCTTCCTATGCAGCTCGTGCATGGTTGAAGAACAGCACTCCATTAACCGTCGTCCGAGTACTCGGCGAAGAAAACGATGATGCCACCACTGACGGCGCCGCAGGTTGGGAGACTGACCAGTCACCAAAAACCACTATCGGCACAAATGGCGGAGCATTCGGACTTTTCGTAACAAAATATGAAGTTTCAGGTGCCACTACAATGAGCGGCACACTCGCTGCAATCTGGTACATCAACTCCGGCTCCATTCGTCTTCAAGGCCCAGGCCAAGACGGTGTTGCAATCGCAGGAGCCGAAGGTGCTTCTCAGGTTGTCAAGAGTGCAGACGGAAACTTTCAATTCAAAGCAATCGTGACAGACAAGGATGGAGCATCAGTGTTAACATCCTCATTTGACTTTGATCCTAATTCAGACAGCTACATTCGCAAGGTCTTTAACACAAACCCAACTCTCTTAGGGGATACAAACAGTTCCAAAACTGAATATTTCTTGGGAGAAACATTTGAAAGAAATCTTTTCGACACTGTTGGTGTTGATAGTGCTGCATCAGGAATGGCATCTGCTTTCCTCGTAGCCCTTGATGGTGCTGATGCACGTAGAACAGGTGCCCAAGCAGCATCTACTGGCATGATCATCGCCCAAGACACTGGCGAAACAGGAAGTTTTAACCCTTCCTCACAGCAGGAACTTTTCCAATTTACAGCTTTGGATACTGGCGAATGGGCCAACTCCAATGTTAAAGTGTCTATTTCCGATGTTGCAACATCAGTTAATCCTGATTTTGACCCCTACGGTACTTTCACTGTTGAACTCCGCGATGCTCGCGATAGCGATTCACAAAAGCGGGTACTCGAAACATTCACTGGTTGTAATTTGAACCGCAACTCCCCTAACTATGTTTGTGCCAAGATTGGTGACAAATATGCCACCTGGTCTGACAGCGAACGCCGCTTCACTGAGTATGGTGATTACAACAATAATTCTAAATACATTTATGTAACTCCAAGTTCTGACCTACAGAACGGTTCTTTAGATGCAGCCCTTCTTCCTTTCGGTTTCAAAGGTCCAAAGACTTTCGCAACAGTGACAGGGACTTTGAACACGGCGGTAGACTTAAGCGCATTCGCAAAGCCAGGCATTCCGTATGCAGCCTCCACCACCTTTGTGTCCGGTGCTGCCGGTGCAAATAACCCATTCACCTGTGCAGGACCGCAGATTGCACTTCGCATGAGCAGTTCTACGGGAGGCATCACAGATCCTACTGATGCATATTTCGGAATCACAACAGGTCAGAGAGAAAACTCTACCAACTTCGAACAGTCTTATATAGATTTAACTCGTATGCTTCCTAAAATTGCAGACGAATATAAGGCAGATTCATTCACTTTCAGCTTGGACAACATTGCATATGTTTCCTCCTCTGTTACAGAGATTGTTCAAAACCAGTCCTACTACAGCACAACTGCTCGTACTTCTGGTGCCTCAATCACTGCAGGTGGACCAACACCCACAGCCAAAGACGGCGGCCTAGCCCCAGGTTATTCCCGTGTCTTAGCTGCTGGCTTTAACAGATTCACCATGCCATTGGCTGGCGGCTTCGACGGATTTAACATCCAGCACCGCGACCCCGTGGCTAACACACTCTTGACGGGCACAGAAGAAGAAAATTATGCTGTCAATTCTCTCAAAAGATCAATCAATGCCATCTCAGATGCAGAAGTTGTTGAGATGAATGTCGCCGTCATGCCTGGTATCACCACTGCTACAATCACCAATCATCTTATTGATGTTTGTGAATCACGTGCAGATGCCCTCGCAATCATTGACCTCGCCGATGGATATGTTCCAGAATGCGAAAACTCTACTGGTGCCAAACTTGGCTCCGTAGATGAAACAGTATCCACACTAAAAGGCCGAGCACTGAACAGTAGTTATGCTTGTACTTACTATCCTTGGGTTCAGACCCGCGACGAGTTAGGCACTGGCCAAATTTTATGGGTTCCCCCATCTGTTGCAGCTTTGGGTACATTTGCAAGCAACGATAAGAAGTCTGCACCGTGGTTTGCCCCAGCCGGATTCACCAGAGGTGGTCTGTCAGACGGAGCAGCGGGTGTCCCTGTGATTGGTGTCCGTGAGCACTTGACTCGCAAGATGAGAGATAAGCTCTATGAAAATAATGTGAACCCAATCGCTAAATTCCCAGCAGAAGGAATTGTTATCTTCGGACAGAAGACTTTACAAGCAACCCCATCTGCTCTCGACCGCGTAAATGTTCGCCGCATGATGCTTTTCGTGAAGAGAGGTATTTCTAATATCTCTTCCACATTGCTCTTCGATGCGAACATGCAAACCACTTGGGACCGTTTCTTAGGCGAGGCAGAACCTTTCTTGAGAGATGTGCAAGCTCGCCTTGGTCTAACCGATTATAAGATCGTTTTGGATAACACTACAACGACACCTGACTTGATTGACCGCAACATCATGTATGCTAAGATTTTCTTGAAGCCTGCAAGATCTATTGAATTTATCGCAATCGATTTTGTAATTCAAAGAACCGGTGCATCTTTTGACGATTAAAAGGTAAGAGATACTACTTATTTGTGAAGAGACTCTAAAGAGTAAAAGGAGAAATATCAAATGGCAAATTTTTGGACAAGCCCAAACAGAGACCCGAAAAGGGCATATAGATTTACAGTCAGCGTTTCTAGCTTCGAGGGAGGCGGAATTTGGTATGCTAAGTCGGCAACAAAGCCAAAATTCACCGTTACTTCTACTGAGCACAAGTACATCAATCACACATTTCACTATCCAGGCCGAGTCGAGTGGGATCCCGTAACAATTACCATTGTTGATCCTGTTGACCCCAATGCAGCAAGTACTGCAGCTGAGATCCTTCAGAACTCCGGTTACTACATTCCAGGAAATGAAAATGCTCCTTTCACAACTGTGAACAAAAAAGATGCAATTGGTGCTCTTGGTCGTGTCACTATTCGTCAGATTGGCGAAAGCGATACTGATATTTTGGAAGAATGGGTTTTGAATAACGCATGGATCGAAGGTGTGAACTTCAGTGACCTGAGTTATGATGACGAAGAGTTAAGTACAATTGAGTTAAGCATTAAGTATGATTGGGCTTCATTGAAGACCAAAGAAGCTAATGGCGACCCTAAAGAGTACTTCTTAACAACTCAAACACCGACAACGACATCATAAGAAAAGAAAGAAAGAGGTGATGAATGTCATCAAGAAACAATCAGCAGAGGCTCGGCAATACCGATGCCTCTGATGTTAATTCGGAAACAGAAAACAATAACAATCAATTAAGCTTCTCAGTTCCTACGGAATTCGTAGATCTCCCATCTAAGGGAATCTATTACCCCGAAGGCCATCCTTTGCATGGTGTGGACTCCGTGGAGATTAAACACATGACGGCGAAGGAAGAAGATATCCTTGCTTCCGAGTCACTCATCCGCAAGGGCATTGCCATTGACCGGATGTTACAAAGCCTTCTAATCGATAACAATCTTAAAGTAAGAGACTTACTTGTGGGCGATAAAAATGCTTTAACCGTTGCAGCCCGTATCTCAGGGTACGGCTCCGACTATGCGACAAAAGTGACCTGTCCTGCCTGCGATACCGTACAAGAATTTGAATTTGATCTAGAAGAACAAACCTCAACAGGTGCTGCTTTTGATCGGGAAGAATTAAATGAAAAACTAGAAGATGTCGAAATGACCAAACAGGGTACATTTTTGGTAAAGCTTCCAAAGTCCGGCCACACAGTTGAGCTCAAGATGCTCACCGGTGTTGACGAGGAGAAACTAGAGAAGTTTCAGAAATCGAAGGCAAAGAATAATAACGGACAAAGTACAATCCTCACAGATACGATGAAGACAATCACTATCGCAGTGAACGGTATTGACGAGCGAGCACAGATTAACAACTTTGTTGATAACATGCCAGCTCTTGATTCTCGTTATCTTCGAGGAATATATCAACAACTGGTTCCCAATATCGATATGACTCAGGAATTTAGTTGTACAAAGTGCGATCACACGCAGGCCCTGGAGGTGCCTGTCACTACGGACTTTTTTTGGCCTCAGCAGTGAGTACCTTGAGTCTGTCTATGAAGAGATTTTCGCTCTAAAGTACTACGGTCAATGGAGTTTCGCAGAAGCCTATACACTACCAATTCAGATCCGAAGGTGGTTCCTTAAGCGACTCCAAAAGCAAAAAGAAATGGAAAACGAAGCAGCATCAGATGCAGCTGCAAAAAGAAAATAGAGAGGGCTTTTATAAGTTTTCTCTATTTTGCTATAAATACTACTTATTAATGATATAATACCCTTGGAGGTTTTTAATATGGATCAAGAAATACAAGAAATTGAAATTGATTTAAATGCAAATGCAAAAGGTCAAGTAAACGAAAGCTTTTTGCGGATGTTTGGCTGGGCTATTAAGTCCAT
>TARA_R110000824_G_scaffold363947_1_pt1 | contig 13290 bp, 5 predicted proteins | sample TARA_R110000824 | Tara Oceans TARA_R110000824 (sample SAMEA4397747) | marine metagenome | biome: Polar Biome; feature: [MES] marine water layer (ENVO:01000295) within the mesopelagic zone...; material: water (ENVO:00002006), including particulate matter (ENVO:01000060) such as...... | reverse complement strand
GCGGGCGCCAAGTGGATGGCGGGAAGCCCCACAAGTAAGGTCCGCGCAAACAAAGCATATAAAGATAGTGGCAAGCCACTATACGATGGAAAATATGAAGCATGCCACAGTGGAACCTGCAAGTCCAAAGGAAAGCCATATCAAGAAAAGCCAACGAATTCTTCGGCTCATTATTATGTAGACCAGGGCGGCGACGTCGTGGAAGTGGTACCACCAGAAGATAGAGCATGGCATGCCTCGGGCGCAAACGGACATAGTATTGGCATCGAGCACACCGGTGATGTCGATGACCCGGCTGTATGGACAGATACGCTTTATCGCACTAGCGCCCAATTGTCTGCAGGCTTAGCTGCTAAATTCAATATTCCGATTAAACAGACCACAGATCACAAGGGTAGCGGGTTTTTAGCACACTCAGATGTTCCGCAGAAGAAGCCGCACCACGACCCGGGCATCCATTTCGACTGGGACAAGTATATCAAGTTAGTACAAGAATATTATAATGCTGGAAACTATGCAACTGGCGACAAGCCCGAGCCCGTAGCTGCAGCCCCCGATGCCGGTGAACCAAATCCAGAGCATAGTACCGATGACGGTACCGCACCGCCCGTAGACCCCGCGTAAATTTAAAAGGAGAACAAAATGAGTTCTAAGAAGACATTTAAAGAGATGTTGATGGGAGAAAATGAAGATTGCACCCCGTTGCAAGATTTTATTGACTCAAAAATTCCCATCAATGACATTCCCCCCAATAGCGGACTTTTTAACTCACCAGTCTGTAGAACCCGCTTTTCATATATGAAACCCTCCGGCTGTTGGATGAAAAAGAACCAGGGAGCTTATATAGCCATGGGTCAGGTTCCACCGGGCGGACTAAGCACGGGATATGGCGCCAGGGGAATTCCAGCCGAATCAATTGATTTGGTGGTCGGACGGAACTCTTCAGCAAATGGCGGCGATGGACCCAAGGCTAAATCAGTTGTCGATAATAACTTCGCATCTGATGCTGCCCGCATATACATTTCGCGTCTTTGTGATATCGACCAGATTTTTGGTTTGGAATCTCAAGTGGGAGGCAACGATGGCCGCGGACTGATTGCACGTTCTGGAATTGGGCTTAAGGCTGATGGAATTCGTATTGTTGGTCGTGAAGGGGTTAAGATTACGACCGGTCGAATGTCCGGCGCCAAGTTTGGACTGTCTGGCGAAACTAACTCACTTGGCGGTAAGATAGCTATGCGCGCCCCTAAGATTGAGTTAATCGCGGGTAACAATTATAGAGACGTCCAGGGAGTTGCCATGGGCAATCGCACAAGAAATAGCCTGAGAGAATTACATACATTGATAGGCGAGCTTTGGAGCGCGGTATTTTCTCTTGGACTTACTCAGGCAGGGTTTAATAGCGTTTTGGGTGTCACTCCGATTTCATGGCATGCCGCGGCAGCACCCAATGTAACCCAACAACAGTTTTCGAGGGTGCTGAACAGTTTGTATCAGACACGAACGAATGCAGAAATGTGGAAGTTCAACTATTTACAAGCTTCCGGTCCCGATTATATTGTAAGCAGAAACGTGAAGACTAACTAAATATTTGTAAGGTATAAGATGTCAGAATCAAAATTCTTGCCATTTCAAGATGTTAATGGCGACGGCTTAAATGACGATTGTAAAGATCAGCTAACAATAGAAGAGCCAAAGTACTGTCCGACTTGCATTCCTAATGCATCGGCCCTCGTTCCTGATTGGCGCCAAAAGACGGTATACGAGCCGTTCTTAAATGAAAAGAATTGTAAGTTTCAGATTGCAATCACCGCACGTAAATATACTACGACTGGCGCCCCGGATGGTGCCACGGAAGAAGAGGCTGCAGCCGCTTTAAAAGATATTTATAAAGAATACGAGGAGAGGGTAATTACGGCTCTATTAGAGTCTTACGGAAAAGACACATCCGCCGCCGCCATCGAGATTGTACAGGAGACTATCGAATATACCGATTATTGGCTTGAAGCTCGCCACAAATCTCGATTACGCCTATTATATTCGGTCCCCTTTGAGACACTTGAAATAATTTCGCCGGCTGAAGAGGAGGAAGAGGAGGACGTCGGCGGCGCCGAAGTGACATACACGGCCAGTATGATGTCCCCGATGATGTTAAAGGTACGAAAATCTTTAAATTTGTACACTCGATATTTAAAGGTCTATCGAGCAATCGAAGGCGCTAACGTTCTCTTCTTAGAAGATAATAGAATATTTAACCTGGAAAATTATGGAGATTTTGGTTTTGGCGGCTCGATTCTATCGGATGTGCTTCCACAATTGGATGCCTTCTTACAGAAGAATGGCTATAATATTGCTAATGTTAGAGGTGAGGGACAAAGCATCATTGGCGGAATGAATCTTTTTACTGCGTATGATACGATTACGGAAATCACTTTCACCTTTAATGAAGAATATGAAATTCAACAAATTTCGTTTTATACTGAAGGCTGTGGCGAAGAGCCAATTACCTTTGTTGATAAGTGTAAAGAGTTAAGGGCATATTCAGCTTGGCGTGATCGTACAGCCATGGCATACTTTGCCCAGCTTTTAGAAATGGAACAAGATTTGATGGCACGAGTCGCTCGGCCATGGCTGGAGTTTATTGAGGAATATACATACCCAACTGTTTATGGTACAGCGGGACTCACAGAAGAAGATGTCGACGCTGGAAGTTGTATTGGCGATGCATTAGCGGAAGAGGGAAAACAACTCGGACAGGATATCTTAGACGAGGTGTTTAGTCTTGGGGATGCAATCGCATATATCTTCCACACACAGTTGTGTAAAGAATCGTTGGGTGAAGACGAATGTGAAAGAGTCAAGATAGGGGAATATCCAGCCTCAGTAACATCCAGAGAGGATGATGGCTCGGTATTAGGTGAGGAATGTGATTCAGCTGATGCGCTGGGCAACATGCATAGCATGGCGCTAGAACAAGCCTTCCAGACATTAGAGAAACAAGATAATCCGTTCAACGCTTTCTGTGCAAGACTTGTTCCACAGCGAGGATTTTCCGGAGACATGCTTGGTTGCATCGCCGGCGGCGGCTCGCAGGGCGGCGCCGCCCAAAGAATGCTGGACGATATGTGGGAATTTGGATGGGACGATATTAAAATTTGTGGGCTTTTTGATCTTCTCATGGAAGCACTACAATGTTTGTTTGGTGGATTGACTTTAGAAGAAGCGCTAAGCAAAATGATTGAAGCCGCCCTGCGCGCAATGTCAATTAACAATGTTGGGGAACTTTTTGGTGGATTGTCCCCAGAAAAGCAAGCTGAGATTTCGGCGCTGGTAGAAAAGAACTTAGCCAACGGAGATATTTTCAAGGAGGACTCTCACAATCAAGCCCTTTCAGACACAATCGCCACCGGCGAGACGTCCTCGGCCACCCAGATGCCTGTACAATGGACTTGGCCGTGGGATTCCCCAGAGTTAAGTGAAGAAGAAAAAAATGGACAAAATATTACTGATACGTGGGAGGGTATGACGGACGCAGAATTACAAGCCTCCAATGCTTCAGAAAATCGAACATTAGCCCAGCAGTTTGACGCCAGTTCACAAGCTAGCGAATTTAAAGAAGACGTGGTGCTTGAAGCAATTATACGCGCGTATTTAGAGGTTTATGGTGATGATCTACTGGGATTAGCTGATGAATTAAACAAGTTCCCTGGTGCCCAGTTGATTTCAAATATCTTGGCAACACTCGACTGCCCCAGACCCCCAATTTTTCAGCCGGGCTTACTAGATTGGATCAAAGACATTGAATTGCCTTTCTGCAGAGACTTAAAAGACATTAATTGGCCACGTTTACAAAATCCTTTCGGATGGTTGCCAAAGATTAAAGACATTTTGAGATTGTTGTTCCAAGCAATCAAATGTGCAATTCAAATGATCATTATTAAGATATTGGTCACACTTATAATTAAGCTTTGTGAGCTTATTGGGAACGCCATTTGTAATGCGTTGGAAGCTTTGGGCGATGTTGCAGCTAGCCTGCCAGACTTATTGACCGGAAAAGATACGCTGAGCAATGTTATTAAAGAATCCATTTGTGGTGAAGACGCGGATGACCAACTAATCGATGACACGATTGTTGATTTGGTGGCACAGCTTGGGGTCGGCGGCGCTGCTCTAGCAGACCGTGAGCAAGCGTTACAGTTTGCTGAAGACATGTCGGCTTCCCTGACACAAACCGAGTTAACACAGGCGTTACTGGGAGAGGCTACCGATGGTACATTAGTCATCATTGATAACTTGATTGAATATGAATATCCTGAATACCGTGCTGCCCTCCCCAATAAAACCTCTGCCGGCAGCATGCTGTCGAATATGGGTAATTTGATGCCGGCCGCATTCAGGGATACTCTTAGAGATTATGTTGATCAGTTACCTGCTAACGATACAACGCCGGCGAATCCATCCATTTGTTTGGATCCAGAAAAGCTGGACACGTTTAAAGAATTACGATGTCAAATCCTTGAGGGTCGTGCCACACCGGAGCAGTGTGAAAAAATGTTTGATAATATGCGCGGACAGATGGGCGATGACCTGGGTGATATTGCCCTGGTAATGCAGTCGATAGCTTCCCCGGGCGGATTAGAATCATATTTAGCTGAACAGATGCCGCCAATGGTGTCAGATCCCGGGTGTGACAATGGGATTATGCCATACGAGCCTGCTGTAGTAGCTGCAACCGTAACTAAGGGACTTGGCAACGACTTAGAACAACTTAAGATGGATTATGCAACGGATATGCTCGGTAACGGTCCAACAGACGATAATTGGGGACTTGTTAACATGATGTTGTCAGATACTATGGGTAATCCGCTTACTACTCATATGCGCAAAGCACAATTTAATCCTATGTATAAAGACTTCTACTCAGACTTCCAGCCGTCTGACACCGAACTCGCGCTTCTTATGGGTCTCAATCCACTTGTGGGACTGGCGCTGATGCCATGGATGCTCAACTTTCAAAGAGGGGCTTATCCTACAAAGATGGCCGCGTACCTTCAAGAAACAATGAGTTCAGTAGCCGGCTCAATTTCGGTGGACATAAATAACGAATGGCAGCCCGACGAAACGTGGAGAACGAATATGGCGACCCTCGGGTTTGATGGCTTATGGGGACAGTTAGATCTCTTGGCAGTCCCCGATCAGGGATATAATGTCGATATGGACCCATACTCCTCAGACGGAGAAATCGCAGGTATTGAATTTACTTTGGAAGGCAGAAAGGCGGATCCTGACATTTCTCTCCGCTTTGAGGACAATGCTAAAGGGCTGAAGACATATGGCGAATCTGAATTCTCGTGGGGCTTTGATCTTGAAGTATACATGGGCGATTTGGAAGAAAATGAAGAAAGAACGGTTGCCAATAAGAAGAGTGATAACATGCGAATTGTCATCAACGAGAGAGTTAATCTAGCCGCAAACCTTAATACGACCATGGCCGCGCAAGCTTCCCCGGGGTTCGATGTCAACGACGATGGCGAGGTCGAGGCCGATGCCGCCGGCGCAAAACTGGAGAACAATGGCGAGTCTGTACAGACCACGACCCTGTATGAGTTCCTGTCTGTTGACAACACTCTTGCGGGCATCGACGCCAATGGTACTCCAATGTCCACATTCTTGGAGAGTTATCCAAACTTTATGTCTACTTTCGAAAACCAATCAGCTTATACTCCGCAGTCGGTCCTTCTTAAAGAAATCATAGAGACTAAGAACGCGGGACTAAGTGTGTCAACATCTGACGTGGAAACACTGAGAGGACTGATAATAAAGGACGCACTCACCACCATCATGACGGACATTGCAGACGTTGACGCACCACCAGAAGAATCATCTTGGAATTATGGTGCTCAATTCGATAATCTATCCGTTGCCGATTTAGACTATGGAATCGATGACGGCGGAACGTGGGTGCAATATTCGGATACAGAATATACGAACAAAGATATGATTTTAGGAATAAGCTTTGACCAGTTCAAGAATGATGCAGCCGGAACCCCCGAAAACACCCGCGTCTATTATTTAGATCCGGTTAAGTTCGGAGGAAACTATATGCGCCCACCGCTTTATGTGAAACCGATTAAACCAATTGGTTGGATGGGTATCGTTGATGTATTCTTCCCCGAGTTGAGCGCATGCAAACCAGAAACCACTGACATTGTAGACTTTGGCTCAATCCAACAGATGATTGACGAAATCTACCCCAACATCCCAGAAGACGAACGCCTGAAATCTGATCCGGACTGTGTGGTGGAGTTGCCGTATAACCGAATCATGGAGCGCCCAGCGAAAGCAGCGATGCTTGGCTTAATCAAATCGTCGATTAGAATTTTTGCCAGCGTACATATGATTAAAGCTCTTCCGACATTCACTAAATTTTCCCCGAAGTTTCCTGAAGTGTTTAGCACTTCATACGCTTCTTATATCATTGAAGATATGGAAGAGTCCTTCAGAGACGTACGCAATCCATGGTGGGTGCTGTTTAATACTTTTAAGGACGACGAGTTCTGGTATGGTTTTTTGGAGCAGTGTGTGCAAACGTATGGCTATTTGGCCGACACCGGGAAGATCGATCCTCCCCAGGTGGTCCTTGAAGCACTTTTCAGGTTAAATGACATGCAAGAGAAATATGATTATCCGAATGCGACAGATTTGAAAGAAGCAAAAGAGGTAAATGATGCCGGTTTTTGGGATTCGCTAGAGTACTATCGCTTGAGTAAAAACCTTGAAGCTGTGAGGGCAACCGAAGAAGACGCGAAGATCATCATGACGGAAATGGTTGTGCAAGAATTGAATTTCATGGCACGACAGTTTATGAAGAACATGGGGAGAATAGGAATGGTGCCGGAGATTCATGATTTAGATTATTATCTGATGGAAGTCATGACCCAAGATAGTACATTGACGCTCAATAGCGCCCTCAATCATAATGGTAGTTTTAAGGCATCTTATGGAGAGCTTCCTATGATTCCTTACGAAGAGAATGAGGAGGCCACAGAGCCCTATTATACTAATGGGGGGGAATTGGTGGTAGAGGAGGCTATTGACGATTCTGAGTTCGCCGTTGGACAAGAATACATTGGATTTTACCATGTCACAATTGATGAAGATACAGAGTTGCCGGTTTATATGGTCGGAGAGTATCACATGGAAGACGAGCCACATGATACTCTGAGACCGTTCGCAAATATAATTTCTGTTGCAATCGGCAATATAAACGATTATGGAGACACAATACCCAATGGTAGCTCTGCACAGCCGTTCCTGATGGAGAAATATATCTCAATTGATGGAACGCGTTACTCGCCGTCTGCAGCAGTAGATATAATTCAGAGCCACTCAGACACAACACAATTATTATCTGATGTCTATCCTGGCAGTATGAAGCTTGTTCTGGATGATGAGGGAGAGCCCGTTGGAATTGAGGGAGAGATTGGTGTCCGTTACGGGATTGTCCTTGGACTAGACGCCGGCGCCACCGGACATGAGTTAACTTCTGTAGAGATAGACGCTTTAGACCTACCCCTCTCTCAATTCAAAAACCTTACTAATGACAGTATGCTGCTATTGTGCCTCATTAATCATTTAAAGGAAGATGAAATCTTTAAGTTGGTCAGTAGATATATTTTCCCTCTCAACAAACTCACTTCGGTTGCGGCTATCTATAACGATATGGCCATACTGCCGTCGATTGGCGAACTGACTGTGGAAGATGGTGCCACATATCAAAAGGGATTTAATTTCTCTCCCTATGGCAAGCCCGGCGCCCAGGCAATTCCAAGAACCACCACCACCACCAATTCAGACGGCGAAGAAATAGAAGTAGTAGAGAGTGTGGAAGTTGGACCCGTGTCGGAGACAAAAGAATTTGCTAGCACTAATACTGAGACTTCAACGGCGCCAGACGGCGCATGGTCTTCTAAGAAGGATCGTGAACCCGGGCTGATTGGCGGAATTGGAGTCATGGAATGGGACAACTGGGATCAGGCCCTTCTGGTCAACTCGTCTTACAGGATTAGAAAGTTGTTTGACGCCTACTATAATGCTAGAGACTTTGATCCTGGCGATATTGCCAAAACTGACGGTCCTGGCGCCGAACTTTTTAAGAAGCTTAGAGATATCCTGAGACCGGCACCCGGAAGAAATCTCCTTCCTTGGTGGAACCGTCGTAAGCTAAGGAGTAATCCTTTCAACGCGAATGGAGAACTTTGTGATTGAAAAGTGAGAATGGTAATAATTATAGGTAACGAGGTTATGTGATATGGCAGGATTGGGACCGAGACTTCCCTTGGCACGCGACTCCGGAGATGGTTTTAGGCTATTGAAGAGCTTTGAGCGTATGGTCAGACAAAATTTAAAAATGTTAATTTTGACTGTCCCCGGCGAAAGAGTTATGGAGCCGTTGTATGGAGTGGGATTGAAGAGGTATTTATTTGAGAACGCAACTCAAGATACATACACCGAAATTGATCAGCGTATACGCCAACAAGTTAACACATACATGCCATATGTTAAAATACAGAATATTAAGTTTGGTGCATCCGATATGGATCGCAACCAACTGGGGATCGCAATCAAATTCTCTATTCCACGAATTGGGGTCACAGATTTGTTGCGTTTTACTATTTAAAAAATGAGGGTTTTATATGTCCGACGATCAAAAAAAGATAATTCCGATTGATTACACATCTCGGGAGTACGGCACAATCCGAAAGGATCTTTTAGAAATAGCCGAAAGGTTATATCCTGATTCATTCCAAGATTTTAGTGAAGGCTCCTTTGGAGCAATGATGGTAGATTCGGTTGCCTATGTGGCAGACCAATTATCATTTTATCTAGATTATAATGTCAATGAGACATTTCTGGATACTGCATATCAATATGATAACGTTCTACGCCATGGCCGCACCATGGGGTATAAATATACCGGCCGACCGTCCACATACGGAATCGTATCTATCTTTATTTTAGTTCCCGCATCTACAACCGGATTAGGACCAGACAGAAGATATATTCCGATTATGAAGAGAGGCTCAAGATTTAGTTCGCAAACTGGACTAAGCTTTATGTTAACAGAAAATATAGATTTTGCCGATCCCAAGAATTCTATCATCGCTGCCCGAGTAGACCCAGCCACCGGTGCCCCCACATATTACGCTATTAAAGCATACGGAAATGTTGTCTCGGGATTCCTTAGTCGTGAACAAATTCCAGTCGGAGCGTATGAAAGATTCAAGAAGTTAGGACTAAAGAATCCCAATATCGCAGAGATTGTGTCGGTCTTTGATGCTGAAGGAAATGAATATTACGAGGTAGATTATCTGTCTCAAGACATGATTTTTAAAGAAGCGTCAAACACCAATTTTAAGAACGATAATGTTCCCTCTATTTTAAAACCATTTTTGGTGTCTAGAAAGTTTGTCGTTGACAGAACAAAAAATAGTGCCATCTTACAGTTTGGAAGCGGAAAGGTGGGCAGTACAGATGTGATTGCCGACCCAGCCGCCGTGGCTATGAACGCCTATGGTAAAACTTATATTACTGACCTTACGTTTGATCCAACAAGGTTATCACAAAACGAGAACTACGGAGTTGTTCCGATTCATACAACGTTGGATGTTGTTTACAGGACCACTAATCCCACTAATTCAAATTTAGCAGTCGCGTCTCTTACAACTGTTAATAACGCAGTCTTTGAGTTTGCCGACGCTCATAGGCTCACAACATCAATTATGAATTCGGTTCGTTCATCGGCCGAGGTATCCAATGAAGAGCCAATTATTGGAGATGTGAGAAATCCAACTACGGATCAAATTAAAAGAAGAATTTATGACACGTTTGCAACACAAAACCGTGCTGTTACTCAAGCAGATTATGAGAATTTGACATATCGTATGCCTGCTCGCTATGGCTCTATTAAAAGATGCTCTACCCAACGAGACGCAGACTCTAGGAAAAGAAATTTAAATCTATACGTAATATCCGAAGATTCGTTTGGAAAATTGGTGCAGTCTAACACAACTATAAAAAATAACTTAAAAACTTGGCTAAATCAGTATAGAATGATGAGTGATACTATCGATATTATTGACGCTTATATCATTAATTTCGGAATTGACTTTATAGTGACACCCGCGGTGGCCGCTGACAAATTTAAGGTTCTCGACGCATGCATAGAACAATTGAAAAACAAATACAACACACCTTATTATATCGGAGAGCAACTCTCAATAGCTGACATTTATTCAGAATTGAATAAAGTGAAGGGCGTTTTAGATGTAGTAAAGATTAAGATCACTAATAAGACAGGTGGTAATTATTCAGCCGTTGATTTCAATATCAGCCAAAATATCTCACCAGATGGAACATATGTTGTGGTTCCCAAGAATGCTCTCGTTGAATTAAAATACCCCTCTGTAGATATCAAAGGAAAGATTAGATAATGGCTATCAAGCGCTATAAGGCGACTGCTGACAATACCATCGTAAATGCTTATGATCCTGGCTGGAAACTCCGCGCAACGGGGTCTAACGCGGGCATGGCGGATGTAATGGAGGTATATTCCATTTACGGACGCGTGACGTCCGGCTCGCAAGAACTATCCAGAATTTTAGTCAAGTTTCCCACAACCACGATATCTTCTGATCGCACCGCCGGCACAATCCCGGGCAGCGGCAGCGTAAGTTTTTATTTGAGATTGTTCAACGCACAACACTCTAAAACGGTACCCCGCGACTATAAACTTGTGGCCAACCCCATGTTCACTGATTGGCAAGAGGGCACCGGTCTCGATTTAGAAAACTACAAGGATAACACACTTGGCAATGTCGGCTCTAACTGGATGAGCGCTTCAAATACCACTTCCTGGCATGCCGCATCTGGTGGTGGCGATTGGCTCTCTAGTTCGGCAGATTATCGATATGAACAAACGTTTGAGACTGGTTTGGAAGATTTAGAAATCAATATTACTCCCCTGGTTGAGTGTTGGATGGCGAGCACGATCAGTAACTATGGACTGGGCGTGAAGTTATCATCGAGCTATGAAGCACGTGCCACCGGCTCTACGGGAACAGACCAAAGTGTACAGAACAACCCGCTGGGAGCCACGGTTTCCTATTATACTAAGCGTTTTTTCGCCAGGGGATCTCAATATTTCTTTAGCCGCCCTGTAATCGAGGCGCGTTGGAACGACGCCAAAAAGGATGATCGTGGGGACTTCTATCTTAGTAGTTCGTTAGCGTCAGCCGCTGAAAATTTAAACACAATCTATCTTTATAATTATGTTCGAGGCGGACTAAGAGATATTCCCAACATAACGAATGGAGATCCAATTTTTGTTAATGTATATTCTGGCTCTCTGTATAACACTGGACCAAGTGGTGCCGCATTAACACAAGTACTCTATACGCCGGCAACTGGCGGTTGGGTTTCGACAGGAATTTACTCGTGCTCTCTTGGCGTGGCATCTTCATCTACGGTGCCAGATCCGATGTTCGACGTATGGACGTCTGGCTCGACAGAGTATTTCACTGGTTCCATCGCACCCTTAGAACTATCTGCTGCCCAAACAGTTGCCAAGCCAGTCTATTATATCAATATATCTAATCTTAAGGGCAAATATCGCAGCAATGAGAACGCTCGATTCAACCTTTATGTTCGAAACAAAAACTGGAACCCAACAGTCTATGTAACCTCTCAGACCGATCCAGCCGCCACAGCAATTGCAAGTGCCTCATATCGAGTATACCGTACGATGGACGCTTACGAGGCGATTCCGTACGGAACTGGTTCTGACTTATATACTTTATTATCATATGATGTCTCCGGAAATTATTTTGATTTTAATATGAGCAGCTTAGAACCCGGGTATTCATACGCATTTAAATTCGCCTTTTATGACCCGGCCCTGGATTCATGGACCGAACAACCAGAGACTTTCAAGTTTCGAGTAGAAGATTATGAGTATTAAAAAACTTTTTGATTCAACGGACACTTCCCGCAATTATCTTAAAGAGACTGACGATAAAAATGCCTTTGAAGCAGTCGAATCTGGGAGAAATGTCCGCGCGATTAAGGACAAGCAAGAGACGTTTGTCCCGCAGGTAGACTATTCTAATCCTGCCAAGTTCGCTAAATATGGCTCTGCGTACTTATACTATAAGTCAGCAATGACACAGGTCTATGATTATTATCCATATGACGGCTCAGATGCAGAGATTAACGAATATTACAATCGACTATTGGACATTGAAAAATACGTTTTCAATAATCTATATCCAAGAACCAATGGACTAATACATCTTAGTGCAGACGGCTGGGGTACAAAAGTAGGCAGTCTAGTCGGCGGATATGGTCTTCCAAATACAATAGAATATATCTCATTTTACGGCGGACCAAACACCGCATCTTATGGCAATCTTTCCGAAGCCTTTCCGACAGACACATCTAATAAATACCAGTACTCCAATATATACGATGAAGACATCTATACCAGTGATGGGAAGCCCTCTAATTACGGCTCAGGCTCCCGCGAGTCCAATCTTAAGTGTGACTTTGATCGTGGAGTCACTGTGGAATTCTGGCTCAAAAAAGATAGCTTTACAATAACAAGCACAGAAAAAGAAGTTATTTTTGATATTTGGAATACCAACGCTTCCTCAAGCGCTGATTATGGTCGCCTAAGGATCGAACTAAATGGTGCATCTTCTGTATCTCCGTTTTTGTTAACAGCTCTTTCCGGAACCACCGGCATCTCATCGCAGGTTATCGGAACTAATATTACCACCGGCTCGTTATCTTCATATCATCACTATGCAGTTAGCTTTTATAATTCCGGAAGCGCGTTTGATACGAAACTGTATGTTGATGGAGTCTTAGACGATCACAACACTACCGCGGCTACCACAGTCAACGAAATAAGTGCTAAGAATATGAAAGGGCATATCGGCTCGCTCTGTGGTGCCCCATCGGGCTCTGCAGCCGCGGCCGGCTGGGGCAAACTAAGCGGTTCCTTGGATGAGTTTAGATTTTGGAAGGTGCGCCGCGACTCTAATCAGATTGCGCGATACTGGAAGACACAAGTTCGCGGCGGAACAAACACAGATATTAGCAACACGACTCTTGGGCTTTATTACAAGTTTAATGAAGGGGTTACAGCCGATACAACAATCGACAAGATGGTTTTAGACTACAGTGGTCGTGTCAGTAACGGTTCTTGGATTGGCTACGGCACGAATTCTC
>TARA_R110000824_G_scaffold270477_1_pt1 | contig 13294 bp, 19 predicted proteins | sample TARA_R110000824 | Tara Oceans TARA_R110000824 (sample SAMEA4397747) | marine metagenome | biome: Polar Biome; feature: [MES] marine water layer (ENVO:01000295) within the mesopelagic zone...; material: water (ENVO:00002006), including particulate matter (ENVO:01000060) such... | reverse complement strand
CCTCTTTAATTTTTAAAACTGTGTCAGTCATCGGGTGGTCTCCTCGGCCTGAAGTGTCTTTAGCGCGAGACGGTTCCAGTTAATGCAACGCTCGATTTCGTCGTCGCGAACGAAGCGACCGGCTGAAACGTGCGTGCTGGTCATGCTGGGGCGACGTTCGCCTCGTGCGATGCGCTCTTCTAAGTCTGCGATGTTGGCTTCAATCTGGGTGATGCGCTCGTTGCTCATGTTCTGGTCTCCTTTGTAAGAGCGGTCGGGAAGTCCGGTTGCTCAATATAAGCATAATGCGCTATTTGAACTTAGGTGTCAACACCTATATTGCCGGGGACCGCGTTCAGCCCTCCTTCACTTCGTAAATGTGACTGACACGTTTTCTTGCCAGATCGCCAAGCCTGTCGGTGGAATGATTGTCTTTAATTTTCCCGTCAGCATAAGCAACAAAATGATTGCCAACGCGAATAAGGTAATCAGTATTTGGCTTGCTGTACCACTCAACGAATTTCTTTAATGAGCCGCCTGCATCGACACGACCACCAATCAGATTAAGTCCAAGGTGCTTTGCAATTTTACAAAGCTCATTGGTGTTAGAGCGTCCCTTCCAGCTTGCTGACTTGTTGAAAACCTCACGAAATTTGTTTTCAACCTCTTCAACTGGCTTACTGCTCAAGTAAGCTAAAGCTGTTGGGCCGCAATTTGGCTTGATGTTTTCCATCGTTCAGTCTTCCTTCACTTCAAAGTGATGCCGGAGGCCGTAGCCCCCGGCTGTTGATCAAAAGTTGTAGTCATAAAATTTACGCGGCTTCTCAGAAATGTCGAACCGTTCACCGTGAACCGAGCGCCACCATTTATCTTTATGCAGCCGGATTTTGACGACGCGACCTTCAGGGTTGGTTGTGTAGTCATAATCTTGCGCGTGCTGATTTGAGCAGTGAGCGGAAAAGCCGCCGACGTGAAAATTCATTTTCGTTTTGTTTTCGCTGGCGCTGAGTTCCCGAACCTCGATGCATTTTTCGGAAACGATCCGCACGATCTCGAAGGGGTAGACGTCTGAGTAGCCGCAGCGGTTGGCAAAAAGTTTTGTGGTTGGTTTGATGTTTGTCATGGTGTCGGTCCTTTGTAAGAGCGGTCGGAAATTCCGGTTGCTCAATATAAGTATAATGAGCTATTTGAACCTAAGTGTCAACACCTATTATTCCCCCCACATAACTAAATCAGACCCGGCTGCTATGACCGCGTCAACTTTGGCGCGCCGCATTTCTGAATCGGACAACCCAAATTCCGACGCCATTTTGGCGCACTCGTCTGCCTGTTCATCCGTAGGTGCTGTAAGTGCAAGCCGCAAAGCTAAAACAGTAGCGTCGTAATCATTTTCAATTTTTATCATTGCCTGTATCCTTTTCTGAGCGGTTGGAAAATTCCGGTCGCTATTTAGTGTTTACTTTTTATTGAAACTGAATTAACGTGTCAACAATTCATTTAACACAAAGGTTTAAAATGACAACAAAAGAAGCTATCGAGTGGTTTGGAGGTCGAAAAAAGATGGCAGACTTCTTGGGGATTTGGCCACATGCGACTTACAGATGGGGTGAGCACCCGCCTAAATTAAGGCAATTTCAGATTGAGCGCGCCAGTTCGAATGAGCTAACAGTTGAAGATTGAAGATCTCTTGGAAGGCCGGGATAAATCGCACGGCCTATTTTCGGAGGTTGCAGATACAGCGCAATCTCTTAAAATTATAATCCATCAGGCCGACCATCTTGGCTCTCTTCATCTCGAAGCTCTCGACCTAATCGCAACTAAAATTGCGAGAATATGCCACGGCGACCCAGACGATAAAGATCATTGGCTAGATATCGAGGGATACGCAAGATTGGCTGCAACGAAGGACGACGAAGATGACTGATGTTAAAAATATTTTCGGCGGCGCGTTTGTCCCTAAGAATTTGCATGTTGATCCACCCGAGATCCAGATTGCCAGCGCCATGCGATCCGCTGGCATTGAGCCGCCCACAAAACTTGAGATAGACGGACAGCTCCACCGATTCTCGACCAAGGGCCGCAAGAAAGACGATTCGGGGTGGTATGTAATTTTCCCAGATGAGCCAGTCGCTGGCCGTTTTGGTTGTTGGCGAGACCAGATCGATTGCGTATTTAAAGCTCAAATAGGCAGAGAATTGACCGCCGCTGAGAATATGGCGATTAACCGGCGGCAAGCCGAGGCCAAAGCCGAGCGCGATCTGGCACGTCAGAAAAAGGCCGAGATTGCGGCCAGCACTGTAGACACCATCTGGCGAGATGCCATAGCCGCCAGCCCGGATCACCCATACCTCAAGCGCAAGGGCATCGAGCCACACGGCGCACGCCTGACCGGCGACGGTCGCCTGATCGTTCCACTCTACAGCGCGGATGGCGCGCTCTCTTCGTTACAATATATTTCAGAGGACGAAAAGCGTTACCACCCCGGCGGAACTACAAAGTCATGCAGCTGGACTATTGGCCAGATAACGCCGGGGCCGATCTTCGTTGCAGAGGGATACGCCACGTCGTGTACGATCCACGAGGTCTCAGGCCGACCTTGCGTGGTAGCATATTCTGCCAATAATCTTCCTCAAATTGTCGGTCAGTTGCGCGATACACATGGCCAGACGCAGGAAATTGTGATCGTGGCAGACAATGACGAATCAGGCGTCGGTCGCAATAAAGCAGACGAGGCCAGCGCAAAGAGCGGCGGGCGGATTGTAATGCCTCCAAATGAGGGTGATGCCAACGACTACCAGCAAGCGGGCGGCGATCTGGCCGGGCTGCTATTCCCAGCTGCAGACGACTGGCTGGTCCCCGCTGACTCCTTTTCAGAACAGCCCGACCCAATCCGCTGGCAGATCAAGCGATGGCTGCAAAGCCAAGCCCTGATTATGGTTCACGGGCCATCCGGCGGCGGAAAGACATTCATGGTCTTGGACATGGTAATGTCAGTTGCATCAAAAGGCGCGGTATCAGAATGGTTCGGAAACAAGGTGCGACAAGGCACCGTCGTATATCTAGCAGGTGAGGGCCATCATGGATTGCGGGGCCGGGTTGCAGCTTGGAAACAACACAGACAAGTAGCCACATTAGATATGTGGTTGTCCAGACATGGGCTGGATCTCAATACCCAAGCTGGCTACCAGAAGACGGCTGATGCCCTTCGCGCCTTGCCCAATTCACCTGAAATCATCGTCGTCGATACTCTTCATCGTTTCTTAGATGGTGACGAAAACAGCGCGCAAGACGCCAAATCCATGCTGGATGCCTGTGCAGCCCTGATAAACGAATTTGATTGCAGTGTGATCCTAGTTCATCATACTGGTGTCAATGCTGAGGCACAGCACCGCGCACGGGGATCGTCAGCGTGGCGGGGCGCTTTGGATATTGAGATTAGCGTTGTGCCCGGTGAGACCATCGAGATCGTGCAGCGTAAATCAAAGGATGCCGAAGAGGCCGAGCCGGTCTTCGCTGAGTTGCAATCAGTCCCGATCAAAGGATGGACAGATGAAGACGGAGACCAAGTGACTAGCGCCGTGCTCGTCGCTGGTATCCAAACTGTAAAATCTAAAAAAGACAGCCCGCTCGCAAAGCATCAGAAGACCTTCGAGAACGCTTGGTGGGCAGCTGGCGCGGAGGACATAAACGGCGAACCATATTTGTCGAGATCAGCCTTTAAGGCGCACCTCGATGCCGAGGGACATACAGAAGGGACAGTAAAAAATTACATGAAACCATCATATGAAAAGGGGCCAATCGCTATGCTGCAATCCGGTCAGATCATCCGAAATCATTCAAACGGATGGATCATTTTAGATCAAGTTTGGGCTGCCGCACTGCTAACAAATAGGGGGCAGAGATAGGGTACAAAAGGTACAATTGTACCCTTTTGTACTTTTGTACCCCCCGGTGGCAAAAACCGCAGAAATAGGTGGTACAAAAGGTACACACCCCTATAGGGGTGTACCAAATGTACCCTCTGCGGGCGGTGTACCTTTTACCCGGTTAGAGAATTTTCGACACGGAGGAAATAATGCGAAAATCTAAAGATATCAAAATTGACGGAATTGACCCTAAGATGTATTTTAACCAAGCGCGTGAAAAGCAGGCGATGGCTTTTACAAACGGAGCACAGCGGCAGGGCAGCACTGACCTTCATGCACCAATCGCAAGGGATAGTGGAGAAATTCCCCACTATAAAAGAAAATGACAGCTAAACGAATTACTAAGCCGTCTTTCAAACCAACCGACGACGAGCGTAATCTGGTCGAACAGATGACGGCGTGCGGTATTCCGCAGGAGAGCCAGTGCTTGGTGATCCGAGACGGCATTGATGACAAAACTCTGCGAAAGCATTTCCGTAGAGAACTGGACACAGCCGCAACCAAGGCCAACACTAAAGTAGCCGGGACGCTCTTCAGCAAGGCTATGGGTGGTGATACAGCCGCAATGATCTGGTGGTCCAAAACCCGTATGGGTTGGAAAGATAGCAGTGCTCTTCAAGTTACTGCTAAAATTGAGCATAAAAATATTATCGATATGAGCAGGTTAGACGATGAAGACCTCCAAACAATTGAGCGAGTTCTTGAGCACAGTATCACTGACCGAAGTTCGAGCGGAGAGGATGAGGAGATCCCTTAAAGAATTTACGCAGAATTGCTGGCCAACAATCGAGCCGGGCCGAGATTTCCACGACAACTGGCATATCGATGCCATATCCGAGCATTTGCAGGCAGTAGTTGAGGGTGACATCAAACGCCTGATTATTAATGTCCCGCCACGTCACATGAAATCAATATCGGTGGCCGTCGCCCTTCCTGCTTGGACTTGGACCGTCCAACCCGAGAAAAGATTTCTCTTTGCATCATACGCCGCATCTCTCTCAGTCAGAGACTCGGTTAAATGTCGGCGGCTGATCACAAGCCCGTGGTATCAAGAGCACTTCGGCGGTGGCTATAACCTAACCGGCGACCAGAATCAAAAACAACGATTCGAGAACGATAAGACTGGCCAAAGGATTGCGACGTCTGTTGATGGTGCCCTGACCGGCGAGGGCGGTGACATAATTGTAATTGACGATCCACACAATGTTCGAGAGGCTGAGTCATCGATTGTCAGGGAAGGCGTGCTAGACTGGTGGGATCAGGCGATGCAGACGCGCCTTAATGATCCGAAGACAGGGGCCTTCATCATCATCATGCAGAGAGTGCATGAAAAAGATCTGACCGGCCACATTCTGGCTAACGAACATTCTGACTGGGACCATTTGTGCCTGCCTGCCAGATATGAAATTGGCCACCCAACACCAACGCAATCGAGGCTGTATTTTACAGATCCGAGAACTCAGGAGGGCGAGCTTCTCTGGCCAAATAGAGTTGACGAAAATACATTGACAAAGCTGGAAAAATCTTTGGGCACATATGCATCGGCTGGTCAGCTGCAGCAGAGACCAATGCCAAAAGGCGGCGGAATTTTGCGCGCCGAATGGTGGGTGCCGTGGGAAGGTGATGACCTTCCAGATATTGAGTATGTTTTACAATCTTGGGATACAGCCTTCAGCACCAAGGAGAAATCCAGCTACAGCGCCAGAACAACGTGGGGCGTCTTCCGCAAAGCAGGACAGGTCAATGCCATTGTGCTTGACATGTGGTACGACCGGGTCACCTACCCAGAGTTGCGTAAAATTGCTCAAGAATCATATTATGAATATGAACCGGACGCCGTACTCATAGAAAAGAAAGCCTCTGGCCAAAGCCTTTTGCAGGATCTACGCATGGCTGGTATCCCTGTGCTGGAATATTCTCCAGATCGAGACAAGGAGGCGCGTGCCCACGCCAGTTCTGCTTTGTTGGAGGATGGACGAATTTGGTTTCCATCTAATAAGAAATGGGCTAAGAATTTGATTGACATATGTGCGGCCTTTCCGGCGGGTGATAATGATGATATTGTTGACACTTGTACGCAGGCTTGGCTGAGGCTAAGAAAAGGCTGGTTCGTCACGCATTCTCAAGATTATGAGGATGGAGATTCTGAACCGATTCAGAGAGTGAGTTTATATGGCTAGGTCTCCAGTATCCGTCGTCGATGTTCCGTTTGCAGAACCGTCTCCCCTTGAACCGCTTGAGATTGAGCAGTTTGGAGATGACGAAGTTCTAATCGGATCGAGAGAGCTTGATGAATTTGAGGATGTTGAGAGCCAATTTGACTCCAACTTAGCTGAAGAGATCGACCAAAAAGAACTTGATTCAAAGGCATCTTCTCTGATCGGCAATTACAACTCAGATCGGTCTGCCCGTGCAGAGTGGGAAGAGCGATATAAAAATGGACTTAAAACGCTCGACCCTGACGGCGGAATGGCAGAGGGCGAAGATGAGCGCGCAACCCGTGGACTAAGCGTTGTCATTCATCCTCTGATCGCTGAAGCCGCAACGCAATTTAATGCTCGGGCCATTGCTGAACTTTACCCTGCGGGCGGACCAATCAAGACGACAGTCATTGGCGAACCTGATGAAGAGACTGAAGATCAGGCTCGGCGCGTTCGCGACTTTATGAATTACCAGATCACTCAGGAGATGCCTGAGTATTTTCCTGATCTCGATCAGATGCTCTTCCATTTGCCGTTGATCGGTCAGACCTTTAAAAAGGTCTGGTGGGACGCAAACCTTGACCGCCAGTGCTCGCAATTTATCAAGGCTGAAGATTTTGTCGTGGCTCCTGAGAGCAAAGACCTCTACACCTCGCCACGCTATACGCATCTGATTCGCATCCCAAAGAACGACTACAATCGTTACGTTGCATCGGGCTGGTATATGCCAACCGAATACGATGGCGATGGATATGATATTTCTGGAGATACGTCTGCTGACATCGAGGGCGTAGACGCTTCCGACAATCCTGACGACGTAATGAATCTCCTTGAGATGCACGTCTACGAAAGTTTTGAGGGTCTTGACGGCGTTGAAGACGAAGAAGACGATAATTTAGTAGCACTCCCTTACGTCATCACAATCGATTACGACAGCGAGAAAATAGTCAGTGTTCGTCGCAACTGGCGCGAAGACGACGAAAAGAAAAGACGCCGTGACTGGTTTGTCAGCTACAAGTTCCTACCCGGCTTGGGATTTTATGGCTTTGGCCTTTACCACATAATCGGTGGTCTGGGAAAAGCAGCCACAGGTTCGCTGCGGGCGCTACTTGATTCCGCTGCGTTTGCAAACATGCAAGGCGGATTTAAGCTCAAAGGCAGGGTATCAGGCGGTGATATTGATATCAGCCCCGGTGAATTTGTCGATCTTGATGCGACAGTTGATGATGTCAACAAGGCCATCATGCCTCTGCCATTCAAAGAGCCATCGTCAACTCTTTTCCGATTGCTCGGTTATATAGCCGAGATTGGACAGAGGTTTGCAAGCACCGCTGATTTGAACGTGGGCGATGTGAACCCCAACGCCCCGGTCGGCTCAACAGTCGCCCTGATAGAACAGGGCAGTAAATCTTTTTCTGCAATTCATAAGCGCCTCCATTACGCACAAGGCCAAGAGTTCAAGCTGCTCGCAGCACTCAACGCAGAGAACCTACCCGAGTCTTTCAAATTTGCTGTTTCTGGGGCGAGCGCCGAAATCAATGCCGCTGACTTTGACTCTCGAATTGACATCATACCCGTCAGTGACCCTAACATATTCTCGACAGCGCAACGTATCGCGCAGGGTCAAGCTATCCTGCAAATGGCCCAATCTGCTCCGCAGCTTCACGACCTTTACGAAGCGTATAAGCGGATGTACGAAGCCATTCGTGTCCCCAATATTGATGAGGTTCTTAAAAAGCCTGACAAGGCTTCCAGAATTGATCCAATTGATGAGAACCTAAGCGTCCTATATGGAAAGTCAATTCGCGCATTCCCAGAACAGGACCACGACTCTCATATTGCGGTTCACGTCCAATTCATGAGCGACCCCTCGCTTGCTGGAAATCCCGGCGCTCAGGCTTTGCAGCCAGTCCTTATTGCCCATATTGCGGAGCATGTTGCGTTGCTTTATCGCTCTCGTATGCAGGCAAGTATTGGCATCGATTTGCCTGATCTTCCAGATCTCCTTGATCCTAAATTCAAGTTTGAAGATATTGATCCTCAGATGGATATTCTTATTAGTCAGCGGGCCGCTCAGGTTGTGCTGGAGTCGCCTAAGATGGAAGAGATCAAGGCGCTCACTGCTATGGCAGGTGAAGATCCATTAGAGTATGCCCAGCAACTTGCCAAACTTGAGGTTGAGTCGATGCAGGCACGGACACAGGCAGACATCTCTGCCACCGAGGCAAAGGCCCAGTCCGATATCAAGATCACTCAGGCCAAGGCCGATAACGAAGAACAGATCAGTCAGAAAAAGGCAGATTCCTCTATAGAGATTACCCAGCTAAAGGTTCAGGCCGAGCTTGAGGGCAAGGTCAGGAAACTTGAAGCAGAGCTGGAAATGGAACGCGAGAAGAATATTATAAAATTACAAGGAGAAATATAATGGCTATGAGCACAGAAGAAGTTGAAGAGATGCTTGCTCGTGAAGAGATGCTTGCTCGTAAAGAGGCGGCGACTGGTGGCGATAGAGATTATGGAAGATCAATAGAGACTGGGGTTGGACCTGCACAGGCTCAGATAGATCAAGAGTTAAAAACTTTGACTGCAATGGCCGCAGCGGCGGCAGCAGGTCAGCTTTCAGCCCAAGATCTTAGTGCTTTCAATCAAATAATCTCGGGACTCCCGCCTGAAGTTAGGGACTCTATTCTTAGCCAAGGACAAGGAGCAGCCCCGGTTCAATCTCAGAACTTTGGCGCACTTGCTGGCGCAACAGGTGCCGCACCTGTGGGTGCCGCGCCCCCTTCTGGAGAAGTGAATCTTGGGGCTTCACAAACTAATCGTGGTGCTACAGTCCCGAACACAGGTGGGGAACTAACGCCGAAGGAAGAAGCTTTGTTTGAAGAATTTGCCGCAGGTGTTCGTGCTCGCGGAAGTAACCGGCGATAAGGATTGAAAAAATGGCAGATGTAAATGTTGAAAATATGGAAGAGAACGCGGAACTCTTCGTAGAAAAGATGGGGTTTTCGCACGACAGTGAGGGCCTTGATCTAAGCGACGGTCAGCTTGTCAACTTCTTGCTGCTTTGTCATCATATGCAATACGGCATTGGCGAAGAAGAAGAAGAGGAAGAGGATGAAGGGATGAAAATCAAAGTCATCAAAATGGATGGTGGCGGAGATATGAGTTCCCTCATGGACGATATCCTTGGCCACGGTGGACCGGAGATCAAGGCTCGGTATTAATGCCCGTCCTCAAAGTCAAAAATGGCTACAAATGGGGCAAGTCTGGCAAGGTTTACAAAACCAAAGCTGCTGCCGAGCGTCAAGGCAAAGCCATTTATGCGTCTGGGTATAAGGGTAAGGTTAAAAAATAGATGGCCTTTCTTATATGAAAGACTTTTAGATGATGGATGGGAAATAGAATAATGGCAAAGCGCCCCGGACTTTACGCAAACATCCACGCCAAGCGTAAGCGCATCAAGGCTGGTTCTGGCGAAGAGATGCGGAAAAAAGGTGCCAAAGGCTCACCAGTCAAAGGTGCGTTTAAGACTGCAGCCAAGACGGTAAAGAAACCAACAAAGAAAAAGAGGGCATAATGGCTAAAGGCGTTAAACATTACTTTAAGAACGGCAAAGAGCATAAGGGTGCTACCCATAAAAACGCCAAGGGCAAAGTCATGTCTGGCGCGAAGCACACTGACTCCAGCAAGTTCCTAGTCCACATGAAGGATCTGTCTCCCACAGCTAAAAAGTTCGCTAAAGCCTAATGGCAAAATACAAAGGTAAAAGCGTAAAGCTCAACAAACCTCGCCGCATCGCCAAAGGTGAGACTAGTCACGGCAAGAAGAAGTCCGTTGTCTATGTCATGGATGGCGAAAATGTTAAGCGTGTTACCTTTGGTGATCCAAACATGCGGATCAGGAAGAACCAGCCCGGACGCCGTAGCAATTTCAGGGCACGCCACGATTGCGAAAACCCCGGACCTAAAACAAAGGCACGTTATTGGTCGTGCAAGGCATGGTAACTTATGGCTAGAGCAGCAATTAAAAAAGTCGCAGCAGCTGAGATACGCGCAGCTAAAAGTTTTCTTGAGCGCAGAGGCATCAAGTCTGATGAAGTCAGCCCCAAGAAATTTGCGGCTGCGGCTAAGGAGCTTGACAAAGGTTTTCAGGAAACTCTGCAGATCCTAGCCCGCGAACTTTCTGCTGGGGATGTCTAATGGACTTGAATGAATTTTCAGAAAGCCTCGAAAAAAAGTTTGCTCCAGTGTCACAAGAGGAATTTAATCAATTTTCACAAGAGCAATTTAATCAATTGCGAGCACGTTTTCCAGATCAAAAAGGAATGTCTAGGGCACAGATTCGTATTGGTGCATTGGGCGATATTGTTGCCCAGCCTAATATAAATATTAGTGGTTCAGCAAAGGCATATCAATCCCCAGTATACGTTGATGGCATAAAACAAGAGAACATAGAACAAAAAGAAATTAGTGGTGGCGGCGAGATTGGTTTGGACTTTATAACACCAAGCGGCCAAAAATTCGGTGCATCCGCAGAAGGTGGATATACAAAAGGCAAAGTTAAATTTCCTGATGTCTTGAGACAGTTCAATGCTCCTGAAGAGAAAAAATATGGAACTAGAGGAGTTGATTTGAATAAACTCAAGGCTTATTACAGAAATCCTGAAGGATATTACGCCACAGGAGATTATAACCCCAAAACAGATAATTATAATCTTATGTTTGGCTTGAGGAAATCTTTCTAATGGCTGAAGATTTTGGAAATTACGGCGGCTTGGATTCAATTGTTGATTATATTAACGATCCATCAGCCCGGCAAATTAAATTTGACGAAGACAATTCCCTACTAAATTTCCAACCTAGTGCCTACTACAAACAAAACAAGCCATTCAAAGAAGACGGTACGCTGAACATCCCAACTCAGGCTGCTGCTAATTACATTGCCAAGCAGGGTCAGGTCACGGCGTCACAGCCACAAGACGACTCTTGGTTATCATCTGTCTTGAGCCTGAACCAAAAATTGGGCCAAGGCATTTATGATGTCGGGCATGGTTTGGTTCATGGCGTGACAGTTGGTGCGGCGAATATAAACAAGCTGATACCCGGCGCGACATGGTTGGCAAATCAAGCAGGACAGACAGCCAAAGACTTTGGCCTTGACACTACTGTTTCTAAGCCCAAGGGAATCGTAGGCGGTTTGGCTTCTGGGGTTGGTCAGGCGCTGCCCGGAATTGTCCCAGCGGTTAGTGTTTTGAGGACGGCGGGATATGGGACATTGGCGGCTGACGTTATAGGGGGGTTTATTGGTGACTTTGCGTCTTCTGGCAAAGACGACGCCAAGGGGATCTCCTCTTTGATTGGCATGATACCCGGAGAAAGTGCCAAAGCTATTTCAAATTCTATTACTGATTTTGTAAAATCTGATAATACCAGTTTTGAAGATTTCAAGTCTCGCTTGGTTGCAGCGGTTCCGGGGGCTGTATTCACCCCAGTTGTGAATGGTTTGGCCAGATATGTAATGAAACTTAAAAATAGCTCGGCCTCTGACAATTTGTTGAATGTTGGTGTGGCCACAGACGATCTGTTGGGTTCGATGAAGACCCGCTGGAGTGAAGGAAAATCCCCGATACCAATGGGCCTAAGTATCGAAAATGTCGCAACTAAACAGGCGACCGATCTCGATCCTCAAGGGTTCTATTCAGAAGTGTCCCGCGCCGTCGATGCGCTGCCAATGGAGAAGGGCGGCGGCTCACAGATGCGCGCCATGATTGCCAAAAGCCCCGGCGTTAAGGCCGAGGAAATGTCGTGGACGGGACTGGACGATTTCTTGGCTGGCAAGAAGAGCGTGACCAAGGCCGAGATCAAAGAGTTCACCGACGCCAATCAAGTGCGGGTTGAGGAGATTAAAAAAACACCATCCGGGGGAACAGGGGAACCAGAAAGTCTGACATGGGGCGAATCTGTTGTTGACGACAGTTTTGAGGCTTACAGCTACCGTGTAGACGATATTGAATATGAAATTGATAGAGGGGATGACAGCTTTGTTGAATATGTCATAAACCAGTTGCTGAAGGATAACCCTAAAAGATATCCAGAAATTGATCCTAATGGCGGCATTTCGTGGGCAAATAAATTACGCGACCATTTTGACGAGGGAGGCACTGTTTCCAACCTTGATGACAAAATGCGTGGGGATGTAAACAATGCCATTGATGGTATCGCTAAAGCCGAATACATGGATAACCCCTACTTTACAGTGAGGGACGATACAGGCCGTTACATAATTTATGGAAACAATGATATAGGGTATAATACCACCCGGCGAAGCGATGGCGCAGGAATTAATGACTTCGAAATATATTCACTCGAAGAAGCAAAAATCGACGCTTACTTAGACGGTCTTGATCAAGGATATATTGGATATCGACTGGACGAGGGCGATACGCTGTTCAGTGAATGGAAACTCCCCGGTGGCGAAAACTACCGCGAGGTGCTGCTGACGTTGCCCGAAAATAAAGGGTTTAACGTCACTCGTTACGAAGAGTTAAAACAAAAAGACATAGCTGGAAAACTGAACGATTTAGAAGAGGTAAAAGAATTTAATACCCTTATCGACCATAAAAAGTCTGGCGTGTTTACTCAAGGTCACTTTGATGAACCCAACGTCCTCGCACACATTCGCTTGGACGACCGCACCGGCCCTGACGGCGAGCGCATCCTATTCGTCGAGGAGATACAGAGCGACTGGCATCAGATGGGCCGGGAGAAGGGGTATCTGGGGACGGAGAAAACGTATTCTGTACGCAGAGCTGACACCACCCGCATCGATGGTGTATACCCCGCGTTTTCAACGCCGACTGAAGCAGAGGCGTACCTCGAAAAGTTGCCGAAGTTTAAAACAACGCCAAAAGTCAGCTTGGAAGAGCGTGTGTCGGATAATGGCTTACGCGAATACAGGTTGTTGAGCGATGACGGGGAGGCGGGTGGCCTATGGCGCAGCGACAGGGCGGAGGTCGAAGCAGCGGTTGAAAAACAAAACGCCAAGCCTGATCTTGAAATTGAATATCGCATCGTAGAGGAAACGGAAAACCTGCGAGGAAGCGTCCCAGACGCACCGCTCAAAAAGACATGGGAACAGACAGCATTGCGCCGCGTGATCCGCATGGCGGCGGAGGAAGGCTACGACAGC
>TARA_R110000824_G_scaffold25455_2_pt1 | contig 13295 bp, 7 predicted proteins | sample TARA_R110000824 | Tara Oceans TARA_R110000824 (sample SAMEA4397747) | marine metagenome | biome: Polar Biome; feature: [MES] marine water layer (ENVO:01000295) within the mesopelagic zone...; material: water (ENVO:00002006), including particulate matter (ENVO:01000060) such as...... | reverse complement strand
GTGTCGGGAGCGTCTAAGCCTACATCTTGTCTAGGGTCCGGAGGAGGACCGCCGCAATAAATCTTATTGTCGTGTGTTTGCAGCGTGTGTTTGCACAATTCCTTTAGCACGTTGACAATGCCTACGCTGAAGTCCGTATCCATGTCATCCATTAGATCCGGAGTAAACATACTCGGACCATGCCCCGCTTTATTACCTCCTGCCCCTTCGGCGTACGCAGGAAGCAGCAAAGAGTTAGGAGCACCTGGCACTAGGTCCGCAGAACCGGCACTGCTGGAAGCTAAGTCAAACAATTTATGGATGAAGTTAATTACTAAGCTCACGCTGCCTTGGTTCCTGCGATAACTAGAACCAGAAACGTATCCGATAAACAAAATGTGGCCTTTATCATTTTCTGGCCATTGTTTTTTGGTACCGGCGTTCGTCCCGTCTGGTGACCAGTCACGCAACCTGCCTTTTAAACGAATAGTTACCTTAGCCATTTGCTTTATGTCTTGAATAACGCTGTAAACTGATGATTGTTCTTGAGTCCTAGCGTTACGCCCTAGTGGAACTAAAGCAGAGGCAGTAGGTATCGCATTCAAGCCATACGTGGTAGTGATCTGAGAGCAAGGGATAATTATTCCAGATTCTTCTAATTTAATTTCTATATCGCCTTCGCCGTTGCCTTCAAAGGATGTGCGAGCAAAGCGGTTAGTACCGTGATTTTGGTTAGGCATTTGTTAGCTCCCCCGTTCGATAGATCGTAGCCAGTACAAGGCCGCCAAGGCGGTAAGCAAAATCAGGATGATTGTTCCAGCAGTTTTTAAATGTCTGGTAGGGCTCAACAGAAGTAACACCAAACAGCTGCAAGAAATCTGGCTCTCCCAGTGAACGCAATTCTTCCTCTAACGCGTCCAGTGTGCGGGTAGGACGCAAGAAGCCACGCACAGTCCACCCTCCATCGAGCGTGCTAGTGTTAACGCGGACGCTATAGTCGGTACCTGCCAACGGGTACGCGTCACTAAGACCCGCAGTAAAACTCAACACCTCCTGAGTGGATGACGTAGGCGAGAACAGTTTATCAATTATGATGTTTACCCCGTCAACTGTAACGCGATAATCGTATCCACTTATGCCGGAAGCGTCTGGAGAGCTTGGGCCGCCTATAACCGTAAGGATTTTTGAAGCATCGCTTTCCCCGTACTGGGTGACAGCCGGCTGAAATGTAGACGGCTGAGCTAGTTGTATCTGGTAGCTGCTGTATGTGATTCTAGAATCCAACTCTTCAACGTACTGCTGCAACTCTGTAGAACTAATCATCCCCAACAGCTGTGCTGCCCTGTAGTTCAACATGGCACGATCAGGGTTTGCACCAAATAAAATGTTACGAACGTTACGCAGATATGTTGACAAAATTGCAGGAACATATTCTGAAGGTATGAGCTCATCGCCAGGAATGTTACCAAAGTAACTATCGTTGCCTGCGATGTTCAGCAGTAGCGTTCTTCCGTAGTTGTACATGTCATCCGCCATTATGAAAGGTCATCAGGAAGAAGCGATATAGTTAGCTGGAACTGGATTGTTCGGGTCTTGGAGTCTGCCACGTCGCCCGTGCAACCCGTAATGAAACCTTTGAAAGTTGTTTTAGCACCGATCCTGACCCGAGCAGGCTTGGGCGTAGCCGCAATCCTATTCATGGAATACCAATCAAACAGTTTCTCAAAGCCGTGTTGACCGTCAAACGGCACCGGAGGAATATTGCGACTAGCATTGCTGGTCACACGCTGGCAAGGTTGTGCAAAACTCAACCCATGCAAGGTTATATCGCCCATTCGATCGCCAAAGACATAAACATATACGTCGTTACCGATGGTGTGCAAGAACTGGTAGTTACCGGCAGCACTTACACCTATTCTTGTGATAATGGAGTTAAAAGGTGCAGCACCCAAACCAAATGCTTCTTGGCCGCCATCCCTGCCGCCGCTCACATTTCCAAGAGATATAGAACCTTCAGACACGTTATCCCTAATAGCCACAACGCTGCCAGTGTTTCCGCCAAAAATTACAGGCATATCCTGCTCCTATAGTGCACCTGTTGCATTACTCGTACCTGATACATCGTTAAACGTGGCTTGACCGCTAATAACTTCGCCTACCACTTCCAACGTACCCGTCAGCCGCATGGTGCGGTCTTCTTCTTCTTTAATTTCTGTTTCAAGGTCTTTATCTTCTACGCTTTTAAACATTTCGCTAAGAGCTTCAGAGTCACTTGACTTGCCTGTGAACTGGTCGCCTTCTTTGTCTAAGTCCATGAAGTCTGTTCTGTCCATCATGCTGTCCAGATCTTCCCGCCCCATGCCCAACTCTTTAGCCAAGGCATCTTTCTTGGAAGACGAATGTCCTGCCGCGGAATACTTTTCTGTAATAGATTCTAGCTTTTGAAGCCCAGTATCACCAAAATCGTCGCTGACGGTTTCCAATTTCTTCAACTCGTCTGCAACCATTCTTACGTTTTCTTCACTACCGCCAAACCCATCTGCCTTGGCTAAATCACGCCCATCGTCATCCTTGCTAAACCCTATGGCACTCAAAAGCGTGTCAGTTGCGTTACCCGCTTCTCCTAGTTTGCTGGCCTCGTCAGCTGCTTCATCCGTCAGCAAGCTACGAGTATCTAGCAGATCAGAGTCTCCCTCAAGGTTTGACATTTTTTCGCTGCGGGATTCTAGCTTCTTTACGTCGCTTTGCTGGCTTAACTTCATGCGGTAATCTTCCTCCGACATGCCGTCTCTGGCTGTGTCTATTCGCCCTTGAACTTCGCCTAGCTGACCTTTAAGGCTTTTTAGCTGAGTCTCCGCTTGGACATTTTTACCGCCGAGACTGCTAGCTATCATCCTCTCTTTGTTTTTAATCTTCAGCTCTAAAGACTTCTTCTGCTCGACGTCTCTATTAGCATCTGTAAGTTGTTCGTCGTCGTCAAACATCTTTAAACTGCTAATGTCAGTCTCACCACGCACAGCTGCCATGTACTCTTCTTTAGTCATGGTGCTTTTTAAGCTGCTCTTCTCGTAGCTTGCGGCAGCTGACCTGTCTGCCATGGAAATCTTGTCTAGGTCAGCAGCGGCTGAATCGCTCATCCCCTGCATAGCTTCTAAGTCAGCAGCTACTTCATTAACTCTTTCCTTGTTTTTGTCAGGGTCGTCTCCAAGTTCGCCTTGTCCTTTTAGCAGGTCGTAAGCTCTGGCTTGTGCCGCAGATACCTTTGCGTCTTTACCGAACAGTTCTTTAGCTGCCTCAGTTTGCTCGCTTGAAACTTGCAAGATATTTCGGTAGTCGGTCTCAGCTCCAGATTCCATGCCCTTGGCAGCCGAGTCGAGTCGCGATCGGATGTCGTCTAAGTTTTGCTGCTCTTCGCCTGCTCGGACAGCGGCGTACGCTTCTTTAAACGCATCTTCATCAGACGCGTCTATTCTGTCACCGAACCTCTCTTTAAGCTCATCGCTACCAGCAATAGCTTCATTTACTTTTTTGAATGCAGCATCTTTTTCAGAAGCATCCATTCCTTCAAATTCTTTATTAGCTGCGTCAGTAACCTCACCTAAATCGACGCCTTTCGCTAAAAGTTCGCCAGCACCTAGCTCACCCTTTTCAACGCTGTAACGATTTGCCACAGATTGCAAATCTTTACGAGCTTCTTGGTAATCATTCGCAGCGTCTAAACCGCTTTGACCTCCTCGCATGATTGCGTCGGAATCTCGCAAGTACTCGTCAGCAGATGCATCCAACTGGGCCAGGTTATCTGCTACTCCCCGAACATCTTGCTGGTTGATTTCGCTCTTGTCGCTGTCGCCGGAGAACAGTTTACCTCTTCTCTTGTCTCTAGCGATCTGTGTCAAAGCCTCGCGTTGCTGCGTAGTGTCGCCACTCATAAGCATGTCGCGAGCTTCGTCGCTAATGTCAGCGTCGTCCAAGTCTAGGTCTGCATCTCTCAAAGTTTCGTCTTCATCCAAGACCCCGGTAGCAATCAACCCATTCTCAGCAATTAGTTGATCCTGTGCTTGCTCGAACTTTACTTTTTTCCTTTGATTACGCAGCCGCTTACGCTCTTCAATAAGGTTTTCGTCTGCACCGTTCGTCTGCATTTCGTCAATAGCCGAGTCAAAGTCCTCATCAGACATTCTGGAGTCTAATTCAGTCTGCCGTTGCAGCTTATCCACAGGTGTAGCGTCTGCCGCCAAGGGTTTTAGCTTGTCTTCATCCATCAATTCCATTCGCTCTTCTACATCTTCGCGACTGACCGAGAGCAACTCGTCAGCTTCCTCAGCTTTACGATTACGGAGAACCTTTTCTTTAACATGCTTGTCATTTATGCCGCCGAACGTTTTGCCAACTAATGGATCAAACTCCTCATAGTAATTATCTAAGTTCCTGTTGTAGTCCGCTTTCGATTCTCGTGCGTTCTGGATTGCCGCAGCTTCCGTTATGCGTCCGCTCTCTTGGCTTTCAGTCACTTGCTCCCGCATTGCCTCGGCTAATTCCTTTTGAGCTTCCCCGTAAACTCCTTGTGCATATTGAGCAGTTGAATCGCCAAGTATCATTTCATCAGTAATTGAACCTAGTAATTCTCGGTCGTCCTCTTGAGCAGCCTCAGCCATAGCAGTGAAGTCGTCTGCGGTTAACTTACTATCCGCAGCTTCCGTTATGTCTTCGTCAGTGACTTTGGCAGATGACTTCAGGTAATCTCGAATGGCTGATCGGTCAGTACGACTGCTGATTTCCCTTCGAGCTTCGCGAGTGCGGTTAACGTCTGACCGGTTAAATTCGCCTTCTACGTTAACAATGCCTAGACGTCGCCCTTCGTCTTGCAAGTCGGCGGTTGCTTTGGCTAAATCTTCGTTGACCTGAGCAACTTCTTTCTCTAAACGCCTACGCTCCTCCGGAGGTGCACCGTCTAATTGTGCTGAGATCTCTTCTGACTTTTTGTTTAAGTCACTGACTCTCTGCATGTTGTCTGACAAGTCGTCTGAGTCCAGACTTTCCGCTCCAAACAAATCTCCCATAAGCGTAGTCAGGTCTGCTTTTTCGCCTTTGTCTCCTTGTTTTTGTATAGCTGTGAATAGCCGTTGCATCCCTGCACCCTTCGGGCCCATGGCTGTCATCGCCTCATTCCTGCCTGCTAAAGCTGTAGCTCGGGCTTCGGCAGAACGCTGGGCATTAGAAACAGACCTTCCTTGCATTTGCATTATTGCAAGCGTTCCTTGCCCTGTACGCTCCATCGCTATGTCGTTGCTCTTGCCGTAGATTTGGTCCGCAAGCTGGCGACTTTGTACATCCGTCAAGTCCAAGCCGGCGATGCCTGCCGACTCTGATTGCAGGGCATCTACCATCGCCTGCCTGCGAAGGTTCTCAGCTGCAAACTCTTCCGGCGTCAGTGCAAACATGGCACTCGTAGCTGCTGCTGTGAGGTCTCTTGATGCCGCCTCTCGGTCAGCACCGGGTGCTATTCCTTGCAGTGCTGAGCTGTTTAAGACTGTACCTGCGGCACCTTGCCTTGAGTTAACCTTCTCCTCAAATGCAAAAAACTGTTGCCTAACTGCACCACGTTGTAGGTCTTCATCTCCAGCCAGCTGCTCGCGGTTAGCAAACTCTTGCCCGAGCATCATGTTAAAATCGCTAACGCCCATACCCTCTACGGCACCCTTTTGCATGAAGCTGCGAAACTCTTGTTCCCGCCGAGGTGTGCGTCTCTGGGTACCGTTATCGTCTGTATAAAACTCACCCCCTGAACGGACAGCCGCCAAGGCCGCCTTCAAATCCCTGCCCGCTGCGTTGTCTTGGATACCGCCTGTCTCTTCAATCCTGCCTAGCGTTCCAAGAGTGTTAGCCATCACCGAGTCCATGCTGCGATTAAACAGACTCTGAGCACCGGCCTCGGCTTCGTCGCGACTTAAAGCACCAAAACCTGTGGCACCGCCTACCTGCTGGAATGCTTGACCTGTAGTCACCCCGTAGTTGGTAGACGCACCTGCAAAATGCTCACCACCGAAACCCGTCATTGAATTGATATTAGCAATGTTGTTTTGCTGCATTGCCGTCAATTGGTCAATACTTTTACCGGAAGATTGCGATAACGACTGCATGTCCCGAACCATGGTGTTGAGTCGTGACGCATCAAACTGTTGCATTTTGTTGTTGGTCAATGCCTCTAATGCACCAATCAGCTCAGGAATAGGTGCGTTAGGATTACCGTTCTCGCCAAACACTTCTCGGATAGCTGACAGCGATTTAACATAACCTTGAAGCTGAGAAGATATCCGGTCTGTATCGCTCTCTGTCATTTGATCTGACACGGCAGTGCTTGACTGCCTAAGCTCGGAAAGTTGAGCATTGCTTAGGCCGCCCAAATCATCAAGGTTGACGTTCATGTCTTGTGCTATATCTGTCAGACCCTGACTTCCGCCTTTGCCTTGGATATCCTGAATCGCAGAAATTGTGCGATCTCGTACGCTACCGCTTGGGCCTGCTAAGCCTTCTGACGAAAGGCGTTTGTACAGGCTGCCCATATCGCCAGCACGCAAACCCTGCATCGAGGTAAGGTTGTCTGCGTTAAACATGTCTTCAAACAAACCCTCAACGAGCTTTGTGTTTGAATCAGCAGAAAAACCAAGGTTTCCTGATGCCGAATCTAACCGATACCGGTTCGCACTCATGACTTGACTTGCCATGGATTGAATGCTGCCGGTTTCTCCAGATACTGCATCCAGCACGCCAGGCATGAACATTTCTACCGCAGGTCCGGCGTTTGCTATTGTCGTTGCAAAGCTGCGAGCGGCTTCAGTTTGGTCTGCGTTCATCGGCATGCCAGACATCGCAGCAGCACCCCGCATGGTGCGAAATATGCTATCAGCGTCACCAGATGCTATGTTTCCAGTAACCTCCTGCTGCATATTTTGAAACTGGTTCTGCCGACGTGCCTGCGGATAAGACGCAGCATTGCCCATAGGCATCATGCCAGAATTCTGCATCATAGGCATCAGCATCATGTTGCCAGCAAAGTTAACTAACCCAGAGCCAGGCCCAGAATACCCAAGCCCTGCCATAGGAGAGGTATCTACCATTGTTTCGCCTGGAATTGAGGAGCCGTAAGCTTTCGCCATTGCCTGCAGCTGAGCGGCACCTCCGGATTGGGGGCTCATCATTCCCAATCCAGGAATAACCTGATTAGCTCCGGCTTGCTGCATCAGGTGCAGCTGTGAGTATGGATTCATGTTTAGCGTCCTTGCTGTCTTGATCGCTTTTTCTGTATCTCTGCCAACCTGTTGGCAAAGTTACGCTCTACATTTTGCTGCTCTTGTTGTGCTTGCTGGAACTCATCTTGAGATCCGGCTAAAGTTTTCCTTAGGTCTTTTTCCCATTCTGTAATCTTTTCTTTGTCAAACATGGAAAATCCTGTCATGTCTTCCCACAAGGCGTCGTACATGTTCTTCTCTGCTTGCTGTCTTTCGCCCCTTGTTCGCTTATCCATCCAAGGCTTTATTTCGCCCTCAATGTCTTGGAATACTTCTTTTGCTTCTTTCTGAACCTTGGTAAAGTTGTCGTTACCTAAATTACCGTGAGAGACCAGAGCAAGTTGGAATTGAAAAGCCTTGTCCATTAACTGAGCGTGGTCTTCCGCTTCCATGGCACGTACTAAGTGCCGCCACCTTTGCCACCAGGCACCGTCGTGAATATCTGCTTGTGAGTAATCTACGACGCCGCGGACAGCTGACCTTAAAGTCAAGACAGCTGCTCGGTCTCTTTCCAAAAATCCGAGTCATCTACTCTCGCCTCCAACTTGGCCGCCAGCCTGTTAAACTTTTGACACTCAAAAGAGACAACTCGCAAAAGTTGCTCTGTTACTAATATATTTTCCAACACATAGTCCTGTATCTGCAACGCCAAACCTTCTTCTTCCTTGTAAACGCCTTTCTCTTTTAGAAAATCTTCCCAGTAACTGCCGGCTGACTTGTGTGTTGTTTTGTCCATGCCTTCCGGCAAGTTGTGGTGTAAAGGCACTTTCTTGCCTTTTAACGACACCAGCTGCACGTGCATCCGTAGCCGGTTCAAGTACTCGTAATAATCAGAAGCTGTAGCAATCTTGCCTTCTTGTTGAGCGGTATACGTATCGGCATATAGCTTGTCAATTTCTTTAATTGTTAGAGTGCGAAATGCCACAATTAGGTGGCCCCCAAAAAGGGACATTTTTTTGCTGTAAGGTTTAGCTCCTAGAACCGACTGCAAAAATGACAACTTCTCCCTAGCACTAGGCTCCTCAATTACCGGTTGTGTTTGGTCCCAACCGCAATGGGCACAGACAGGTTTGATGGTGCTATCTATGTCTTCGTTAGTTTCCGCTGGCTCCGCCTGAGGTTCTTCCTCCATTTCAGGAGGCAGCTCTACGGCGGAATTGGCTTCTGGCACTTCGAGCTGTTTGTCGTCCGACGTATTGTCAGCTGCAAACGAAATAGTTCGCATTGGCGTTGGTGCTGGCTCTTCTTTGGCTTCACCAGAAAACTCTACAACGTCATCAGGCTCGTTTCCTGCCTTGGGCAGCGTATGCCCCATGTCTACGAGCACTTCTTCCAGCGTCATATTTTTAGACTTAGCCACGCCTTCCAGCACAGACCGCTCGTCGTCCGACAGTTTGCTTAGATCTAACATTATTTTCCTTACAGTTTGTATTCGTCTGATGGTATGACTTTGTCCCACGCAGAGAACCTTGGCTCTTCGTAGTCCGCGTTAATATTTAGGTCTTCATCTAACCGGCTCTTAGCAAAGCCGCCTAGATCGAAAAGCTTGTACGTCTCTTCGCCGTTCTCGTAACGTAACAGTGTCGCGTTGTCCTTCCAGTTCACTCGTCCAGGCCACGGGTAAAGCTCTTTACCCTGATAAGTTACAGAATTTTCACTCCAAGGTTGGCTGTTTCCGTCAGCCAGTCCCGAACGTTGTAGCTGCTGGTAACGGGTTTCCAGCATAAAGAATTTATCCGGGGAGTAACCGTAAGCCTGACCCTCGTCTGACGTATCTCTAAACGAAAATCCAATTTGATCCTCTAGCAAATCAGTATTGCCGGGAAAGTTCTCTAACCACCACAAGCCAGGAAAGACTTGCTCAAAAACATTTTTACCCCGGTCCAGCAGCCCCTCTGTTGCCGATTTCGCATCGTCAAAGAACTTAGCTACCTCCGAAGGAAATGCACCTTGAGAGCTGTCACCGATGCCTGCAATACCTTTTCGGCAAGCCATGTTGCCAAGTACAAAGCAACCTCCTTTGCTTAGGAAATCCCGCTCTGCTCCGACGAAAGCCTGCTGTCCTGCCGCCACAAAAAGCCCTTCGTTGATAGTTGGCCCGTTGATGGCAGAAACAGAAGGACTGAAAAAGTGAAACTTATCAATCAACTCCACCGGTTCATCTTGCCCTGTAGGCGAATGCCAAATGCCTACAGACTGACTGGCGTAATAATTAAAGTTGCTACCGTACGCTGTAAAGTTACCGTTGCCATTATTTAAGTCTAAGACAAACTGGCCGCCTCTGCCTGCGGCACCTGTGCGTACAAATACGTCGCTGCATAGCAAATTCACGCCGGACTGTTTGCTTAGCAACGTAATTCCCGTACCACTTGCAAACTCGCCTACATTATCCTTGTAATTCTGAAATAAGCCTTCGCTGGTTGACTCTACCAGCACACTTCCGCCGATAGTATGCAAATTATTCTCTGCCTTAATTCGCACGTCTTTGTCGCTAGACGATATGTCGATGCTGTCTTTTGTGCGAATGATTGCCTCTTTTGACAATGTCACTACCCGACTGCCGGACATCAGCATTATATCGCCGCCCGCTTCTAGTCGGATCTGACCGCCGGACATCAAGATTTGAGAGCCGTAACCATCGCCAATGACAACGCTTCCGTCGTCTGTTAAAGAAAAGTAAGAAGCCGTGTTGTAATAATCCACGTCGCCGTAGTTCTCGCTAATCGCTAATTGCGTCGAGGGTTCTACTTCAACGTACGCCTCATCGAACTTGCCTACGTAAAAGTCTACGTTTGAAAGGTAGCGGTTGTTGCTTTCATCTGGATAGTAGTAGTCTCCCTTGTGATAGGCAAACGGGTGCGTGGATTTCCAATTGTAGTGGTGGGTCATCATGTCTAGGATGCCCGCGGGACGCATGAGATTGCTCAGCTCCTCTACGTCCTCTGTGTTCCACTCTTTAACTTTATGATCGACGCCTTCCCCGAACACCCCGCTGAATTTGTAATCGTTTTCGTTAGTCAGGTCGTCGCCTAAAGCGTCCGCGTTATCCCGCTTTCGGCGAGGGTTGGGAATCAGCGGGTACTTGGCAATCGTAACCGACTTGGCAGAACGTACTGAGTAGCTTCCATCTAATGCCAGAAACTCATTAAACAATCCCGTGTCGGTCTCACCCGAATCCCTCATTAGCCGCTTGCCAGATTCCCCTGCGGGTTTCATTAGCGTACGATTCCAGCCCTGTCCCACGTAACCTGTGTAGTCTGTCAGCCGGTAAACGGGAGTTTGAGCTAAATCCTCTAAGTCCTCTTCCCCGAACGGAAAGTCACGATCAAGTTGAACTTTCTCTTTGTCATTCTCTTCAGAAAACTTTTCACCGTACGTGTACATTCCTGTGGCTTCCCACGGGAATGTAACATGACCGCGGAGGGCGAAGTTCTCGCCTTCGTCGTAAGTCTGCAAGTTATTCTCGCAGTACGACATAAGATTAAGCGACAACCCTGCAAGCTTGGCGTAGTTGTCAAAGTAGTTCAGGAACAAACCTGTCGTTTCGTTAATACGCAAATACGCTTGAAAGGCGTCGATTAAAATTCCAACACCCGTCTCGCTCATTCTGGAGAACTCCAGAGATGTGCTATCCATTGGCCTTCCGCCGCTCAATGGAACCCAGCCCATTGAATCTTCTACCGACTTGGGTATGGTTCGGATTGATTCTACTTTTTTGACCCCAGAGTTTCCGCCCTGTTGAATGTGGTCTGAGATGTTTAGCTTGTCATCAGTAGTTGTTGGCGGGATTATCCCAATTATGTAACCCAACTTTCCTGAAGATGGCTGCCATACAATTACTTGCGAGTCTACAGGTATTGTCTCTCCAGCCCTTACTCCCAGCGGCGTAGTAGGGTGCTGGGTCAGTGCTGCTGCAACGATAGGTGTGCTGCGTCCGCCCACTTGAACTTTGTAACAGTGAACGTATGGCAACGCTAGAAGGACGCGGCCCGTTAACAGAGGGGCGTCAGAGTTGAAAGCGTTTAACGCGTTGATAGCTGTGTTACTAACGTCGGAGGCTTGGTTTCCTGTAACCTCCTGCTGCTGTACAGGAGCGGCCTCTAGCTGTCGGTTCACTAGGTCTTGGACCAGCGGATCACCCGGCAATGTACCGGGACCTGAAGCAGCATAAACCGCGGGCCTTGACTTATTGTTTGCCGACATATATCTCACCTAACGGTGCGTTTGGAGCTCGTGGCTCTAAAAAAAGCTGACCCAGCCAAGCTGTATGACTGGGCCAGCTTTAAGTCTTTAAATCCGGAATTTAACTTACCAGATTTACGTTTTCAGCGGTAGCGTTATGCAGATCCGAGATCCGTGCACTCCATGTTAGCAAACATAAGCGTGACATTTTCATTCACAATCATGTCCTGTGCTCCGACAGTGATGCCGAGGTTAGTCATTACACAAGCTTGGATTGTGTACTGAACTGCCGTAGCCTCCGCCGAACCCACAGCGTTGCCAAAATCAGCAGGAACCGTGTTGTTGACCCCTGCCCCTGTAAGCTCGCAACCGCCGCGAAACGTGAAGTTCAAATCTTGAGGCTGACAAACGTTGCCCATGATTTCATAGAACTCGCACAACGCACCCGACTGAGGGCCGACTACGCGAGCAATCGTTCCTTGGCCTTGGGTTCGTCCACCAACATAAAACACAGGAACAATGCCGCCCGCTCCTCCCGCAGATCCGCCGTTAGAAACGTCGTAAATGCGTGCGATTTGCTGAGCAAATGAGAGCTGTACGTTTTGTACAATCCCCAGAGGTGTCAAAGTTCCGCCGATCGTAAGAGCGGCAAGGTCGGAAGCAAAAGAGCCAGCAAAGCCAGTCTTTTGACGTTCGTAAATAGCTGCCATGTGAATCACTCCTTGATTCTAAATTAAGTTGCGGGGCCTACCACAACGGTTAGTCAAATTGAAAAATGTAACAAGGGGCACAGCGGCCCCAAGTTACAGGCATTATCAAACTACAAGGTGAAGTTCGATGTTATTCAGTGCGTAAGGCACCTCAAGCGAGATGAACGCAACGTAACGATCTTTGAAGACCGCGGAGATGAAGAACCGATCAACCTGAGCGTCGATAAGCTGGCCGCCCAGTTGAACAGTTGAACGCTCAACTCGAAGAACCCGGATCAGTTTGCCAAGTCCGCCAAGGATGACATCTTGCATGCTTGGAGTAACGTTGGTCACACCGATGAATGGCTCGAAGTAATCCTTGAATCGGTAGCTGATGCTATCGACGTTACGGGTAATCATCTCTTCGCGATCGTTGATGTTCTCGTAATCGCCAGTCGTAACTGCATGACGAGAGAAGATCTCACCGTCAAGAGCTTGCTGGACAATCCAAACACCTGCGACTGCCATTGAATCCAGCTGCGGCTTGTTGAACTTGTCGTTCGTACGCTGCGTGCTGCTGAAGCCGCTAACCTGAACATGGGTCAAACCCTGCTGAGGCAGAACACCAGAAGCAAGACCCGCAAGGGCTGCATTCAGGTGATAACCTTCTTGAATCGTACCAGACGACTCAATTTGGTCAGGCCACGTAGCACGGATACGGCGATCGTTGAATGCACCAGCAGACTTTGCGATTTCCGCAGCCTCTTCCGTCGCACTCAGGTTACGCCAGACTTCAATCTTGGCAGGAACTGACTGAGGAGCACCAGGACCAGTCTTAACACGCAACTGGTTCTCGGACTGCACCTCGTCAATAACAAATTCACTATAAGTGAAGTTGCCGAAACCGTCGCCGACGTAAAGAGCTCGCACAATGTCGCCACTACGGACGCCATTTGCCAAGAAGTCCGAGTTAGCAGCAGGTACGCGAACGATCGTGTACTGAGTTCCGCTGGTGTCTGGATCATCCTCAAACACAGCCAGTGCAGGGTCACCATCAGTCGTGGTAGGCACAAGGTGGTTAGGAACGGTCGATCCGGCGGACACGACTGGAATCTCAGGAACACCCGAAAGGTTGAACCAAGCAACTCGCCACAGT
>TARA_R110000824_G_scaffold151992_2_pt1 | contig 13296 bp, 15 predicted proteins | sample TARA_R110000824 | Tara Oceans TARA_R110000824 (sample SAMEA4397747) | marine metagenome | biome: Polar Biome; feature: [MES] marine water layer (ENVO:01000295) within the mesopelagic zone...; material: water (ENVO:00002006), including particulate matter (ENVO:01000060) such... | reverse complement strand
GACAATCCAAAATGGAAATACTTTGCAACTCAAGACGCAGGACTGACAAACTCAACTTTTGATATTTCTTTCAATGGTTGCACATACACTCCAGTCCTGACCATGTTCACTCGTGCAAACAGAGGGGAACTAAATAATTCTAATAACCCAACATTTGTTCAGGCATCGAGCACCAAGATGAGGGCATCAGGCTCCTTTAAATACCTTGAAAATGATCAACAACAGATTGAGAATATCGTTTCTTCATCATTCCAAGCCTCCGGCACTTTTGAAAAAACGACATACATTTCTTCTATCGGCCTGTACGACGAGGACAAAAACCTCATCGGTACCGCCAAGCTTGCAAACCCCATCCGCAAGCGAGAAAAAGACAGCTATACATTTAAATTAAAATTGGATCTGTGATATACTAGAGTATGATTTGTGGCTTAGATATAAGCACCAGCATCACTGGTGTAACTTTACTTGACAATACTGGAAAAATAGTGTATAATGAAGCTTGGGACACGAGAAAATTCAAAGATTTTTTCGCAAAAGCGGAGTTCATTAGAAGAAAGATAACATTTCTTACGGAGAAATACAAAATAGACGAGGTGTTTATAGAGCAGTCCCTGCAATCTTTTCGCAGCGGATTCTCTTCTGCAAAGACTCTTTCGTCATTAAGCAGATTTAACGGCGTCGTTTCATGGCTAATCTTTCAACATACGAAAATAAAACCAGAATACCTGTCAGCAACCTCAGCCAGAAAGTCCTGCGGAATCAAAGTTCCCAGAGGAACAAAAGCCAAGGCAGTCGTCATCGACTTTTTACTTGACAGCGAACCCCAATTCGTGGTAGAATATACAAAGTTCGGTAATGTTAAGCCTGAATGCTTTGATAAGGCAGACAGTATAATTATAGCGAGAGCAGGATATAATTGTCGTCAGATAAAAAAATAAAGATTCTTAAGGATGTACTTGGAAGTTTCTATCTTGTAGGTGGAGAAAGATTGTTCAAATGTCCTGCATGTAACCACCACAAAAAGAAACTCTCAATAAATGTAGAAAAGGATAATTTTAAATGTTGGATTTGTGATTATAAATCACCTACAATATATCGCCTCGTCCGCCGTTATGGTAACTATGAACAGAAACGCAATTGGGAAGAACTGACAGGAAGACTTGATCACTCCAAGAATCGCGACGACCTCGCAGAGATAATACGGAATCTTGGCAAGAAAGAAGCTGCAGCCCCAGAAGAGATCATAGAACTGCCAAAAGAGTTTAAGACATTGACCTCAAGAGAAAATCCGATCACATCATTTAAAGCGGTGAGATACTTAAAATCCAGAGGCCTGACAAAACACGATATGATAAAGTGGAAGATTGGATACTGCGGCTCAGGAGAATATGAAGGCCGAATCATCGTACCATCTTTTAATCCAAACGGAGAACTTAATTATTTTATTGCCAGAAAGTATACAGATAAGTTCGGGCACAATTATTCGAACCCAAACACTTCAAAGGATTTGGTTTTTAATGAACTATGTTTAAATTGGAAAGACGATTTAATTCTAGTGGAAGGAGTGTTTGATGCAATTGTTGCAGAAAATGCGATCCCCTTGTTGGGATCTACGATCAGAGAAGATAGTAAGTTATTTTTAAAAATAGCAAGCAACAACACCCCTCTCTATGTCGCCCTCGATGCAGACGCTGAATCGAAGGCAATAAGATTAATAGAGAAACTCTTGAAATACGACTTGGAGGTATACAAGGTCGATGTTTCAGGTTACAGCGATGTCGGCTCAATGCCGAGAGAAATTTTTAAGCAGAGAAAAGAAGAGGCACTCCCTATGGATACCTCGTTTTCCTGCATAGAACAAGCACTAAAAAGTCTTAGTGCGATATAGGAAGACACCAAAATGGTTAGAATTGCTCACATTAGTGATACTCACATCAGAAATTTAAAATTCCATAAACAATATAGAACTGCTTTTGAGGACATGTATACTCAACTCAAGAAATTGAAGCCTGATTATATAATCCACTGCGGCGACATAGCTCATAGAAAAACAGATATTTCACCGGAGCTTGTCGAAATGACGACAGACTTCTTAAGAAGCCTCGGTGCCATCGCACCGACTCATATAATATTGGGCAACCATGACGGAAACCTACGCAATGACAGTCGACAAGATGCCATCACTCCCATTGTCGAGGCAATGGAAGACTCTAATCTTTTCTTACACAAACTATCAGGAGAAGTAGACTTAAATAAAGATATTGTATTAAATGTTCTTTCGGTCTTTGATAAGAACAGTTGGATTACATCACCGACCAATGACAAAAAGATAAACATAGCACTCCACCACGGAAGTGTCTCCGGTTGCAAAACTGAAACAGGTTTCATGCTAGAGCACGGAATCAACATATCGGTTCTCGCCGAGTTCGACTTTGCTCTCCTTGGTGACATTCACAAGACTAATCAAAAGTTAGATCATGAAGGCCGAGTAAGATATTGCGGATCGACAGTTCAACAGAATCATGGCGAAACTGATGATAAGGGATTTTTGATTTGGGACATCGAGGACAAAGATAACTTTGAGGTATCCCACCACCGGATCCTCAATGTCAATCCTTTCATCACAGTAGTTCTCACACCGAAAGGTAAAATACCAAAGAATTTGGAATTACCCAAAGGTGCCAGAGTCCGTCTTAGATCTCTGAATCAAATTTCTGTTGATGCGATGAGGAAAGCTCAAAGCATTGTGAACACTAAATATAAACCGGAATCTATCACCACCCAGAATAATGTAAATGGTGTGGTTGGTAGTGTCGATGATGCGATACGAGAGGCCCAAGAAGAAGATTTAAGAGATCCCACTGTACAAGAAAAACTGATTCGAGAGTATCTTAAGGACTTCGACTTGTCAGAAGACACTCTTCAAGAGATTCTTAACATTAATCACAGAATGAACATCCAACTTGGAGACACAGAAGATGTGTCGAGAAACCTTCACTGGCGCCTTAAAAAGCTTGAGTGGGATAACCTTTTTAACTATGGTGCTGGCAACAAGGTAAACTTTGAGAAGTTAACCGGTGTTGTGGGTATTTTCGGAGAAAACTATTCTGGGAAGAGCAGCACTATTGATTCTTTATGTTATGCTTTGTTTAACGATACTTCCAAGAATGTTAAGAAAAGTTACGACATAATTAACCAAAACTTTAACAAGTGCCGAGCAAAAGCAACAATAGAACTCTCAGGACAAGAATATATTATTGAAAGAAAATCTGAGAAGTATGTCAAGCGACTCAAGGGAGAAGAATCTAATGAGGCTAAAACAGATGTCAATTTTACAGTTGTCACAGGCACCGGCCAAACTCATGAATTGAATGGCACAACTCGCATGGAGACAGATAAAAACATTGGAAAATACTTCGGAACTATGGAAGATTTCCTGTTAACATCCATGTCCTCACAAACAGATTCTTTGACTTTTATTAAAGAGGGTAACACAAAGAGAAAAGAAATCTTGGCTAAGTTCTTGGACTTGCTTCTCTTTGAAGGTAAGTATCGTCTTGCAAATACTGAGGCATCGGAACTCAAGGGACTCGTTCGAGCTCTTGAAGGCCGTGACTATGATAATGAGATTGCATCTGCTGCAGCCGACTTGGTTAGAAGCGAGAACTCACTAAAGGAACAAAAAGAAAAATGTGTTACATTGCAAGAAGAAATTTCACTCGTCACCGAAGAAATCTCTTTTATCAACGATCAAGTTACATCTATCCCAGCTGAGATTATTGATGCAGAAAAGACCAAGAAGGAGCTACAGTCTTTGAAAAAAGACAAAGAGAATTTAGAAGACACTCTCAGTGTCACAAAGGCCTCGGCATTAACAGAGTCCGAGCTTTTGGAGAAAATAAATGAGTTTCTCACTTCCTTCGATCTGGAGGACTATAAGAAAAGAAAAGAAGAGATTTCCTCACTGGAAACTCAGATAGTGAAGCTCACATCGGAACACAACAGTGCCTCCGAGAAACTAAGTGTGGCCAACAACAAGGCATCACTTCTTACCGAAGTTCCTTGTGGTGACAAGTTTTTACACTGCAAACTGTTAAAAGATGCCACGAGCGCACAGGGCCGACTCCCGTTGTTAGAGGAAAACCTTTACAACATTACTTCTAGGAAGGAACAGAAAAATAAAGAGTTACACCTCTTAAATCCGGAAATGACCTCTTCTCGAATTGCAAAATACGAACAATTGGTACAAAAGAAGAGAGAAAAGGAGAGAATTATCTCAGAGGCCAAGATCCTTGTTGACAAGTTTGCTTTGGAAATTTCATCCAAAGCAAGACATATGCAGGATCTTAAAGAAGACTTAGACACTTACGAACAAAACAAAGATGCGATAGAGAATCTTGAGGCCTTACTGAAAGACAAACTGTTGAAAGAAAAGAGAATCACTGAGCTCGACAACGGTGTCACAGCCTGTGAGAATCAGATGATGGAGCTCTACAAAACTTACGGCTCCTTGGAAGAAAAATTAGACAGCCTTGAGAAAAACAGAGAATTGATGTATCAGAAGAGGGAAGAGTTTGCAGCCTATGATTATTATCTTCAGTGTATGCATTCTCATGGAATCTCGTCCGACATTGTGAAGAAGAGACTACCAGTGATTAATTCTGAAATCACAAAGGTATTGTCTAATGTGGTTGACTTCGAAGTTTACTTAGAAACAGACGGCCGAAAACTGGATGTTTTTATTAAGCATCCAAAGTTCGACCCTCGCCCAATCGAACTTGGTTCCGGAGCAGAAAAGACACTTGCTGCCATCGCCATTCGACTGGCACTGCTTTCAGTCAGTACTCTTCCACGCGGAGATGTATTTATCCTTGACGAGCCCGGTACGGCACTGGATGAAAACAACATGGAAGGATTCAGTAGAATTGTTGACTTAATCAAAGTTCAGTTTAGCAAGGTTATTCTGATCTCTCACTTGGACAGTCTAAAAGATGCCGCCGATGTTACCATTGATATTGATAAGAAGGACGGTTTTGCATATATTAATCAGTAAGAACTATTTATATTGTGGAGGTGACTTATTATGAGCACTGATGAAAAAATTAAACTAGAAACGATTGAAAGCAAGATCGATGAAATGACTTCCAAGTCCGGAGCACTTGATAGATTATTTAACAAGGTTGCTTCTAGAAAACTTATGGTTTGGATGACAGCCACGGCTCTTATGTCTGTAGCTGCTCTTGAGTCCGAACACTGGGTTTGGATTAGTATTGTATATCTTGGTGGACAATCTGCCATCGATATCTTTGAAAGAATCAAAGGATACAAGACGAGGTGATAAAGCTTAAAAAAACCTTATTGTGGCTTAAGCACTATTGGTATTTTCCGGTAGTGCTTATTGCAATTACCGTCGCATTTGTTGTGAACAGAAAAAAGGTAGAATTGTTGGTTAACATACTCACAAGTTCTATGGAGAGTCATAGCAAGCAAATTGCAGTAATTGAAAAGGTCGAACAGGCGAAGTCTGCTAAGATTGAAAAGGCCGCATCTCTCCATTCCAGTGAGCTGCAAGAAATATTTACTGAAGAGACTCGTGCCCTAGAAACTGCCACCGAGCAGAAGGGTGAAAGACAAAAGTCCCTGCAAGAACTCGAAATGGAAATGCTCGCCGACGAAATGAAAAAGGCGTTCAAGAAAGAAAATTGATATGAAAAGATTAATTGCAGCACTTCTTTTGTTTAGCTTCCCTGCATTTACAAATGACTTGGTTATAGAAGGTATCCAAAAAGGCCAGAAGGCCCCATTCAACGGTATCATCATGGATTCCGAATCTGCAGCCAAGGTTATTGCAGAGAGAGAATACGAGATCAAGAAGTGCGAAATTAAAATCGAGCACGAGAAAAAGAAAAAAGATTCACTTTGCGACTTAAAGACCAGCATACTTGATGCTAAACTAGGTGCAGAGATAGAAAAGAATGAAGAAATAAGAAAGATCAAAGACGAGGAAATCAAAAGACTAACTCAGATTCTTGAGGAAACATCCTCGGATTACAGTGAGTGGTGGTTTGTTGGAGGCTTCGCAGCAGGAATTCTCACCTCAATAGGTGTTTTCTATGCAGCAGTAAAAACATCTCAGGGAGATCTATGAAACACGACTCGAATGAAATCGCAGCAATCGAAAAGTCTATTTCTAAAAAATATGGCAACGAGGCAATCATCAACCCTAAATCAACTTGGACCGACTCAAAAGAAAAGGACTATATAGAACAGGTTAAAAAGATTGCGAAATCAGATAAAGAGTCACCTAAGAAACCTTCTAAAGTAGAATTAAACGGGTTTTTAGTGTCTGAAAAACTAATTAATAAACAGAGCGAAAGAACCTGTCCGGTTTGTAACACTTATTCTTTCGACAAAAAAGATGATTTATATATGAATCGTTTCGAATGTTGTTTAAAGTGTTACATTAACTTTGTTGAAGATCGGGAAGTTCGATGGGCGTCAGGTTGGCGGCCCAGTGATCTGGAGGATAAAAATGATAAAAGATAAATTACAACAAATTATTGAGTTACTCGACGACAGCGACGGCGATACTCAAAAGTTTGATCGTGGCAATGCCACAGCTGGTACCCGTGTACGGAAACAAGCAATGGAAGCCATAAGATTGTTGAAAGACATGCGATCAGAAATCATCGAAATCCGCAATGACCGAAAAACCAAATAAATAAAAGAAAGAGGTGAGGAAAAATGTCAAACATATCAGATATTGTAAAGGGAATTAATCAAGCAGCCGCGAATGCGTACGACGGTGCACTAAATGACGAGGGCGAACCCCTTGACATCGGATTGGAAAGAGATAAGTCAACTCCAATCACAGACTTGAGAGTCATGGACGGCTTCGGAGTCTCATTTTCAGGTAAAACCATGAAGGTGAATTATACCCGCGAGCTTCCAAGCAAAGACATCGCTGACAACAAACTTAAGACTGATATCGAAACTTCGATTGAAGAGGTCACTAAGTTTCTGAAAAAGGAATACAAGAACATTACAGGAGACACCCTCAAGTTAAAGAAGGAAGGCTCCTTGGTAATGGGCAATGTTCAGTCTACTTCTCGTGTACGCTCTTGGGTTCAGGCCCATTGTGAATATGAAATTCAAGGCATCACCGGTCATGACACCAAAGATAAAAATGACATTGATTCCGCAATCAAGTCCTTCTTAGAACTTGGCAAGAACCACAAGAAGCCCAAGAATGTTTCGATTACCCCAAAGGCAAATGAAAAGTAGAGTGTGCCTATGGCTGGTTACAAGCTAACAAAAAAGCAGATAATAAAAGAGATCGTCAAGTGTGGTAAGGATCCTGTATATTTTACGAATACATATGCTAGGATTTCCCACCCACTTAAGGGACAGATCCCTTTTAACACCTACGATTTCCAAACCCAGTTGCTGAAGGACTTCACGGACCATCGTTTCAATGTTATCCTCAAAGCCCGACAATTGGGGATATCTACGATATCCGGTGCATATGTTGCTTGGCTGATGATGTTTCACAAGGAGAAGAATGTTCTTGTCGTAGCAACCAAATTCGGCACCGCATCAAACCTTGTCAAAAAAGTAAAACAGATTATTAAGAATCTGCCACCATGGATGGCAACAGCGACAATCACCATCGACAATCGTTCTTCCTTCGAACTCTCCAACGGATCCCAAATAAAAGCATCTTCGACTTCTGGCGACGCAGGCCGTTCCGAAGCCCTATCCCTACTCGTCATTGACGAGGCCGCCCATGTTGAGGGCCTTGAAGAATTGTGGATGGGTCTTTACCCTACCTTGTCTACAGGTGGCAGATGCATTGCCCTTTCTACCCCCAACGGTGTTGGCAATTGGTTTCACAAAACCTTCTCGGACTCGGCCGAAAACAGAAACGACTTCCACCCAACTACACTCAAATGGGAAGTTCACCCCGATAGAGACAAGAACTGGTTTCAAAAAGAAACCCGGAACATGTCTCGCCGAGACATCGCACAAGAGCTGGAGTGTTCGTTCCTTGCATCGGGTGAATCAGTCATCCATCCCGAGGACATAGGCCATCTTGAATCCACCGCAATTGAACCAAAATATAAAACCGCATTCGATAGAAACCTGTGGATATGGGAAGAGTATATTGCTGGCGGCACCTATCTTCTTGTCGCCGACGTCGCCAGAGGCGATGGAAAAGATTTCTCTGTCTTCAATATAATCAAACTTGAGTCGATGGAAGTTGTCGCAGAGTATCAAGGAAAGCCAAGCTTAGAACAGTTTGCCACACTGTTGAACACCACCGGCAGAGAATATGGCGATTGCATGCTGGTTGTCGAAAACAACAATATCGGATACAATATCCTAGAGAAACTAATCGACATTCAGTACCCGAATCTTTATTACTCATCGAAGGGATCCCATGAGTATGTAGACCCCCTTGTTGCAGAAACACTGTCCTCCGCGATCCCCGGCTTTACCACCTCCATGAAGACCCGCCCCCTGATTATCGCTAAATTGGAGGAATATATAAGAAACAAACTACTTAAAGTGTATTCTATGCGTCTAATAAGCGAATTGCGAACATTCGTGTGGAATAATGGAAGGCCCGAAGCAATGCGGGGATACAACGATGATCTCGTAATGTCCCTCGCCATCGCATGTTGGGTCAGAGACACCGCGATACTTACTAATAATAGGTCCGTGGAATACAGTAAGGCTTGTTTGGATGCAATGATTGTCGCGAATACGAAAATAAATACTAAAATTCCTGGACAAATAGGTTATAATAGTTCTTTGGATATAGAAAAGACAACCAAGAATGAAGAGGCAATGAAACAGTACCACGACTTCATGTGGCTCTATAAAGGATAAAAAAATGGCTGATAATACAAGAAACCCCCGCAACCCAACCTCTGCTTTGTTCGCAAGATTAACTCGGTTATTCTCTGGCCCTATTGTAAACAGAAGAGCACAGATGTACCGCCAACAGCGCCGCAAGGATTTGGACAAGTACAAACACACCTTTCAATCAGCCAGTGGCCGGCAGTTTAAAAAATCAACTTACAATCCCTTTGATGTTATGCAAACCAACTCTATCTCCAACCAAAACAGGTCTGAGAGATATATGGATTTCGACCAAATGGAATACACTCCCGAGATAGCATCCTCCTTGGATATCTATGCAGACGAGATGACAACATCCTCTCAACTACAAGATATGCTCAGGGTCGAGTGTCCTAATGAAGAAATAAAAACAATTTTAACCTCGCTGTACAACAATACAATGAACATCGACTTTAACCTTTTTGGCTGGTGCCGAACCATGTGCAAATACGGTGACTTCTTTCTCTACCTTGATCTTGATGAAGAAGATGGTGTCAAAAGTATTATCGGACTTCCCCCTGCAGAAGTCGAAAGATTAGAAGGCGAAGACCCAACAAACCCAAACTATGTCCAGTTCCAATGGAACTCAGGCGGACTAACTTTCGAAAATTGGCAAGTGGCCCATTTCCGCATTCTTGGAAATGATAAGTACAGCCCTTATGGAACTTCAGTTCTCGAACCTGCCAGAAGAATTTGGAGACAATTAACACTGCTCGAAGATGCTATGATGTCTTATAGAATCGTCCGTTCACCGGAACGACGAGTGTTCTATATTGATGTCGGCAACATTGCCCCACAAGATGTTGAACAGTATATGCAGAGAGTCATGACCCAAATGAAGAGAAACCAAGTGGTTGATTCTAGCACTGGCCGAGTCGACCTGAGATATAACCCTTTATCCGTTGAAGAAGATTATTTCATGCCCGTCCGTGGAGACTCATCTTCTAAGATCGAATCTCTACCAGGAGGTACTTTCACAGGCGACATCGATGATGTCAAATATCTCAGAGACAAACTATTCTCAGCTCTGAAGGTTCCTCAGTCTTATCTCTCTCGCGGCGAAGGTGCCGACGAAGACAAATCGACTTTGGCCCAAAAGGACATTCGCTTTGCTAGAACTATTCAGAGACTGCAGAGATCTGTCCTCGCAGAAATTGAAAAAGTCGGTGTTATACATCTATACACTCTTGGCTTTCGAGGCGACGACTTAGTAGGCTTCAGTCTCTCTCTTAACAATCCTTCCAAGATTGCAGAACTTCAAGAACTTGAACACTGGAGAACAAAGTTTGATGTTGCATCTGGTGCAGCCGAAGGGTTTTTCAGTAAACGCTGGATCGCTACCAAGTTGTTTGGTCTTACTGATGACGAAATTATTCGCATGCAACGAGAGATGTTCTTTGACCGCAAGCTAGATGCAGAATTGAATGCAGTCGGCGAAGCAGTTGAAAGCGGCGGCGGAATGTCCGGCGGCCTAGGCGGCGCCGATGACCTTGGCGGAGACGACCTTGACCTTGGCGGAGACGACCTTGGTGGCGACGACCTTGGCGGAGACGACCTTGGCGGAGACGACACCGATCTTGGTGGCGACGACGATGAAACATTGTTGACTGCACCACCTGCTCGTCGAAGCGACAAGCCCTCAATCGGTGAGAAATATCTTACAAACGGGGCCAAAGGAAAACCATACAAAAAGCGAGGAGAAGGTAAAAAGAAGTCAGTTGCTCGAACGGCTCACATGAGATCAGACGCCGGAGCCTCGTATGGAAAAAACACAACAACAAACACGATGCCAGGCTTAAAAGACCTTTCATCGTTAGCGAATGGAATATTCGAATCAAAAGAAACTACTTATAAGAACGAAGAGACAAAGCTCCTGCAGGTAAACAAAGAATTAAAAGATTTTGCAGAGTCCCTCACAAGAAACCAGAGACTGGAGAAAACTACAAATGAAGGCTAAACATAACAAAAAAAGAAACACTGCTTTCATCTTTGAGGCACTAAGTCGAGAGATGACAAAGGCCATCATTTCGAAAGATGCCAACCGCCGCAGCACAATCGCATCTCTCGTGAAAAGAAACTTCGCTAAAGGCACAGAGATGAGAAAAGAATTAGATATCTACAAAGAGCTTAACGAATCATCCGAAGCCAATAAAGATTTAGCAGTGAGAATTGTACAGGAAGCAAAAAATCAGCATGGAAAGATCAACAAAGAAAAACTGTTTACTGAACAGTCAGCACTGATCAATGCGATTAACAAGAAATTGTCCAAGGCAGTCTTCTCGAATTTTGTAGGAAATTACAAGCACCTCGCTACAATTTCCCAAATCTTCAACAACGATGCAAGCATTAAAGAAAGAGTCTTAATGGAAAACACTGTTGTTGCAGCTATGACAAAAGAGACCGAACCAGAAGACATGAAATCTGTAGACGGTATTGTCTATAAATCTTTTGCAAAAAGCTTCAATGAACAATATTCCAGTATCCTGCCAGAAGAACAAAAAGTCCTATTAGGAAAATACATCTCATCGTTCTCAGATAATGGCCTCGAATTCAAAGTCTTTATGAACGAAGAAGTTGGAAGACTCAAAAGCAGAGTTAAAGAGTCAATGAGTTCAGAAGAAATTAAATCAGACAAGGAAATGACTCAATCGACCAAGAAGGTCTACGAGTTGCTACAGAGTTTTTCCACCAGACCAATTGACGACGATGTTGTTGAACAGGTTTTAAATGTCCAGAATTTTGTTAAGGAGGTCGAATCGTAATGGCTATAGAAATTAACATAGACACTGAAGGCAGTGAACCCAAATCAAAGCAGGGTAAAACCTTATCATTCAAAATCAATGCCCGTCGATCCTTAGACGGCAACATTATGATATTCGATCATATCGACATTGATATTGTTTATGCTCCAGGTAAAAAGAAGCTACTTACTTTCGCCAAACAAATGCAGAGTGATTCAGTTTATGCTGCACAAAACAGAATGTTTGATTACCTCATGAGACACGGTGTGGTGATCCCCGAATCCATCCGTGGCGGCAATGTATATGGCTCGATGGAAGCACAGGTTCCTGAACCTGCAGGCGATCTAGATGCTACAAAAGTTGTTATGATGTCTATCAGCAAATTTTTGGAAGAAGAGAAGCCATACTTCATGTACGAGAAAGCATACAAAGAAAATGAAATTGAAGACCTCGTAGAACCCGATGCCGAAGATAGTACAGAACTTGGCGAAGTTCCACAAGCAGCAAAAAAAGGCTCCATCGGCAAGTTGAGAGGATTTTACAACGTCTAATGAATCTCTTGATGTTCGTTTTGTGTTGTTACGGCTTTACACAAATCATAGTTTATGGTACAATACTTGATAGAATCCGACCAACTCAGGGCTTTTTTGGAAACCTTTTCCAGTGCTCAATGTGTGTTGGTTTTTGGGCTGGCTTCAGTTTGTGGGGAATAAACAATTATACGACACTATTTACCTTTGATAATAGCATCCTAACAGGGTTTTTGTTAGGCTGTCTTTCCTCTGGAACAAGTTATATCTTGTGCCAGATCATCGGAGATGAAGGAGTCAAGTATGAACGGCTGGACAAAAAAGTGGATGTTGCAACCAGTAAGACGCTGCTGCAAGGGTAATAGGATCGAGCGGGTTGTGCCCGTTTTTTAGTTGGAGTTAATTGATGTCTAAATTTTTACTTACAGAATATTATGAACTGTGTCCCAACGGCCTCTGCGAAGATCTGCTAACTGAAGCAGAAAAGCAAATGGTACGAGATGGATCCATGTTCCTTACCGGTGTCATGCAACGAGCCGAGGCCAGAAATGGCAATGGCCGAAGATATCCTCGACCAGTTCTCGAACGCGAAGTGGAGAACTATAAGAAGTTCGTTCGTGATCGCAGAGCAGTTGGTGAACTAGACCATCCAGATTCGGATGTCGTAAACTTAAAAAATGCATCTCACTTAGTGACAGAGGTCTGGTGGGACGGCGACGAGGTAAAAGGAAAAGTCCAAATTCTAGATACCCCATCAGGTAAAATCCTTCGAAGTCTCATCGACGGCGGAGTTAAGCTGGGTATCTCGTCCCGTGGACTTGGATCTGTTGCCAACGCAGGCGAAGATACCATCGTCCAAGACGACTTCCAACTGATCTGTTTCGATTTCGTTTCTGAACCATCCACAACTGGTGCCTTCATGGTAAAAGAAGGAAAGCAAAGAGAACTTAACATTTTGACGAAAGCTGATAGAATTAATAGAGCTTTAAACGACATTTTGAAACCTTGGGAGAATAAGTGATGGCCATCTTGATCGAGATACGTACCAACCCCATCCGCGCCCCACAACCAATCGGCACACTAGATGCTGATATTCCCGGCGCCGATGAGATTTATGCCAC